>Ga0126335_1000707_pt1 | contig 16864 bp, 11 predicted proteins | sample OlaspJWI45metaG_FD_108409 | JGI IMG/M metagenome (GOLD analysis project Ga0126335, IMG submission 108409) | Marine gutless worms symbiont microbial communities from Oahu, Hawaii - Olavius sp. 1 OAHU.JWI-45 metaG | ecosystem: Host-associated > Annelida > Digestive system > Unclassified | place... | reverse complement strand
TGCTATAGTAACTAGAGCAGCTGTGTTAATGTTCCCTCTTTTACTCCAGACCATCATCAGTAATCAGATGAGGCCGCGGAGGTTGAGGGGTGCCTGGTTTAGTCGCCTTTTATGACATCTGGCTAGGACATGGAGTGGGTCTATTCTAAGCCCCGGAACTCACACGGTGATGTGATCGATTGCAGCAAAACACGATGAAACACGCATTGCATATGCATAAACATATGGATTCAGGCAGAGGTCATAAAAGAAAAAAACTATCTACGGTAATCACCTAATTACGAAACTACTACAGCCATAACTAACTCGGGCTAGTAAGCCAACTTGCACAAGAACTGACCTATGCACAGCACCAGCAATCTGTCAATCTAAATTTAATGCTGAATACGACGACTGCTCTGTGCACTAAAGTCTCGAGCCCACTGTTAGTGATAAGCATCATCATTTTGTAATCAGTTCAGCAATAAGCCACTCATACAGCTGTGTAATATTTAGCATCAAAGTTTCCAAACACAGACTGACTGGTGGTTACATCACTGTTATCCCATGTTACAAATCTGCAGCAGTGAAAACTAAATGTCAAACATCTACGTTAAGGTAATTCAAAATAAATTACCAAACCAAAAATATTCTCGTGAATAAGCAGAACAGTTATGACCTTTTAATGCCAAAAAAATATTATGCAGTGTAACTAGGGCTATACCGAATAGGGGGTCCTTACTAATTGGCCGAATACGAATAGTTAAAACTATTATTTGACTGAATATGAATAGAATACGAACAGTTGATTTGAACTTCAAAGCAATGTCATTCATCATAGTTAACATTAACATCGTTATACTCGATATTCCTTCACGTTCAGCGTCATCTATTCACTAGTATGAGTCTAAAATACATATGTACTCACAATGTCATTAAACTCGCTAAAAACCAATTCAAAGTTATGTGAAAAGGCAGTCAGTTTCGCTGTAACTCTGCATGACAGATGACTTGCATTAAACAGGCATGCAGCGGGTTGAGTACTATCTAGCAGTGAAGATGGCTGCTGCTGCTGACCAGTCACTGTCACGGCTAACTGGTGTTACTGCAGTGCAAATGAATGACTATTCATATTCGGTCTATTTATAGCAGTATTATTCAGCCGAATATGAATAGAATATTCGGTACAGCCCTAGGTGGAACTAAAACCAGGCATCACTCTGCCTAAATTTGATTAATCATTCATAAGCAGGTGTGAAAAAAGTAGAAACTCCAGCCTGAAAGCATATTTTTCTAATGAATTTCATACACAGAAATAACCAAGAAATACTGAATACCAATAACAAATAACGATGTGCACCAAACATTCTACATCTACACTATTATAATGTAATGATAGTTTTCTGTCGTCAAAGAGTCTACTGTTTTTATGAGAAACATTATTATTATTAACATATCTTGTGAGCTGGCCTATCCAAATATGGCCAATGATTAATAAATAACATAAAATTTACTGCAGTCAACAATCACCTTTCCACAATGTCCATATCTAGGGTTACCTGCACTTTTCAAAAACACATATTTTAGAGCATCAAATTCCAAATTCCCTGTTCATAGCAAATAAAATTAGTAATGAAGCAAAACTAAAGACATGATCATAAAACAGCCAGCATGCAAAAGACCTAAAATGCAACCTTCATTCAGCAGTTACAAAGTATAACTAAGTATCAAGGTACTACTGTACAGAAATATCAGTCAACATAACATGACCTGAGCGTAAAACAAATAAGAATGCCTTTAAATCAAAGGCTTACCACCCGCATATTGTGCTGACACCTGGTGAGTCCCATTCGTTGCTCCAACTTGCGAGAACCTGTGTACCAAAAATAAACTTTCAAGGTCAACGATTTCAAAAGTTATCGTGGTGCACCCAGACATACAGACGCAAGTAAAAATATTACCATGACACAACGCAGGTGGTAATAAAACAGCTTCAACTACAAGTTCAGCTGTGACACGAAGAAATGAAAACAACAAAGGAACTGATGATGACAAAACTCAGGCAACGTCAATTCTAACATGAGTGAAGAAGCATGAGTGATGGAGTGACCAAAAGAGTGAGTGACTAGAGGCTTGACGTCCAACTCAAGACATTATAGGTCATTTAGGGATGGTTTTTACAGGCTGGATGACCCAACTGTGTCAAAGCACTAAAGGAAGCCAGCTAGTCATCAATTCAGGCTTCAATACCACCGCACCATGATCACTGCAGTGTTACACTATAGTCAGCAGGCAACCACCTCTACACATTGTGCGAATGTCCCAGTGTGACAAACTCAATCTGGTGGATCTGTAAGCTGTCAAGAAAAGTGTGAGTAGAGTAAAAAGTTCAGCATCCCACTCAACACAATAACTGGCAGTTTCAAGGAGCATCATTCAGCATTGATATATCACTTCTAAAGAGACAAGCACCTAGTTTTGACAGCATCCCACTACATAGGACACGTACAATACGGCCCAAAAATTTATCGATATTTCTAAAACCACATGAAAAATTTGTAGGGTCAGTTGGTCAGAAATGTTTTTACTCAGTCATCATCTTGTATACTGAAGTATTTTGCCTTTAAGTTTCAATGCTGCATACTGCATCGAAATCTACCGAGAAGACACTACTGTGAGCCATGTTTATACTGAAACGGTCTGTCTAATTTATCAAACCAACAAGCTAAATTAATCGTTCGCCATAAAACACTTTCAGCACATGTGCCCAAAATGTTTAGGGTCAGGATAAAATGTTAGGGTCAGTCGAGTTTGCAGAAACATCGATAATTTTTTTCGGCCTAACCGTGGCAACAGCACATTGTCCGGCATCATCATGCACAGTCATACAGGCGACACCAATGTCTCCGACATCTTAGGAACAAAATCCAATGGTTTTATTCAACAACTATCTGCATAACATTGTATCGATTCCTGAGCAAATTTGATCACATCAAAGTTCAATTCTATTGTAGAAACGTGTACAGATGTTTTCTACTATTTACAACCTACGGCTCAAAATCTGAGCTCTTAAATTCACAATAACCCATTTCTGTCATTTCTAATTTTCATATTCAGCTTGTTTACTGTCTATTATCTTTCACCCAGAATTTCTTAATTATAGCACTGTTTAATAACTCATAATAAGTAGGCCTTTACACTCCTGTTAAAAACCAAGCCCTTCCAACTCTGAAGTGCCACATGCCATTTTAGCAACAACTCTCCAACTGCTTCACATCTGCATAGACAAGCAACAGATAACATAGAAGAGGCACTGCATAGCAAAACACAACTACGTAATGGTTCTAGCCACGGCCTACAGAATTATACAATTTTTTCACATAATATGATGATATTGACATAATTTTACAAATGTTACATAATATCATTTTTTTCTATTATAACGTGAAAACATCGCATAAATATTCAATATTCAAACATTACAGAAAGAGCAATGTTGTCAAAAATATGACCATTTCTGATGCCGAATGTTACCACTTAATATTTTGCTTCAGACATTGAGTTTCCTTTACTGTTGTACAGGCTATGGCAGCAAGTGTTTTTGCCTGTGCATATAAACCTAAGCAAACCAACTAATTTTACTGCAGTCTCCTGAAGCACAGATTTTAGACCTTTTTGTGTTATTTTGCAAGTAAAATAAAAATAACATAATTTCGCACATTTTCAAATTTTCGTCACTTAATTTAAATTACGGGATCACATAATTTAAAAAAATACATAATTCTGTAGACCCTTGTAATAGCATCAAACTACATATGCTATGACAAAAAATGCTACTTCAGCTTTTAACTGACACAGCACACAGGGTTAATGATCAGTTAATGCTGTACATCCATTAGCTACTGACAAACAGAAAACGTTCCACAAATGAAACATTTCCATACCAGTATGCAACTATTTGCACATTCAGTAATGATTCATAAACATAGGACAGCCACCCTCCACCACGTAAAAAATTTCAGGATATTTCAATCCAATAAAAGCAGAATTTTATCTGATCTTGTACATCAATTTTGCTGCTGAAACACATGCATTAGGACCACAGAAAAGCTAAGAAAACAGGAATTTCCATGACTGCAGTTAAAACTGAAACTGTGGAATCATTCACTGATTTTCACCTATTAACAGTACCTTTCACAAAGAATATTGCACATTACACTGTCCACAGAATTACATAATTTTTTTTAAAATTATACAACCCCAAGTCCTGATATTTCCCCGAAAATCTGAATTCCCTATCTCTTCCAGGCTTCCAGGTAAACGATCACCGTGCAAAAACAAACTGTGCCCACAAGTCATCTACTATACAAACACAAACAATACTCCAGCATCTGAACTGTTCTGAGATGGCAACATACACTGCTGCATTCTGCAACACGGCAGAACAATCGGCAACAGCCTAGAAGTAACAACTGCAAAGCAGTAACACGAAACCGTGACAACAAAACATAACGTTAAGAAGAAATGTCTCCAGCTGGAATTAAACGAGGTGCCACTGCGACATGGATTACATAATAACCTAGACACTGTTGGTGCTATGAAGACCAGAGATGACCCTCTGCCACAGATCTTTCTTGCAGTACTTGGAGCGACGGATAGACTGCAGCATGTCATTGAACTGCTGCATGCCACCTGGCACCATGCAGAACGCATTACGTGCACTGCACACAATGCTCACAAAGTCATCGTAGTCGGTCGCCGCGATGTGGTGCAGGCGGGTTTGTGTACACATGCCGAACCTACACACATTAGCATCCTCTCAGCATCTGTATACAACTGCTGTATGTTACCTCATTACCACAGGTACACACAAATCTATGCAGAAGTGCTGTGACGACTGATGGAATAAAATTTTTACAACACTGAAACTTATACATGATGCTAAGAAACAAATGTGTCTACGTGCTGCAGCGTCAAAAAAACAAGAGGCCAAAGTAATTTGGCAAAGGCTACAGTGTGGGAGATGGGGACCTCCATTTAAAACATGTTTCTTGGGTTCCAAAGTCTCCACACCAAACCGGACGTTGATCCGTTCAGCCGTTTTTGCATATCCCACCTACATGACAGACAGAAAAACTGACAAACGCTGGGATCATCGATCACAATAGCCTGCATCTCATGTATTTGATGCAGCATAAAAACAAATGTGTTTTCAACAAACAGCTATTCTGCACATGATATTAGATTCAGGACAGTTTACATTCAAGTCAAGTTACAGATATAATAGTAATGAAACAAGACCGCTAGTAACAACTTAAGGCAATTCACTTAACGACATTGCTGAATGGATAGGTAAAAGGTAAAAGTAAATTTGCCATCAGTCAGCATTGCCGTCTTGCTCTGCGACTATGCATACCAAGAGGGTACAAACGCGATTCGAACTCGTTAATGTTACCCATGAACTCGTGAATGTTACCCATCCCAGTACTAACCAGGCCCGACGTAGGATAACCACGTTGATCGAGACCAATGCATTACCGCTACACCACCACCATCTACACCAATGGATAGGCATCTTTGTAAATTCTATTACTTAGCTGGCATCTTACATGGGCCATCTAACACAAATCTCTTCCTGGGAAAAGTTAACTTATTTAAAGAGAGCCCATCTTCACAGCCAAACGGCAGTAACAAAGCACTAAAATTCACAATTATCATAACAGAATATATCTACAACAGTAAGTCTGCATACATCTGGAGGCATTTCTGTAGCAAAGAGTTGATCAACGGAAGACGGATTTGCTGCGTGACTTGACTGACGCTGTTGGCGGCAAGGAAGCTTGCTGACTCCATGGCAATGTCAAGCAGAACAAACGGACTGACGATGGCATTGACAACACTGGTACAGAACTGCTGTATGTAGTTTGTACCTAACACACCACAGCAGACCAGTAAGTAGGTAAAAAGACTTCTGAAGCACGACATATTAAACCACCACAGAGCACTGTGTTCAAAATGTCGGAATCAAAATGTCTTCAGTTGTCATCTAAACCATTCACAACTGGATTCAGTATGCACAATATTGCAGTTTTCATTCAGGTGAGCAGTCTGTAGGCTAAACAACAGCAACTGCTCATAAAATGACACAACACCAAAAAGCCAACCACAATAACAGTCTAGTGCAAATAAAATCTATACATTTAACAGATACTTCAAAGCTGGCTGGTCAAACCCATCGCCTGCATGTCAGGTTTGTTCACTACTGCATTTGCAGCTCACTGGACTAACAAAGTTCATTTAACCACAGAAACAAGCATTGTGGCCCAATCTTTCACAAAGTTCAGACTTTAGATAACACAGCAGACAAAAAATGCAACCACACCTAGCTTGCATGAGATGCCAAGCAGCCACTTGACCTCTTCACCATGTGGTGGGTTACGTCCGTACTTGATGTGTGGTCGATCGTCATGCACACGCTTGGCCAGTGTGTCAAGAGCAAGCATTCCCACACGGAATGCTGCCAGCAGGTAGTTGATGTGAATATCATCAATGGATGGCTCTGCTCCACCCCCCACATCTTCCATCACCTGCTGCTGCTGTTGCTGCTGCTGCATGGCAATGTTTATACCAGCCGCATCAACTCCCATCTCCACTGCCGGTGCCCCGCCGTAAGCCGACGGTGGCACTGACAAGTTGGGCATTGGCGTGAGGTATGCAAACTGAACTGGTGCACGCACTGACGGCATTCCAGCATGATAGACTGCAGGCGAGCTAGCAAGGTATGCTGGAGCCATGGCTACCGACTGTGGGGCAGATGGCGGCACTGACGGGCCATTACCAGATGGCATGTACTGGCCCTGGTATGGACATCGAGCCAGGTGAACAGGCGGACTATGCTGCTGGACAGGAACTGTATAGAAAGGAAAGTTTGGTGGTCTGGTCTGAGCACCAGCGGGCTGGTTGCCAGCAGCGGCCACTGGGTGAACATATGCGTATGGAGCATACATATGTGGCATTAGTGGCATTTGCTGCGGAGGTACAAACGATACTGCACCTGGCTGATAATTGCCCATGCCACCGGGCATCGGCGCCACTGCCCCACTGTTCGACGGTGGAATCTGCATCAGAGCGAGGTTATCAGCAATCGGCGGCTGGGCAATGGGAGGAACAGGCACACTGATGTCGGAATGGTGGGATAGAAATCTCATGGACCCAGCTGTGGAGGATGATGCAGCAGCATTAGGCACAGACTGATGACGGTGATGGCTGGATGCCATACTCGCTGCCGTTCTCTCCTCATACAACTCGTACCACCTAAACACACACCACATATATGAGTGGCTACAGCAATGTACATCGTGGCGCCATCTGGTGAACACTTGCCGAAGAGTAGCCTGCATGACAGATGCCGGGATGACTGATCACAATAGGCCGCATCTTATGCATTCGATGTGGCCTAATAACATTGAACTTAATGACAATATCAACAACAACAAGCTTATTTCAGCCTACTTCCATGGAGTGCAATGGCCTTTCCAAAGTACTGTTATTAGCTGGCCTGCCACAATGTGAGGGCCAGCTATAGTAATGGTCCACACTGTCTGTCTGTCACATGCGAATATCCCCGAAACTAAGCAAGACAGATGTATGGTTACTAGGAAACTCAAATAGGAGTCTAGGCTTCCCACTTCAGAATCTGCCATCAGATTCGTGATTGGAAGTACAATTCCACCATTCTGGGTGTTTCTGGGTTGGCATTTAGCCCATTCAGACAGAAATGGGCAGTTGGCCTAGTGAATGGATCAGTGGGAACAGTCACTAGTCTAGACACTCGACCGGCACTGCCTGTTTCATCGTGTATATTGTGTGCATCGTTGTATGCACAGCTTCACTGAAAGAAAAGGAGAGTACAACCACACCGGGCCAGCTATCATCATGTCCCATAACGGACAACACCTAGTGTCCATGCTCACTGGACAGATCCTTACCTTCCTTACGTGATCTTCAGGGTGGGCAATGCCCAGCATTAACGCCACATCATCAGGTACAATGTGCAACCCCAATAACAGGACACATCTCCAATGGCAGAGTTCAAAGTGGCTAACATCTGCATCTACAGGACATGTACCTAGCTACAGCTACCACTGGCTTCGGATTAACAAACACAATTTCAAATTCATTGCAGCAAACTAACGCTACAGGTACAAAAGTTTTTCAACATCCAATCAATGATGATCAGAACAGAAGTTACCTTTTAGCAACTTCAAAAAGGACTTCAGGGCAGACTCCGCCTTCCTTGGCAGTGTTCTCCACTGACAGACAGGCCCTCTGTAGCATATCACTGCTCTGTTCTTTGCACTGCAGTAATGCACGTGATATCTCTTGTGGGTTCAGTGCATGAGCATGCGGCAGACAAGACAGTGCAAGCTCCGATGCTGATTGCACCATGTGTGGGTCACGACAACGGGATGCCCGGTCAGCCAGTGATGCAGCTTCCTGTGGGGTAAGATGACCTTCCCATGTCTTGATTAGCACTTCAACTGCCTGGTAACCAATCTCGATAGCCTGACCTGCAGATATATGGCACCATCTGAATGAAAAATGAACAAAATCCAACCCTAGTAGTGGTAGTGTGGTAACTTAATTAGTGGTCCACTGCGTGAGTGGTGCACTGCTGTCAAATAACAACTAATGTTAGCTGACAATTATAGACCTATTATGACTGTCTCTATCATAAAACACTTACAGCTGATGACAAAAAGTTAATAGGTAAATTAACAGAATATTATGTTTCTTTGTACATCTTGTGCCAATCTTTACCACAAGAAAATTACAAAGTAATGTTACGCTACTTCTTGTACTGTACTATTCAGCAGAGCTGATGAAACACTAGCATAGCACCTCCAAGAGAGTTTATGTTGCAACAATTGCTGCATGAACACAAATCTGCTAACTTACTTACTTAGTAATATCACATTTAGGGACTACAGTGCACGCAACAGCAATCAAGAAACAACTTACTACAGCATCGGTTAATGATTATTTCAAAAGTTTCACTTTGCCAATAAAACACAAACTTTTGGCATCATATACTACGGGAATAGACGTAAAGAAACCTGTGATCCACGAAACATGCGAAGAGTAGGTCCTTGACAGCCAGTTTGGTGAGACACAGTTGTTGAGTCCGAGGGCATAGAGGCCAATCTGGAAGGCACAGAGGTGCAGGGCTCGATGAGTCTGAGTGTTGCTTGCTGCAGGAGACTGATTAATGAACAGTGACGTTGAGCTGTTTCCGCCAGCCTTCACAAGTACAGTCTTGGCTAACTCAAACATGAAATGTGCTGACGCTTCACTTGGCTGGTTCGGCAAACTTGGCATGATACGGTTCTTGCTCGACTTGTACCTGAATGCATTCAGATATGCATACAGAGCATTCTCTATTTCTGGATCACCTATTTGGAATGCTATTCCCCAGACAGTAAGAAATGCTCCATCAGCTGAATCTTTCATACAGTGTTTAATGTCTTGATGTAAGTTTTAGTTAACTTCTTTGCTGTTGAACTGCCAGGAATAGAGCAGGAACAGAGAGCTATTCTAGATCTTGCAGGGTTTCCAGTCAACTCGTCCGCAAGGCTAACCTAACCCTTACCCTAACCCTAGTCCTAACCCTAACCCTAACGAGTTCTAACGAGTTGAATTAGGGATGAGCTGACTTGGGACGAGTTCACTGCCACCCACTTGCAAGGCCCACACAGAGCCGGTACCTTTTTACAGAGATGATACCATCAATATCAGACAATGACACGCACCGCGCTACTTTGCCATTGCCGAGAGATGCACGTGAGTACTGGTAATAAACTGGAGCAGCATTGCTAGCTTCACTGTTGGCTAATGTGCTACAAACAAAATATCACGAAGGTGAACAAAAGACAGCTAATGACATATGTAGGTGTCAGAATAACCACACTAATGGCGAAGCAGGTACAAGAAACTGTGGCAGCACACATTAATTGCCTGAGAATCTCAGTTACGCTGAGAAATTCATCACAGCAGTTATTTGTTACTGCACTCTGAGATCAAATCTTTTATGAAATCTCTAGCACGAAAGAACTAAATGTTAAAAAACAATGCTATGTAAATATTTGTCACAGCCATTGTTAAAAGCAATACAAGGATTTGCAGTCAACTTGTCCCCAAGTCAAGTCGTCCTCAAGGTAAAATAACCCTGGCTCTAACCCTTACCCAAACTCTAATTTAAACCCACACCCTAATCCTGACCCTATCACTAACAACTAACAACACTAACCTTAACCCTAATCCTTGGGAAAAAGTTCATTTGGGAATGAGTTGACTTGGGGCCAAGTTGGCCTGGAAACAAGTTGACTGCCACTGCATAAAAGTATGCCTCTCTATTATATAGCAGTACATTACCAACACAAATAAGCCTGTGACAACATACTTATCGACATCATTCTGCTGAGCCTTGAGCGCCCCACGCAGCTGCTGTGCTTGCTGTGCCATGTGTTTGCAGCCTGAACTGCTAGACTCCACCGAGTCACTGTGACTACTGCCTGAATCACTGCCAGGTCCGCCATGATGTCCTGTTGTTGCTACACTGCCACTCACGCTAGTGAAGTTACGACGGACGAGTGTCGGCGAGTTGTCACTCGAGGTAGTCTCGGGAGCACTGCTGTCAACACTCGCCATACCTGACAATACAAACAATACACTGCTAACATGAGCCATCTACTATACCATACCATACACTGGAGGAAGAACGATCCACATAAAAATGGACCTAAACAGATCCAAGAACTCTGTAACGAGCAGCCAACCCGGTCTGGTTCAAGAACACTAACTTGAAGGCGGCTCACCCATGTTAAACATTAGTCCGTTATTCAACTACTGATGTTGAAAATATACAGTATTATATTCTACATATTAGACAAAAAATGCTGCTCATGTACGAGGGCTGGTAAATAACTGTACCAGGACAGGTCAGACGTGGTCCAATCAACTCAACATGCAACTAATCATTGCAGAGATGAATCTTTCAGGCAATGAAGGGAACTGGCCTGACAAGAAAACTCGTAACAATGAAAACACAAAAAAATAAAAACGAATGAAAAGCCTACACAACGGTAACTAAAAACCCACTAAACTTTTCTGCACAGCAGTCATGAGAGACGTGTAATTAAACTGAAAATGAAACAAACTAATCGTCTCTTACCGACAGAATGTTTCTTCGCAGTTCTGAGATTAGTGCAGCGAAACTTGGCCTCCCAAGCCTTGAAGTCTCCGCTGCCTTCTGTGTCATCATCCAGCACTGAGCCATCACCGGCACGACTACAAGGTACAGTGTAATCCATAACACAAGTGTTTATTCCGGGGCATTCCCGGCCAGCTGCGGCCATAATAAACTCACCCGTGTGGGTACTGGGTTGCCGCAGACTAGTGTGCAATTTATAAGCGTGACGGAAGTAGTCACAAAATCCGTCACGAAAAAGCGTAACAAAATTTTTTTGCGAAGGCCTCTGAAGCTGAAATTTGGACACGCATTCGTCGTCGGTATTTGACGTCTTTTGCTGGTCTCCATCGTGAAAATGAGCCAGGATTGACAGAGTTATATGCTGCCGAAGGTTGGAGAAACAGACGGTTGTGTGTATCTAAAATGGGCAACGGTGGAAACATTATAGCGATGTGCTTATTATTAGTGCACTGCAGAATTGAAAGGTAAATAGTAAACAAATTGAATGTATTGTTCGATAATGTGAAATTTGTAATAATAATACCAAAGATGAGCGCCAACAGAAGCACCGGCTCATCTCTACGTTGCTTCCAATGCGCTCCGCTCTCCGCGCGAGCGCCCGGAGTTTATGTTTCCTAATGGGTTATACAACCAACCATTAGTGTACTGGTGTTACCCATATACTGGTCAGAACTGACATTTCAATGTTTTGTACAAGACACAGGCTTCACAGTAGTCATAGGCATGATAAAGCTGACTGACATGTTAGGTGGTAATGCACTGGGACTGGGTTCAGCACTTGAGTGATTGCAAATCTGGCTGATGTAACTCATTTTATGACGAGAATGAGGTTATGTTAAGTAGACCATGTCTGCTATGTTTAGAGCACTACTTTGTATTACACATACGTCGCATGCTAAATTTTGTCACCAGAACTACAGACGAGCTGAGAATATCTAGATTATTTCACCATCTTTTGCAGTTTCCCAACGACCCGACCCTAATGCATGACATGAAGACTGTGTAATACTGTATGTTATGACACAATCTCATTCAAATGCCAGCATGCAAATACCACGAAAACAAAACATAAATCTAACAAAACAAATCAGTATATGTATATTTACCCAATCAGTGATGACGATTTTGACTTAGTTTTGCCCTGCGGAGAGGAACTAGCATCTGCCGAAGCCTCAGCCTCGTCCTGGCAGTCGGCACCCAGACCTTCATCCCCTATCTTATCCATTCGTCCATCGCCAGCTTCCACAGATGCTGCCAAGTCCACACTGCCATGTTTGCTACATGACGACACAGTTGATACTACGTAGTTTGACATTTTGGGATTGTTTGGTGATGCTTTGAACAACTGGTGAACTTCTTTATCCAGTAGCTTATCCATTATCTGCACAACAATGTCACACATACAAAAATGGATCTCGTTAATCAATTAACTAATTCCACTACAAAAATACATTACAAAAGTAGTACAAGCCTAATTGTAGATGACTCACACAGATGCTCCTACAAACAAGCACTCTGTCAATGCATGAAATAAACTATATGTTGACATGTTGGGCTATATTCTAGAAAAGTTAAAAATTTCCAATGCCATTAGCAAGAAGGCAAGAGAATTTGTGCCACGTCAAGGCAAAGATGACACTATACAGCTCCCTTAACACCACCCAGCCATGTTCATTACAAGGTTAGGTTTCTCTGACAGGAAAATTTTTTGCTAGGGCAATAGAAAAAACCTTGTAAAAACTCTAGCACGTAAAATGCAAATAAAAATCAAAATTGGTTTTAATTTACTCACAGCACATCATTTTAGTACTAGACAACAGCAACCTATTTACTGTACAAATCTCACCAACGTTAACAAGTGAATACTAACCCGTGCAAGTTTGGTTGTATCATCTTTGTACTGGACCAGCATTGTGACAGCAAGTTCACCCTTCTGTCTACGAGTGCCCTCACACAGCAGAGGATGCTCCGCCTCCGAAACATTGCCCTTCAGTCCTGCAACATTCAGCAACCACTGCACTTATGCTAACTAATGAATGACATTCATGCAACCAACCTACTTTTACTACTGAAATTCACTCCCAATGCACATTTCACCCAAATTCCTGTCAAACTTTGGTGCTACATGAATAACAAAAAAAATAACAGAAAATATGCCAACACAATAAGAACCTACGAGCCAAACTGATGTTAAAAGAGCAGCGGAAGACCAATGTGATTGACAGTGGCTGTACACTACTGGAATGCCATAAACCTGCTACAAGGGAGACTACTGATTATTCACATGACCATCATTGTACTTTTCATCGTACTTTTATTCATTGCTCTCTAACCACTGTATGCAAATGTAACAAATATGCATCACTGATGTATTGGAATTAAAGGCAAACTGACTAGTTGATTAATCACAGAAACAACTCAATAGAATAGCCAAAAAATCATGGAGTTTCACGATCTCATCTGGAAATCCTATACCAAACCACTCCAAACTTACCGCATGTCACTATCTGAACTAAATTATCGATGTTAAATTTAAAAAACTGCAAATAAATTGCTCTTGCAACGACTAAATTACGAATTTGTACCTCGGCCTCCACTTACATTAGACAGGAACAACAAATCAGTTGAAAATATTGAACAATGGACTGTGCATCAATTTTTAACTAACTTTAGAAGTGTTTGAACTAATAAAGTCTGAAAATTCAACTAACTGATTTGAAGCGACTGTAGGGTTAGGGTTGAGGTTATGGTCAGCTTTAGGGCTAGGTTTCAGATATGGCGATGATTAACAGCAATGAGAACGTCCACAACACTTAGTTTATGAAGCAATTTCAATGCGGCGCATCACTAATAACGAGTACAAACATCCGGTGATTCACATTCACTGCTGAGCACACAACTGTTTATAATGGCAATACAAATTCGCTTTTTCTTTTTAAAAGTTGCAGTTTTTTCAAATCAACACCAACACAGTGACACAGTGATGTGTGGTAAGTTTGGAGTGGTTTGGTATAGGACTTCCAGGTGAGGTCATAAAACTCCAAGAGTGCCAAAAATGCATTCAACCCAACTATGAAACTGTTGACTGACAAACCTAGTGCAGCAACAGCAGCTTCAAAGCCAAGCTTCTCATCCTGTGCTGTCAGTAGCTGAGGTCCTGACTGGCTGCCATTACCGGATTTCACAGCTACAATGCAACATACCAGGACCATTACAGATCAACAATGCAGACAACTGCATTTCACAATGTTTGGCTGTTAAACACTAGCAGAAGTATCAATTCAATGCTGTTGCCATTTTACAAGTTAATTTTAGTTTAGTCACAACAGACTAAGTTCTAGCTGGTCCAGCTTATTTAAGCACTCAGCAAAGACAAAACCTCTCAAAAATTCATCTTTATTCATTTAACAAAGCAATATTTACTTTTCAGTAAGGCTGCACCAAATATTCTATTCGTATATTTGGGCTTAATAGTGTATTAGTATTCGGCCGAATAATACTCCTAAAAGCAGACCAGCTAGCCATGACAGTGACTGGTCAGCAGCAGCAGCCATCTTCACTGCTAGATAGTACACCGCATGCCTGTTTAATACGGTCAGCTGTCATGCTGCGTTGCAACTCTAAGGCCTCATGTATCCTATGCTTCAGCAAATTTAATGACTTTGTGAGTACATATGTATTTTAGACTCATACTGATGATTTGATGATACTGAACGTGAATGAATATCTAGTATAACGATGTTAATGTTAACGTTGATAAATGACAGTGATATTGCTTCAAAGTTCAAAGCAACTATTTGTATTCAACCGAATAACAGTTTTAATTATTCGTATTCGGCCAAATAGTAAGACTTCCTCGTCGGTACAGCTCTACTTTTCAGTTACAGCACTACTGAATTTACTGCTAATTTTTCTGCCATAATCACCTTGTCTGTCAACCATATAAAACAAATAAGCAGATGGCAAAGTTATGCTAATGTTTAAATTCAAACTAGTATTGTTCAACAATGCCTACATGCATAACAGCAAAAAAAAATCAATAAGAAAAGTGCATGGAAAAAGTGCAATCAAGGGATTTAACGATATGAAACAACTGCAATTAAGAAAATTAATCACTCGACAACCCCGGTAATTGTACATATGAAACTTAAAACTGAAACATGTTAAAACACTAATGCAGTCTACACAATACCTTGGCTGGCACACAAGCAGTCAAAGATGAAGCTAGCAAGTATGACTGGCAGCAATGCATCTCCACGAGTCTTTAGTCTTCCATCACGAAGTTTCTCTGCTCGGTCACGAATGATTGACAACTCAGATGCACCCAGCGGCAACTTCTTCAGCTGTGCTGACAGCTCCGACTCCTGGTAAGCCAGTTTTACCTATAACAACAGACCCATATGGCAAGATATTGATGTGATCAATTAATCAATTGCCACTGACTGCCAAGCAAAACAGTTGATATAAAAGCTGCACTTCTCTAGAAGCTGTCCCTGTCATACTTTTAAAAATAATAAAATTTACATTCCAAAAATTCAATAAGTACAGTCAAAAACTGTTATAATATAAACTGGCAAAAAATGAGAGGCAAATAATCATTCATAAAAAATTGCAGACAGAGTGGAAAAAACAGAACACCTGCAACATTCTAAGGAAATAGAAATAAACGTGTTTGCATCAGAATTGTGTCAAACAACATTGAGCAAACAGTTAACAAAAACACTGGCAAAAGTAATTTGGCAAAGGCTGCAGTGAATCTCCTTCCATCACCATAGGGGGATTGGGACCCCATCTAAAACAAAAATCTCCAGCACAAACAGGAACTCGATCCGTTCAGCCATTTTTGCACAGTGAAGCCACGTAAAACCACACAACAGACAGAAAGACTGACGAAATTACAGACGCCGGAATATCGATCGCAATAGCCTGCATCTCATGCATTCAATGCAGCTGAATAAACAAATAAACAGAACAACAGGAGCACAGAATCAAAACAGCAGAGCAGACCTCAAGAGACTTGCTAGCTGCTGGTGGACGAGTCATCTCCATGCCATGAAGACCGATACGGAACGCCAAGTGTCGTGTCTCAGGGTCTTCCAGTAGCACGGTACACAAGAACGACACCTTTGCCAATGTGCTCCCAGCAAACGATACCACTGCCAGTTTTCTTGCTTTGTCACCTAGCAGCAGTCAGAACGCAGAAAACGTTAACAGATCCTGATTTTTATTCAACAATATCCCAACACCACTGACCAAATTGCAACTGTGTACAACGCAAATTAAACTATCTCCTAGAGGAGGGAAAGGGCACAATCTGTGCACTGCTGCTCCCTAGGCAACAATTAAACATACATTAAAAATGCAAAATAAAAACTCTCCATGTCAAACGTCAATATCAAATGTAGCCAAAATCCAAGCAATTCCAATTACGCCAATTCCTTGTCAGTAGTTGCCGAGTTTTTTATGTACACTGTTGTACAGACACATCAACATGTCAAACAGATTCCAGTAAAATACATGCTTTGCCAGCATTATATGCTCAAAAACTTAACGGCATATTTTATTTAGCACAATGCACAGTTATTCAAGAGACAAAGTACCTTTAATATGATTAGT
>Ga0126335_1000706_pt1 | contig 16866 bp, 15 predicted proteins | sample OlaspJWI45metaG_FD_108409 | JGI IMG/M metagenome (GOLD analysis project Ga0126335, IMG submission 108409) | Marine gutless worms symbiont microbial communities from Oahu, Hawaii - Olavius sp. 1 OAHU.JWI-45 metaG | ecosystem: Host-associated > Annelida > Digestive system > Unclassified | place... | reverse complement strand
CAACCATGCACAGCGGAGGCGCAAGAAGACACAAACATCGAAAATAGATGACACGGCAACGCATAAAGCAGCAAACATAATCAACCAACAATAACTATGACCCATCAAAGAACTTAGCAAAAACAGCACTGCGCAGCTGGCGCGCGGTCCGAACATTGTCACCAAATTGCATAAAAACACTATACAACTGTCGGCGCGCATCATTCGCAATTTTCATCGTATTTGGCACATCGCACTTTTTGACGCCTCTAGGACACGAAGGCGTGATCGCGAATGTCGATTGTCAGCTAGAATTGTAATCAATTGTAGTCATTCCATTGTGTGATAAGCATGGAAACGGAATTGAAAGTTAACTTTATAGGCGAAGGCACGATTGGGTATAGATGATTAGTACTGTCAGTAAATAAGCTCCTGCACTTTTTCGCCACGTACTCTGGCATAGATGATAGAAACAGCCTTGAACCTGCACGTGGTGTGGTCCAAGAAGTACACCTACTGCGTTGATCACCGACGCTTCGAAGTCGCAAATCAAGGTAGAGTCTTCGCTGCAGCCACGCTCGTCAGCTTTAGCGACTATAGCACGCAGCATGTGCTCCTAGAAGAGCTGGCTTTTGCCTGCAACAACATAGGCCTACATTGCGTCAACGCAACGCTGGTACTGCGCACCGGAAAGCACGTTTGAATTTGTGTACCGAATTACTTTTTATATTAAAACACAAATACAGTACCTCCCACGCTGTACAAATCTGAAAAGAATATTTATAAATAACTCTAAATGTTCGTTTATTATTCTTATTAATTAACTAATTACTGTTACGTCGCTGCCGCCACACTAACACGCGTCACGGCTCAGTCTTTCAAGTCACCGCGAGCTTTCTACTCGATAACAATTATAACTACCGACCGCTGAACCAACCGACACGATCATCGCTAATGAGCCACGATCAGAGAGCACGACATTGTCGGGTAAGAGTATTCTTACACTACGATGTCCACTCCTTGACTTTCTTTTATTAAGACTGCTGATACCACTCATCATCATCATCATCATCACAACAACGGTTTATAATGCGCCGGTTACATGTAAAACGAAAACAGCGGTGGATGACAATGTCAGTTGTTTACATTACTAGGCCTATGAGTTAAAAACTTAAATAAAATAATGCGTTTAAAGTTTAAGTTTAAAAAACTATGCAGTTAACTTTCAATTCCGTTTCTATTCTTATCACACAATGGGATGACTACAATGGATTACAAATCTAGCAGACAGTCGACATTCGCAATCGCGCCTTCGTGTCCTAGAGGCGACAGAAAGGCGGTGTATTTGTGTTCCGTCTCCGGCCTTTTTGTCCGTTTACCACGTCGTCGACGCCCTACATTACGCGCCAATGCATCCTTGTGCGGATCGTCAAATAACGCCGTGAATGAACATTGAACATCTCAATTTTCGTCGTATTTTGCACATCGTATTTTTTTCATTTTCGCCAATTCTACCCGAGCCTACACGTCCTCCAATGATGCAGGTCTATACGAACGAGATTAGGAAATGAAGCCTCGTCTACGTTCAGCAAACAGTTCACAAGTTGGCTGTAGGCGCCACAAACTGGACACTGCAATATCGATAGTCTAACTCACACCGAGCACCGACGGCGCTAGCGAAATTGAACGTCTCCCGCAATGGCGACGAAACAGCAGACAACACCAGCAACACCAACGTCAATGACGTCCATGTTTGCAACATGGCGTGCGCCCCACATGCTGAAAAACTAAGTTATATCTTGTAAATATTCATAAAAAATTACCAGAATCAGATCGTCGACGACCTGCATGCAGGCTGCATATCACGATCGTAGTGCAGGCTGCATGCACCCGTAGCCTCGGCTTAACAGTAACAGCTTCAAGATCAGTTTATCAGTGACCACGTTCGTCCTATGAATACGTGTTGACATAAATACAAATGATATCAAGAACAGTGTACCAATTCAAAGACAACCAGCGTGTGATTGGTCTACTTACGTGCCGTGGTCAAAGCAAGAGAGAACATCGCGGCTGCACTGCATCTGCTTTCTCAGTTCTGTCATCATCGTACAACGCCAACAGGATATTTCAATATTTTAGACCACATGGATTAGCATTAGGTGTGTTTGAAAATCGTTGTTGGTTAGAGCTTTCCCTCAAGACACAACGTCGGCTTATAGCGCCCTGTGAATCTTTTAGCTAGATTGAGAAAACATGTCGCTTTGTGAAATGGCATGTAGCTATGCTCAGCTGTGATAGATAACTGACAGCAGAAAAAGGACATCGATTCACACCGGCGGATAGTAGACCTAGCGGTAGGCCCCTATACAGAGTGGAAGAAAAGGGGCAAAATAAATAAATAGATAAATAAGGGCAGAATTCTCACTCGTCGAGAAGCGAAGTTGCACGACGTACGATCTTATTCGCTCCGCAACCCAGTGTGTATTGTGGAGACGAATGTTCATCTGAGGTCACGTTCAGTGACTCGCGTCCAGGGTAAGCACAATCGGCCAGGATGAATGAAAAAACTGGAGAGTTTCGCCGCCACTTCAATCCACTCTTAGTCTGACAACAGCATTATACGAGATGTACTGTGATAACAGCATTTACAATACAAGTGCTCACGTTTGACACTCGTCGGCGACAACTCGTTTTCACCAGTCAGTCAACGACTGACTGACTGACTGACTGTAATCAGCGACACCCAACTTCCCCATACAAGCATTCACCCTTACAACATGACCAAGTTTAGACTATATGTACAGTATAGAGAGCGCGTACTATGGTGCTGTGGCCGCCAGGATTTGCGCTGATGATTAATACTGATGGTGATATTTGCTTGCAGCAACATCCATAGCTAGGTATTGCGAAGCGGGCGATTAATTTCTAACGGCGTAGTGGCAGCAAAGGTCAACAGCGCCAGTACGGTACTACGTACGGTACAGCGCCACTAAAGGCATTAGTTGCATACCATTATATTGTTACGGTGATACGCCAGAGTGACAAGAATCGCGCAGATGTTGCCAAAAAACTGCCTGACGTTCCATACATTATTTAGACACGTGGCCAGCCATAAAGTCGCGAAAAGTTGCCAAATTGACACTTTATAAACGAGTACGATGGAAGATAGTTTTGGCGTTACTGCTTCGCCATGCATTGTCCTCGCGAAGCCGGTGCGGCAGTATATTTAGGCCTAAGCTCATTTTGTGCAAACGGTTTATAACTGTAGCAAATAGACAGGTCTGCTTCAGTATACGCAGTAAACACAAAGATCAAGTCACTGCAATACATACATGTATATGAAGCTCTATACCAAAGTGTCATCAGGCCTATATCCCGACGTCATTAATTTATTTGTCCACGAACAAAAATTGTGACACAAAATATCACATCGTCATTATTATAATGGTGTATCATACGACAGCGAAAGGCTGGATTACAATCATACAGTACAAGGCGAACACGTTTACTGGCGATTTCTTAGCGGACTAACTTCTCCAACTATTTTTCTCATTTTTCTAAATAATGCAGGCCCACGTTAAAGTTTAAAACTTTCATTCCACAACGTACAGCTAATTTGGCATGCAAGTAAACACTGACACACTGACACTTAGCAAAATTATGATGAACTGCGGCGACGCATGGTCATAGCAAATTAGCGGAAAAATTTCACGCGAAAAACATAGAAGTCGTCGGAACCCGTAGGTCATTAATATGTATGAGCGTCAGCCTAAACTTAGTTTCATCACATTTTGCCGATGCCCTGCCGTATGTCACACGTTTTGGTGCAGTCAACTACAGATTGACGAATTTCTGAATTAGTCAGCGCGAAGTCTCGCCTACGGTGTTTCTACATCCCATAACGAAGAGCGACGTGATGTTAGTATGATATTCAGCGTCAGCGAGGATGTGACTGACAACGCCGACGTGTGAGGTCTCCGCGACGCACGTTGGGGCGTAGTCGACTGCCAGTCAAAATCTATACCTGACGTAAATTTCACTTTCAAATGCAGCAATTGTGACCTTAAATAAACGTACACATTTTGTATTTTGTCACATCTAAAGTGTAGAAGATTTGTTACTTGATAGGAAAGTCGAGCGATTAACGATAATTCTCGTAAACGGTTAATAATAATAATAATAATAATAATAATAATAATAATAATAATAACGTTCTTTATTACAATTGCAGACAAACGCTGCAAAGGACAATTAGCAACATCTGCCACGCATGACAGTACACTATAATAGAATACACACAAAGAATATACGTAGTTCAGCACGGTAATGTAAGCAGCCACACAGAAGCGCTATTACTCAATGCCGTACAAACCGAAACAACAATCAAACACATAATTTAACACAAGACACAACTTAATAATGGTAAATATTTACAAACATGCATTCATTTTTTGGCACCGCCCGGGATAGAACCTGGGACCTTTCGATCTCTAGTCGGACATTCTACCACTGCTCCATCGCCACCCCCTGCGAATCACAAATTAAAAAATACTGAATACATTTGTCTATCATCATCGTTGATCAACTCGAGACAGTCGAGTGTCCTTGACTTATTATAAAACGTCTTCTTATATCACTCAGGGTAAGGATAATGAACAACAAATGATTTCTACGAAATGCAGAAAGACACGGTAGTATTGATACAGTTGTTGTATCGTGACATTGTTCGCTTTTATTACATTTCAGGTGTCGCATCCGGGTTTCTTTTTCTTTTACTGCACGTATTGGTGACTGTCAGTTCCAACGTACAGCGCCAAGAATGAAGATTAGCTCAATTTTGCTTTCTTATCATTTTTTATTCGTTTAATGTATCTTGAAATGAGAAAAGTGATAAGAACTAACAACTGTATTACCTGTGTATACATAACACTATGCGAGAAGCTACAAAGGCGCTGAAATTGGTCCTTCTGAAGCCTTCTGCGTGCTGTTCCCTTTGTGTAGAACAGTAGCACATACTGTACAAACACAACAAGATAAAAAAGATTGGCAAACCAGCCTTTGCGGCTTCTTTTCAAACTCGTGTCTTTTGATGCGACATCGCAAGGATGGGTAAGACATTACATACTACGAGTATCACATTCTTTTCCGACCATCAATCTCACCTGCTAAACAAAGGTATGAAGCGAGTTTCGCCAACATCGTGCCATTGATTTTGCCTTCACTGTTTTTCGAGGTTGTTGCGCCATCATCCAGGAATGTTGAGAAAATCGTGGGAAAGTCAACGATCGTACATCCACTTAATACAAAATCCAAGGCGATGAGATATATATGTAAACCTGGATGCAACCCAAAATCGCATAAATAATATTTGTACACTGATGACGGTCATATTAGCACTTGGCGTCGTTGAGTACTGGTGCACAATGTCCTATAGATTTCTGGTGACGCACGCCACTGTGTTAGCATTAATTAGCCAGGCTAAACTAGATTCAAGACTGATTTAGTTAACTTATGGTTGTCGTCGTCATTATCATTATCGACAAAAAGCAGCATGCGGGCGAACAAGTCATTAACTGATAAGTCTGCACCTTTCAGTTTCTTTGGAGTCATTAGTTTAATACGTCTCTCCATAGCTGTCACTGGCTCGTACTGCGGCTCGGAAACGCTTTTTGTCTTTCGTCGTTTCATTCTTGGTGGAAAAATCTTGATCTTGCCCCTATTCGTATCTCCTCTGGAAAAGCAGATAATCGATTAATCGTGCGTTTATTACGCATGCATCGGCTCTGGTCAAGTATGCTGTGAGTGTCAGGTGTGTTGCGTAATAAATAAATATGACGGCATGATCAGCAGTGTTCTAAATTAAGTAATGAATATTCGAGACTGCTTGCAGAGTACAATCGTAGACAATGTTTCGTAGACATTGTACGACCAATCACTCCGTCCTACAAGCAATGGATTAATTTAGTTGTGCACGTCTATAAAACCTCTTGTGTGTGTCGTTTTTACGTATCGTTTAGCACCGCTCTTGACAACAATTTTGTCTACTTACGCGATTACACATGCCCATTTGAGACTAGAATGTTGGGCGACGACAGGGTAGCATGGGAACGCTGGTAATAGCTGGCTGCGTGTGCCAGCTGGGTGCAAGCATCTCTAGGAGGCTTGCAGCAACAGCAGCAGTCAACGAGGAAAACAGACGACGAAGCGGTCTGCGCGTATAGCCTACTGTTCGCTCATCTTCGTGTGGCATCTGCTACTCTGCTATGCGCCGTTGCTAAACCGTTTCATCGTAAGTAGGCCTACATCATTACGATCCGTGCAGTGGCGTTGTAACATTTTTAGTCTGTCTGTGTGTCTCTCTGTTTGGGCTCTAAGTTACGACGTACGGACACCAACTACCAAGAAGCTTCATTCTGGTAAACAGGTATATCTAGGCCACGTTCAAGTATCAAGGTCGTCGGGTCAAATTTTCGACTGAAATGCAATTTTGTTTAATTGCTTTTCATGCTCTTTTCATACGCTCCGTTCGGTAGTGTTTGTGTAAAAACAGAACATTATCTTTTACCGTCGATATGTAGTGGTAGTCAAAATCGGAGCCCCATTGCATTTATTTTCTAGATAGCTTTCAAATGTCAATAACTTGCAGTATTTGTGCGAAAATAATCGTCGAGTTTTCAATCTTTACGTTCAGTTACTCATTCGCGATATGCGTAATTAAAGCGAGCCGGATAGAATTTAACTGTTCTGATAATAAAAGCGTCCATGAGGCATACGCTACCGTATCGTATCGAAATTGCAAAAATACGTAGGCCCTATAAGGTAACATCAGATTTTGACTTTGCGCTTTTGAGTTGACATTTTTGTCTAAACAATTGTTTAAACTACAGTTATTTCAGTGATTTCTACAATAAATTATCTAACCTAAAATATCTGATTACGGTGCAGTAGCTTTTGCGCCGGCTGCCATTAGAAGGCTTTGTCTTCTTAACCAGCTGAGCGTCATGTAGGAGAATGTTAGGGGCCTCCCAAGCCGCAAGAATTGCGGAGAGAAGAATTTTGCGTAGGCAAGTTCAAAATGGCAGTGCAGTGTGTAAAAATTTAACACATTTCTGTAATATCGGTATTTAGTTAGACATGTTAGACCCCCAAGGACTATCTGAAATGATAGTGCCACTGTTCTTAACATCGTAGATCTCGGACAAGAGAGAGCTAGATTTCAGTAAGATCACATAGCGATCTGTGTACCAAAACTCTGTGATATTTAACCAAAAATTCGTTGAACTTATTCTAACTTGCAACAAGGGTTTGGTTTTCGACATTTATTGTGATTTTAAGATTCGTATTTTTATAATTTTTGTGGTTTATTTATTTTATATTTGACTGCAGGTAATCTGTCACTGCTGGATAAGTTGAAACCACTTACTTACATGTACATTGTGGGGACATTAATTTCTCGTTTTCGGATGACAAAGTCTGTAACGTCAATGTCATTACCTGAGCGCCAGCTATGCTGGGCAAGCAGGTATTGTTTTTGGCGGCGTCTGTCTGTGCGTCTGTCCGCCCAAAATCTCGAAAACTACTGGTCGGAAATAAATGTAACATGGTAGGAATATGTCCGATGGTGAACACTAGAAGTGATTGGAAGTTGGTGACATTTGACTTTGACCTTTGACCTTGAGAGCTATTTTCGTATTTTTTAGTTCAGGCTATACCTTTCCAATGGCTTGACCTAGCAACATCATTTTCGGTATAAAGATACAACTTCAAAATATCTAGGGTACGGTTCAGTTTTAAGGTCATGGGTCCAAGGTCAAGGCCACGGCAGCGAAAAAACGGCAGTGTAAAACTCAATAACTACTGGTCGGAAATTGCTAGGGCTTGATCGGGAATATTTGCTACGAAAACGCTCGAAGTAATTAGGAGCTTTTGACATGTTGACCTTGACCTTTAACCTTGATTTTTAACCTTGAGATATATTTTCGTATTTTCTTCAATTTTTGCTTTAACTTTTGAATACCTTAAGATAGCAGCTTTATTTTTAGCGTGAAGGTACATCTTTAGAATATCTAGGTCACCGAGTTTCAAGGTCATGGGGTTAATCTCAAGTCACGGACACAAAACAGCGGCAGCGCGCAGGTTTGCGCTTCCCTCAGACACAGTTTAATTGTTTACTATTTTTGTGCCGGTTTCTACCGCGATGTGTGACTACGTGTAAATGTGTTTGTCTACACAACGCGTTGCGACGTCAGCAAACCGACCGTTGCTGTGACTTGCCTTTGTTGCTTCTGAGTGTACACATCTTGCATCTTTTGCAGCGCGCTGTATGGCACATTTACCATGCGCCAAAGTAACTGACAAGTGAACTGAGCTGAAATAGACGAATTACGCCAAAGACAAAGGGGGTAGATCTAACGTTAAAAGAATACCCGGCTGATAATTTTAGAATTGTCAGTTTTCGAAACAGCGAGTTTCACAAACACCAAAATCCTGGATTCAACCCTGCCTAAGTAATTGGCTGACAGATGGCAATCTTTCTTTTTGTCGTTGACACATCTCGTACGGTACGCGGCTGTGTGTACCTTTTCAGCGACGAAAATCCAATATCTGGCTATTGACGTAGCTGATGAACGCCGAATGTCCGCATTACCGACACACATCGCCGACTGGGCTGGCGTCATCGTACCGCTAAGCGACTGGAATGAGACGGAAAACGCCGGCGGCTGGCTGGTCGACGCCGGCGGTCAACTGTGCGCCGGAAACGCCTCCGACACGGCGGCGGCGACGGTCGGACACGCAAGCTCGGACAACATCTACGCCCGTCGACGAATTTTCATCAACGTCTACGTCGTCGTCGGGCTCTGCGCGTTTGGTTTCGTCGGAAACGCTCTAACAGTCGCTGTACTGAGACGAGACAAGGTGAGCACACACAAAACCGCTATAGTTTAGCGTCGTCGTTTAGCCGCCGGCTAACGAAGTAGCCGGAGGCTATATGTTTTATCGCTGAGTCATCTTTTTAGTCAACCGTCTAACGTGTGACCTGACCGCCGATCGCCGCCGGGTAAAAAGGGTGTTCAACCACTTCGATTTTTGGTCACTTCGGTGTAAAACCGAGGTGCACATTTACTTCGGTCCTCCGCCACTTTGGTTCTAGATCCTTAGGATCGAAGTGACTTAGTCAGATCGGTCCATGACTTAGCCAGATCGCTCCAAGACTAAGCCACTTCGGTCCCTGGGCGACTATAGGCCTATGGGAGTAGCTAAAACAGAAGAAGTTGTGAAAAAGTTGCGAAAAATCCGTCTTTACTAACTGCTGTAGATTTAGCAAAATTCATTATATATAAGTAAATAAATAGATATAATATTTAATAAATATAATTAACGGTATGTCCCATATCTTAATGGTGAATGACAGGCCTAAACATCTTGTTCTGTTATTTGCGATAAGAGAAATACACATGAATTCGCCATCATCGGCTCATTATGATCGTTCCTCGCACCCAGCAATACAAATACATTTGTAGAACGTTCTAGGGGTTAGGGATTGGGAGGTTGCTTCATGGCCCTGGCAAAGGGATGGGCGCTCCTCCCTTAGGTATGGGGCGGGGGAGGGGCAGCAAAGAAAAGTGGCACTATGGTGGCGGAGATATGGCAGTGTAACGTTACAACACCACGTTGTGGCCACGTGATTTCAACCATACAAATCCACGTGGCCACAACGTTGCTTTACCACGTGGCGGCAACCACAGTGCCACGTGGCAGTTACGTGCTCGCAACGTGCATGTGCTAGCTGGGAAACTACTGCACTACGAAGGTTACCTATCCATGTAGGCACGTACGTGCGACAGTTAGCGGCAATTGTATCCAACAGAAGTGTCGTTCATTTCGCACTTGTGGCAATGGATTGCTGCGGCAATGGGGATAAGCAAACTTCAAAGCACAAGTTTATAATATATAACGAGTAAGCCTACATGCCCACTGCACAAGACTGAACGAAAAATCACATCTAATAGTGTGCGCTGAATGAGGTTCAGGAATTCGAATCGCTCCGGGCTATTATGCAAAAATCATTTCAATATGTTACGTTAGCAATGACAGCGAAGATAAAACACCGCAGGAAAGTCAGTATAGGCCTATACGTATGCTGTCAGTAATAATTAAATAACAATATTCGTAAAATACGCCGGTTATCATTGAGGTGCAGATCGGTCTTAGTCACTTTGGCCTTAAAAAGGAGCTATTTTTCACAGGGGGTCAAAAAGTGCGAAATCAAAATTTTTCCCAGATTTTCGACCTCACTCGCCTTCGAAACGCTCTGATTTAAAAATTGAGCAACAAATCAAACATCTAAAACAAAGTTGTATAGCGCCGATGTCTGGCCTCTAATCTGCCGCAGACTCCGTGACCTATGGCCCCAACTCTGAGAAAAATTGTCTAGATTATCGCCCGCTAAGTGCGACAATTGCAAAAACGGTAACATCGCTCTAATTCAGGCACACGTGGAAAGATTGCATTCAAATTTCACAAGATGGTACTTTGTGGCTCCAGGAAGCTGAGGAATTGCGAAAACCTACTAAGGGCCGAATCCAAGATGGCGGACGACGTCCAAACTTTTAATATACGGACCCAGATGTCTGGAACAGCTATAGCTAGAGACTTCAAATTTGGTGTGTGCATCGACTACGAGGATTAATTTTGACGGCATGCAAAAACTAAGTCAAAAGAAACATGATCCAGTTTTGGTGACCGAGATTTAAATTTATTGACCCCTGCGAATGTTTCTTGAATGACTATAGTTATAAGTTCCAAATTTAGCATCCAGACAAACAGCAAGGAGTAGAAAATAAACAGCAAAAAGTAGGTCAAACGTCATAATCTGGTCACCTTGACATACTTTTAACTTCTGGAATTTCGTCTAAATTCCGGAATGGCTACAACTACTAAATTTGGTGCGTACATTGCCTAAAGGGAGTACTATCAACGAATGCAAAACTAGGTCACAGGGGTCGAAAACTAGGCCACGTGGCTAAATTTTATATTTGCGGACCGCCGTGAATCTCTGAAATGGCTTGAGCTATAGGCTTCTAATTTAGCAGGTAGACATATTGTAAGGAGTAGAAAATAAGCTGTAGAAGAGTAGGTCAAAAGGGGACACAATCGAGGTCACAATGACCTACTCTTAAATTTTATGCCTGTAATGATTATAGCTACGGAATTCAAATTTGAAGAGTACTATCTACAAAAACAAAATTAGGTCAAACGGGCGTAATCTAAGTCACGTGACCTGTCTTTAAATTTTGGGATAGCGATTATGGCCGATATGGCCTAAAGTTTTAGGGGGCTGGCGACGAGTGCCGAAGAAGCGACAAGTTTAAATTCGGCCAGGGGTCTGGGAGAAGGCTTTAAGCTCTCCAAGTGGGTCAGAGCTCAACCCCGCATGAAGAATGCCTGCGATGAATTCCTCCGTGGATTTTTTATGTTTTTCTGAAAACTGGTAGATGGTTTGGTCACATGACAGCCGATGCACTACAAACGTTGAAGGTCATGAGATCAAAGGTCAAGGACATGACATAAAAACGAGATATATCACAAGTTAAGTAAGTAATATCATGGCGTATCAGTGAGTCACTGTCCACCGCTCATCATAGCGCATGAGCACGTGCGAAATGTTTATGACACTTTGTGAGCGACTTCAGGCAGTGGAGTTGGTTTCGCCGTCTGCAGTCGAGACAGTAGTTGTTGATGCCTGCTGACATGAATTCAGTCACTACGAACGAATGTCGTCAATTAGAGGTGTCGTGTTGCTGCTCAGTTGGCGTACTGCGATTTAAGACGCCGTGTGTTTTGGGGCACCCCGAGCCGGTGGCTATAAATGGCAATACAACCTAATTGCCACATTTTCCTAGTTTGTTGTTTTGTTTTTTATTACTACTACCAGTTCATTTCTCTTCTTGATTTTCATGCACGGTTTTATTGTCGTTGCTTTGTTATGAGCATAAGTTTATTCGCCATTAGGGACAGACAGACCATATAAAGACAGAGAATCAGTATATACGTTTTATGGCACCTTCATTAACTATTTATAACTGGATTGAATGTGTCGAGTGGGGAATATAACTCTACTGACCTGGCGTAACCTGTTTTTGATTTGTAACAATGCCATGATCACAGTGAGACTGACGGAATATTAGACTGGCAGTACGAGCGGAGCGTAGTACGGTCATCCTTATGTCGTCTTATTGCGTGTGTCCGTCTGTCCGTCCGTCGATCAGTCCGTCCGTCCGTTAGCAGACATACGGGCGATTCATGCTTAAATGGTTCAAGATATCGAGATCCAATTTGCACCTGCGATACGGTGATGCTTTCGCATTAGTCTCACTAAATTGTGTAGTTGTGAATTTAGCGGTTCACTCCCGAACAAATGCGTTAAACAGAGGTACTCCCATTGTCGAGAGCAAAAATTTGACCAATAATCTCGGTTAGGGTGCGAAATAGAATGTAATTTTGTATTATTCTCTAATAGGAAGTTGCATACGGGGTTTTTTCGATACCAAAATTGGTGACCTTGAATGACGACCTTGAACATAGTAAAGACTGTTTTTGATGTTCTTCGTCGAAAGCGATAAATTATAAAGCCAACCACGTCGAACTGCCTAAAGCTAGACCAGTACTGTTTTCTACAAAAATGTGGCCCTATAAATGATTTATGACGATATTCGCAAGGATTCACCCCGAACAAGTGCCTTGATATTTCGTAAGAAAGTATTTGATACAGTATTTGATGTTGCTTAAAAACAAAATAGGCCTACGTGTACGTGAAGCTGTGTTACAACTAGATAACTAGGAATTTTACGCTGTCGTCTAAAACGAGGATCTTTTATGCAGTCTAGGGCAGCCAACTATCCACGCGGAACTGGTTATTGTATGCTAATTTTCAGCAACTAATCTGTTTCCCAACACTGCACTCTGTTCTACTTGTAGAAAAAATGATAAAAACTATGCCAGTTGAGCATCATCACGGAAAGTTTCGTGATGCCTCGCAAATAGTTACGTGTCATAACAAGTAGTTATAATATAGTTGTTGCCGCCTATATATCTTTGTAGGCGTAAAATAGCCTAGCAAAGATACGCATATGTCCTTATCATCTTACGTCTCAATTAGTCAGGTACATCCTGCGCTGTGACAGGCTATTTTCGTATATGTTGCTTTCATTGCTCTTCACATAAACGCGGAATTACGGCTCCCTGCTGCAGGCGCTGCCTCTCTGCAGCACGCAGCAAGGCATGCAGAAATTCGAGGGCAGTCAAGCGCTATACAACAGAGGCGTACTGGACCTTGGGGCTAACTTCGGGTGGTTTCCGGTGCAATGAGTGTGGCTGCAACTGTCGCACTCCCAAGTAGGCCTGTTCTACCACGGACGAATGCACCTTTGAAGGGAGATTCGTCGCACTGACCACTCAATTCTGCACCAGAATCAGCTTAGTGCTTGTCGCAGATGTGACGCGGAATTGTTCTTTCTAAGGTCCAAGCTACAAGGAGCAAGGCAAAAGTACGAGTCGCGTCAATTGATTTTTCGATGCTCTAGATATAAGCCTAACCTATGGCGACTCAACAGTTAAAAATATTTGGGGCTAATACCCGGCGATACGCTGTTGTTTCATTGTATTTTACACTCTAGGCTATAACGCACGCTTAGGAGTGGCTGTGTGGAAATACATGTAGTGTCAAAAACATCAATGCAAATAAAAGCCAAACAGAGAAAAATATATATATACTGTGTCTCAAAAAACGTCCCGCGTGTTGTCGGCTATAACTATGTCAAGCCTTAACCGATTAAAAAAATTTACTGCTAAAAGCATGAAATTTAATACCTTTTGCCGTACCTGAAGTATGTTCTGCACCACCCCAGTAAGTCAAAAGTCCAAATCTGTTATAAATTACAAAAGATACAACTAAAAATTGTTCTGTGTGTTATAAAAATGAGACATTGCATGTCATATAGTTAAATGGATATTAATGCTGTCGCATCAGTTGCTCGCATGTCCATAATTTGCCAATACACATGATCAAAAATGTTCTCGCTACTTGTTAACAGTATTGTCACTTATGCTGTGGTTAATGCCACGATAAGCGTTCGGGAATCACTACTTCAATTCGTTAACGTTAAACGACAAACTCGCTGATGGATGATGCACGAGACCAAACTGAGGTCGGAGCTGCTCGATGGCTACAGATCTGGTCCGGTGGAGGGAAGTTGCCTATAGTTGAAAACGCGTACCTGTTGACTTTCAGGTCTGTTTACATAAAACAGTATGCTTTTTCAAAGAATATTTAATAATAGGAACTAGAAACTGAAATAATAAGTAAGTAATAAGTAAGTAAGCGAGTTACATTAAGTGGATGCATGTAAAATCAACGCATTTTGTCTGCATTTTTCTCCTTATTTGCAGAAAATTTGAATTTTTAACTTCCCAAGGTAGTGCAGCAACATACTTAAGCTGTGATGAAAATATCAGCATCTTTCGTTGCAAATTTCGTAAGCTTTTTGTAATGAAAAAAAATTGAAAATCGACATAATTATAACTGACAATACGCGGAACGTTTTTGAGACACAGTGTAGAATAATGCAGGCTAATATTAGGCACAAACGCCTACAGTGTAATAATATATATATAAGAAGTACGTAAGAAAACTTATAAGGCGCTATTGTTTCAGCCTGAACAGAAACGAAAGCGCCATATTGTTTCGCGTAGGCCGAACTAAATAATGTAGGCTTACTCAATTTGCTCTGAAAATGTTCGAGTGTGTTGGACGATGCTGCAGAGTCTGTGACTGATCGTTCCAAACACAGGGTCCAGAGACTGCAAAGACACAAGCAGATTGCCGTGGCATGTGTTGCTGAGCCAAATAATGGCAGCGACTTGAGTATACTTTGCTGTCCCGACAGGATGGTGCTGCTCTGTGTAAACACTTGTGAACAATGCTACACTGTTTGACGCGCCTACATTTTTCGCCTACATCCAGTGCAAATTGTCACAGAGACGGACACTGGAGATCGGGTCACATAATCACAGTAATCCATTCGACTTGCAATGAGAGCGTAAACAACAGTCTTGACAGACTCAATAGATATCTGAATATGTGCAGTGTTCAAGAAATGTTTTCGGTTTTCAATGTATTTTTACACTTGGCGTTTCCAGTGCGATGGGGGTTAAAAATCCGCATTCCCCCACTTTTCCAGCTTCCCTAAAGTCTAGGAGGCACATTGGAGAAATATCTGAGTGAGGCTTACAGTTAGTAGCAGCGATGAGCTACTGTAGTTAGTGACGTATAAGTATCGGTCGGGGGTCCGTTGAGCGAGCTCTGAGATTAGTTGGTCACATGTAAAAAAGTAGGACAGCAAAACGTATGCGACTAGTGCTGTGCTGGCCGAGCCGCGCGGCTAATAAAACTAAAAGGCTGGTTATAATAATAGTAATAATAATCCAGCTTATATAGCGCCGTAAGGTCGTGACTTCAGAGTGTCTTTTGCCGGTCAAGAAACGGAGCGGGACCATTTTAATCAGTTCGCTAAGCACAATGGCCCTAAAGCAGTCAGAACTGCTGTTCAAGACACCCACAGCTTGCTTGATCGCAGGTTAGCAGACAAAGCCACTGACTGATTGCTTCATTTAGCTTACTGTCTTCGACTCAGCTGTATCCGCTATTTTATTCGACGCCGACGTTCGTCAGTGCAGTAGCGGCTTAACGAGGTAATCTGGTTAGTTTAACATATACGAAGTGTGATGATGGACAATTACTAACCTGCATGTATGTAGCAAAGCATTGATTGTACACTGTTACATACAAAAATATTCACTTTGTTTAGGCAATATAATGTTAAAATAGTTATGAAAATAATACGCTGAAAAAAGTAGACCTACTTTACAGCTTAATGGGAAACGGCTCATATCCGTCGACGATTGTATGAAGTACCGTACTGATCAATCATTGGGCCAAAGTGGACGCTGCAGGATGGCTAGTTGCTTTGATGTTTTATGACGTCCCTGTCGTCATAATGTTTGTCCGATACCTCAGACTGTCCAGCTGCATCCAGCTGCCTTCTCATACGCGCTGCTGCTGCTGGATAAAAACATTCAAGTTGCAAAGTAGCCATACAGTACTGACATTAGTCATTTAGCCGGCCTGTCCTAACTGCTGCGTTTTGTCCCCAGCCGCTTGCGTTTGAACGCTTTCGTAACGCAACATTGAAAGCGTCTATGCGGCCATGTTGGCTGACTCGGCGGTAACAGGGCCTAAAAACCCTTTTTGTGTCCCGACGGACGAGTTGCTACGGGCGAAGGACGACTTGCTCAGTGAGGGAGGACAAAGTTTGTCATCCCTCACTGACCCTCGAGTGTATCACGACTCCTGCTGTCCAGTTTGTTATAGGCCTAAACAGTCAGTTACACATAGGCTAGTTTGTATTGATGATTAAACAGACTGATCTCTCTGATCGTCATGTCAGATTAAATTAGAATGAAGCATATAATGTGCATGGTGCTGACAGTAAAGCCAGCTTTCATATAGGCTACATGGTGTCCCAGAGTTGACCAACTCACTTTTCGCTTTATGTCTGTTGGAGATCGCGGTTTTCGTAGTAGGCTAGGCCTACACTTTACAGTGTTTTACACACAACAGAACATACTGTTTACAATACAGTAGCCAATTTTCATGTGAATACATTCTATATTTATAATGACAAGATATTTTGGGACAAGCTGTGAAATTTTAGGTGCTTAAGAAGGCTGCAGCATGAAAATTTGCATGTCATATAAGATATCTGAATGACATACTTCTTAATAAGGACAATGACAGTTTCTGCACAGTATCTAGGAGTACATGTAAGT
>Ga0126335_1000705_pt1 | contig 16881 bp, 10 predicted proteins | sample OlaspJWI45metaG_FD_108409 | JGI IMG/M metagenome (GOLD analysis project Ga0126335, IMG submission 108409) | Marine gutless worms symbiont microbial communities from Oahu, Hawaii - Olavius sp. 1 OAHU.JWI-45 metaG | ecosystem: Host-associated > Annelida > Digestive system > Unclassified | place... | reverse complement strand
TTGATCCGTACTTACTACTCAAATTATTAGACAGACGAAAACAGTATAAAAACAGTACAAATGGACGGCTAGCCTAAATGGACATATTGTCAGTGTGTCAGTTCCATGGTGTTTCAGTTAGGCATACGTTGTTAAAGCAGTGTACGTTCGTAGAAGCTCTGCGTGGACTTGGTCACATCATTCGTTTTGTTTGAGTGCTGAAAAGTACCGATGTAACATGACACAGACAAAAGATTAGGAAATTTAATGTTAAATATGCCAGCAGCTTTGTCAATTATGCAACTTATGCCAGATACACTCGAACTTCATCTCTGTGCACTTTTTTGCTTTGCTTGTTGTGTGTATAGTTACATGTTGTTTGTGTAGACTTTCTGATGAATAAAGATGTGTATATTTTTACGAATACCTGTTAACTTAACAAAAGTGTTCAAGTAGGCCGTACTAAATACGCCCTTGGATGCAGGGGCCTTTTGTCTGTGGCCTTTTGTCGGTGGCCTTTTGACCGGTGGCCTTGTGTCCGGGTGGCCTTTAGTCCTGGAGCCGGACGTACATACTAGACATCGCAACTGATACTTTATTTACTAATTATTTACTAAGTAAATACTCAACCAACAATTACATTCTATCTTTAACCTTCCTCATACGGCAACATTAACACTGTGCACCGTGTTCCAGAAAAAGAGAACACCAGTATTTTGTACATAACTTCAACAAATCTGGAAATATTTTCATAACCTTTGGCATGCATGATCGCAATAATTCTGGAAACAGAAGAAATGCAAAATATTCCACTATTACTAACACATCAGTAACTAGCAATAACGTAATTATGACATCACAAAAATGTCATTAAGTTGAAGCTTCGTCAGAAGAAAAACATTACCCAGTAAATGGCAGTTAGGAAAAAGAATTTCTAAACAAAAGCTGATTCTTGCTGCATTGCATCATTTTATTCAGAAAACTGACACATATTTGCTTTAGTTGATCTCTGTGCTGGCAGTGGACAACCATAGTGTCTGTTGCAAATGTTAATGCAGTTGATGCTTTCAATGCCTTGTGTAGAAACAAGATCCACAGTTACAGTCTTTCAGCATGTGGACATTGTGAACACTGTCGTAGACTCCAGCATCGTACTACTAATGACTTTTTCCTGTTGTTGAGAATACTATCATTTGCATCTCTCTGTTCGTACATTGTGGTCTAATAATAGATTACGGCAAGATTTCATTTTTGCAAGGTATGTGAAATGGGCAATTGTCATAATAGCTGATTCGCAGTTTCTTCAAGATGTTGCCTGACAAAAATTACATAAATATGTTTAAACTGGTTAAAATTACACACAAAACACTAATGTTGTCTTTTTTTCTGGGACACAGTGTATTTCTTACACTAATGCCTCTCAGTGAGACTCTACATCTACTATACAGATACTGTGCTACTGTATATCTTGTTGCTAAAATACTGAACATAGCGCAAGAAAGTGGTACAAAAACTAACCCGTAGTATCCTGTGGTAAAATACACAGTGCACAGAACAGGCCTTCCAGTCGACGCAACGTTACGTATCCAAAAATTCGCCTGTGAACCAGAATGCTCTTCAGAGTGACAACAGTATGCATTGCATACTTTTATAACAAGTAAATAAATAAATAAGTGAATTGTTTTATATCTGACTCATCAGGTGGGGCTGTTCATTTTGGAAACGAACTCAAACCAATGGAGAAGAATATACAAGGTTAAACGACACAGTTTTGGCTCAGTGTTCTGTCGACACCATGCCTTCAAAGCTTTGTGTCCTTAACGGTTGCAATAGGCTGCAGTATGTATGTTGCGCCTATATTGCAGCTTTGTTGTAGAAGTTGTAGTGGCACCACCTGCTGAATGACGGTAAATGAAAAACTTTTAATTTAGGTCAGTTTCTGCTGCCCGACGCCGTGCGTTGGTGCAGCATTTGCTATGGCGAAGTGGCTATCTGTCTAGTTGATGTACTGTGCCCAAACGATTGAGTCGATCATCATGCGATTTTCTCCAGATTGTAGTGGCTATCTGTCAAGTTGATGTACTGTGCCCAAACGATTGAGTCGATCATCATGCGATTTTCACCAGATTGTAGCCCAGCCATTCTAGTTTTCTCATTGACGGCGTCGCATTGGAGAAGGGTAGACAAAAGTCACAAAATACGGCCAAAAAGCGCAGTCATTCACCAGAGGGCAGCTCTTGACAGCACAGCACAGAAAGCAGCGTCGGGCGGTTTGTTAGCGATAGCTGAGCTTCTCGTTTGGATGGTTGGACGGTCGGACAGATACCACTCTCTACTTCCTAGATGAATAATGCTCTTTCAGTGGGGGACAATAATGAATGCTGATGATTATACATGCATACCCGGTTGAGCCTTTCACTGGTACAATGCGAGACATGAATGAAATGCTTTCACCAGTTTTCTTTCGGACACTGTAGTTTCCCTGCCATGGCTGCAACAGAACACAAATGTGCTGATCAACCATTGTTGTCTACAAATATCCGCAGGGCACCCTACAGCTACTCTGAAAATTTGGAGACAATCACTCCTCCCATTCCCGAATTATAAGCAAACAAAAAACACACAGACATATACAGAAAAAGTTTTATCTTGTGGAAACCTTGTGGCATGACGTTGCATAATATACTCAACACTGTCAGAGCAGCTTCTGCTAGCAGAATCAGCACGTGAAGATGACAGCAGCAGTGCTGCATACTTGGCCAGACTGCAGCTGTTTCTCTATCTTGCCATAGATGTCGATCGGGTTCTTGTCGGAAGTCAGTGCCTCATCAACGTGTCTGCCAATCAGCTCGTTGGGTGAGCTGTAGCTGAGTGCTTTGGCACATGACGGGTTCACGTACTGCAATGTGTACAGCACACACACTTCAAGATTGACTGTACGTTCGTAAGAACTATAAAATGTTGTCAAATTTACGTTACTAAGCACAACACAAGTGCCCAAACATGTACAAGCTCACAAAAATGGGATTGTATCATCAGTGCTGCATCCACACAAATGGCATGGGGCAGAAAACTTTCAGCATCCTAAGAGGGCACAATCACTTCAGTCGCCCCTTCTCCCCACTATGCAAGGTTCCAAGAATTAACGCAAGTTTGGGAATTATACATGCACCTTCCTGGAATGTCTGCCAGTTGCATAAGACTGCTGCTGAGAAGTGTGACGCCCAGTGATTGAAACTACTTGTTAGAGCACCAATAAAAATGCTTAATTAATTAAGTAACTATGTCAGTAAGTAAGGATATTTCTAAAGCACATACTAACAAGAAACAGTCACAATGTGCCGAGGTTAGTTAACGTCCGAACAGAAACGTTTTCAGTTTTTGCTTAAATAGTCCATAGCTAATGTCTCGACGATGTCAGACTGTTCCACACACGCAGACCAGCGGCAGTGAAACTCTTGTCCCCATACGTATTGGGGTGCATGGTACAACGCAAGTCCCGTCGACTGCTGATCTGAGAAGGCGACGGTCACTGTCAGCGACAAGGTTGATATCGTCAGTTCAGTATGCCGGCGCTTAATCTTACAACGACTGATGTACCAGTCATCCAACTTTGTAGTTAAATTAATTACTGTAGATCTGTCACTGAATGGTTGTGGATGAGACCATGAGACCTGAATGAGGTTGTCTGGGTTGCTGATTTCAACGGAGTCATCCGACCACTCGCAGGCAGCAAACATGGCTTCGGCGCAGCGCAAACGTGACAGAACAGCGGAGCGACGAAACAGGAACATGAGTTCATCAAAGCAGGCGTCCACATGAGGCAGCTCCACAAAGTCCTAATACAAAGCACCGCCATATCATAGCGATGTCAGACCAGAGGCCAGGGCTAGCAATCAGCTGGTTAGCTTAAAGTTTTAAGTCCCACTAAATACTAGACAGTCACACATTATGTCACCGTATCAGACTGGGAAAACGAAAAACTCTGGTAAAAGCAATGCAATTCCTCTCCTGTATGAGGTCCAGGGCACCACCCACGGAATTTTTTTTCAATTTGAACTGGAAACTGATGCATCTTGGCGATTTTGGCAAGTTGCTGACGTACTTATTACCCCATTTCTGGTTCCTGTTAAATATTCTTTGAAATAACAGATATTTTATTTAAACAGCCCTACATGTATCGTTGTATACTTTTAGAGCAGGCAACACCATTTTCACTCCACCAAATCTAACCTTTCAGAACTCAGTCTGGTCCTCTGTAATTTATGGAGTGTCATCCAGCAGCGAGTTTATCAGCCACAGTTGTATAACATCAATGAACTGAAGTGCGCATATGGCATGGTACAGTGGCACTGACTAAAGCATTATTGACAGTGCAACTGATCGAGTGGCATTGGCATCTTTAGGCATGTCTACGTATGACATAGAATGAATGCTATCAGTAACTGTCGTGACAGTATCAATATCTATTCTGCCATACATATGACATGAAACATTTAATTTTTAACACATATGATACGCTTTTAAGTACTGTAGCACCTTTTGTAATACAGCATGAAAACGGATTTCTAACATTTCCCAAGGTAGTGCAGCAACATACTTAAGGTGTGGCGAGATGTGCTACATCATTCTTGGTGCAAATTTCTTACGCTTTCCCACGGTAAACATTTTTTTAAAATAGGCCAAGATTTGAGAAAGTGAAAGGCAAAAAAGTGACCGGTTGTCACTTTTTTGGACCACTCTGTCCAGATAGATAGATAGATAGATCGTGACAGATGCCCTGACTTTAAAACCATGCTAAGCTAAATTTAACAGCCTGACGTGAAACACTACGACAAAACAAGCTGACCTGGTCAAAGCCAGAATCGTACAAAGTAGACCTCATTTTGATACTACAACGAACAAATGACACGTCAGATCACGTTTAGAGTAATTTCTAAAACAAAGAGGTATAAACTACAAGAAACAACATCATCAATATGCACAGCACACAGTAGCGGCGTCCCAGACAACTGGTAGAGAGGGCAAAGCAGAAATGTGAAGTCAACAGTCTCTCTCAGGAATAGTCAGCCAGGTAGGCTACATAAGCCTATGCCGAAGTCTCACAGTTGGACTCCAATTTTGGGACGGAGTCGATTACGTAATTTTTTAAACTCCGCAGTTAAGAACTTAAAGTTGTAGTCCTGGAAAAATAAGGACTTCAATCACTTCACACCCCTGAGGAAAGTTCTGTTGTGGGCAGATATTCTCTTTAAATGACTCAAATGATCGTCACAAATTTCATAACAGTAGAGTTTCAAAAACTTAAATAGAGACTGCGACGGCCTACACTGTATCCTATTTCCATTCCGCACTGCACGTTCACATAAGCTTGCATGATTAATGACAATTCAAAGATGATGACGCCGCTGCCATGGACTAGCTGACAGAACAGACTGATGTGCCAGCTTGATATCTGCCCTGTACAGTCGCTACTTAATGGGGGAAGGGACTAGTGGATAGTCCTCTGGTGTGTAAGGTCATACAGAACTCTACCTTTGCATGCACGCTAAACTAAATGTTTGCAATCTAATGTGAAGTATTATTAGGCTGCATCAAATGCATGAGATGCAGGCTATTGCGACTGATGTGCCTGTAACGTGGTGTGTCTGTCAGTCTATCACGCACCTGCACCCTGCAAAAAACAACTGAACAGATCGAGGTGCCGTTTTGAGTGGAGACTGCTCGGGCCCAAGAAACATTGTATACCGGCAAATCGATTCAAGTCAACTTTTCTTATCACTAATTAACATAGGCCTACACTAACTGAATGGTTAGAATGTGGACACGTACCACCTCGTACGAACGGCGACGAACACAGAGAAGACACTTCCATCAATGCTTCGCAATAACCTGAACACAACAAACTGACGATTGTGCTGCATCAGCTATCAACACTTGCACTTACATTTCAGCATGTTAGCCTGCATGTTAGGTTGGAGGCATTGTGTAGTGGTTAGCATCGCTGCACGTAGTTAATCAACGTCGGGCCCGGTTAGTACTTGGATGGGTGATCGTCTTCGGACAGGTAAACCATCTAAGTATGTAATCAGCCAACTAGGTTGACTCAGCCCTCCATCCCTCCGGGGGTCAGTAAGTGAGGGCTAACTTCTATGGAAAGACAAAGGCATGGTTCATACCGTTTGCGGATAAATGTGCAGGTGTGCAGGTAAAACTGTAAAAACTCTTGCAATGCATGCCATTTCTTCAGCATTTCTGAGGTGGGCTTTCAAATATGAAATATATAAAAAGTGTCCGCACCTTCATCTTTACCGTACACTTCATTCTCATCAATAACTAAGCAAGTAAGTGTGTAAAGCAGACAACATATATAGCGCTGTAAGCAACACAAACCGCCTCAATACTTATCACAAGAACGAATGTGAAGTCTGTCGGCATACAAACTAGCCTCACTGCGGATCCAAGTACACATATAGATATAAAACTATAACAAAACTGAAGATGGTGCAAGTAGCATGTGAGACCTGCACAGTGCATTTCCATCGAGTAGTTTGTAGTTGCGTGTGTCAATGATGACGATGCTGTGTGAGCGGGCAATGTAGGCAATGCGTGCATCCTCGTCGGACGTGGCATAATAACAGCTTAGATTCATCCGATAGACGGCGTCAGCAAACGCCGAACACTGAGGGTCGTTTGACTTGGGAAACACCAGCAGCACCTGCATTGCAGCAATGTCAGCGAGGTTTTTTGATCATGCAAGGTATTCGAAGTTTGTTCACACCACCCCTGAACATGGCCCATGTTGTGTTGGTCACCGGTTCTATGTGGCTACTGTCCAGATCATATCCACTGCCTGTGTTGGAAAAAGCACTGCATATATCTGAGATAAGTTTGCTTTATGCTGCCATAAAAATATACTAAATTCAATTCGATTACGATTTATAACGTCAGCTATTACATGTACAAATTCACTAACCGAACGATCTTGCTCAAAGCCTTCAACATCGCGCAGCGTTCGTGTCACCTGTGATCAAGTAAACAAAACGACATAAATAATGAACACTCTACAGCACTGGCAACTTCATCTCATGCCACTAATTCAACCAGTTCAACATAGTTGTCTTCTGTCGCCTGCCCCCCCCTCTCCTCCCGCAGCACTGCCTACCCATCTTTAGCGGATTACCATAGCTGAATATTTTGGTGCGATGTGCGATATAAAACGACAGATTCGGCTCGAAAAGATTATTATTATTATTATTATTATTTTATACCCTTGGGTGTATAGTCCCCAAGGGTTAAAAGCAACAAAAACGGTGCTGGTATGGCTATTGGTTCAAATCGTCCTAGGGATCGAAGGTGTCGTGCAGAAGAACTGCACTGAATCGTTGCAGCCACAGACAGACGCTGTAACAAGAATGAAGTTTCTCCTTCTCCGCCAGACACACTGCTGATTTTATGACCAAGGGCCGAGATAAAGTCTGAGGACGATGAGCTGAAAGCTCCCAAGTTTTCCACAGCAATAGGCTAGAAGATAAGATTAGTTGGCAAATTACTGTATTTTATTAACTTTCGTTCGGCTGCCAACTCTGCCACCATTCCCACACCAGTAGCTGCTGTCAACATATGACTGTGCCAGCGTGCTGACAACAGTGACATCCCAAGCCAGCGACTTTCCACCTTGCCACGGGATTAAGATGAGCCTGTCAGGCCGTTTGCCATCTTGCCTGATCAATCCTGATGGTTCTTTGGTGACTGGAATGCTTGCAGAGCCCAAAGACCGCCAGATGATGTCATTCAGGACTTGGTGTCTTATTATTATTCTTATTCTTTTATTACGCCAAATGGCAGCACAAGCACACACATAAAACACACAAAATGCAGTTACGTAAAAAAGCTAAAAACCAGGCATATCCCCTATACTTCAGAATAAACACTAACGTGAAACAAAGAAATTTATATTGTTCTGTTACTGCATGGCAACTTCAACACTTTCACAATCATGGTGAAGGATAAAAAAACACCTTTAAAGACAGGGTATGATGTATGACAAACATTGACCGTTCGTAGGCCTACAACTGAAAGACGCGGCATCAGACAGCATCGCGGGAACAGGAAAAGAAAGAATGATGTCAAAAACGTGCCGTAATACATATTCTACACTACTAACCCGAGGCGGAAGTAAATTTCCGCTGGACGACCGCGACCGCTGCCGCTGCTGCCGCGAGTCATCTGGATGCGTCGCACTGGTAGCCGTACTGAGGGATTAATGTGTCCGGAATCAACACACTACATGCCTTCTTATGACATTCACATATTCAGTAACTTTAATGCCACACATAAGACAACACAGCATAATAATATACACTTACAAGTTAAATCACAGTTACGTAGCCTACGTTGTCAGAGTGACGTTTCGATGACGTAATATCCTGAATAAGTAAGCAAATTTGTTGTGCAGGTGTGGCGGGTTCATTCATATTTTCCTTGTGGCAAATATACACCGTGAGCCATAAAAATGTGCCACTTTTACTTTGGCTCTAACTTTATCCAATATTAACCGATGTGCACAATTCTTCTACTGTTAGTGAAATACTGTAGTAGACAAAACTGACGTCGAGCCTGTTCGGTGGCCACCGATCTGCGAATCTAGGCGAATGAAAGAGGTGTTGCCTGAATGGAAGCTGTACAGTGTAACGTGCTAGCGTGCACATTTTTTTACAAAGTCGTTTGCTATTTCACAGAAGTAGGTTAAGTAAGCTAGATACGCTAAAATGGGTGCATGTAAAGCATATGCATTTTGTTCACATTTTTTGCTGTATTAGTGGCAATTGGGCTTTTTAACTTTACCAAGCAGCGACATATCTAAAATATGGTGGAAATTACTACATGGTTTTAGTTGTTAATTTCATTCGCTTTCCAGTGGTTAAAGAATTTTCAAGATTGGTTAACATATAATATTTGACAAAGTTACATCCAAACAAAAAGTGGGACCTTTTTATGGCTCAAGGTGTACTAGTATTTCACAAAGTAAAACAGTACAGGTAATGCAACCTACATGTAAATAGGAGAAAAGATTGCCATGTTTAATCAGTTACTGTAGAAGTCTGTAGAATAAACTTACGATACATCAATTAACTTCTTCATAAACTTTAACCTGCATTTCTCTAATAGCAACCTCCACTCCTGTCACTAGACTTGTTGATAATATTTCTGCTTTGTTACTTGGTAGCTGGTGTCATCGCACTGGTGCCATCATTAACGAGAGTCGCAATTAAGTACCAGTACCATGGGGTGAACTTCTAAAATGCTCAAAATTGTATGTGCATTCAGCAGTTTTAAAGAACTTGTGCTACTATAGCGTGTGCACAGCAACAGCAGGCTGCAGGCGCCTGCACATGACAAATGGCAAATGTGCTCAAGTATTCGTCTTTCTCCTGCTCTAATACAATACACCTATTTTCCTGTTAAACATAGTTTCAAAAATTTTGTCTTTTTACCTATCCACATTCACAGATATTTGAAATTGAATAATAATAATAATAACGTTTCAACTCCATAATTTTGAATGACAGCTTCTCCCCCGGCTCGGACCTCTGGCCATTTGAGTAGTTTTGGTTTAGCTTTTAACATTTGTTTTTAACCCTCGGGATCTATACTACCGAGGGTACACAAATAATAATAATAATGTGTCACTAACAGTTTTTAAAATCTCAGCAACAAATTATTTTTTTCAGATTAATGATGTGAGAGGTACATGATAAAAACATTTTTGAGAGGGGCGGGATAATATAAATGTCTGGCCCCGGGGGACAGAAATCACTGTATCTGCAGCAATTTGTGCATAAAATTCCTGTCAACAGCTGTCAATATGTAAAATTTCCCTAGTGAATAATATCTTTGACGAGTCCAATGCTCATGAAGCCAGTGTTGTTAACAGGTAATGTGCAACCATGCACGGTAAGCAATAATGTCACTCCGGTTAACAAGACCATTGACTATTGACATTCCTGTGTCATAGAATGTTAATAATCAAAGTAAATTCAAAGCAAATAACTGCACTAAATGTGTAATACAGAGACATTATGCAACTAAATACTTGTAAACAGATTAAATGAGATAGTGAAAAATAATTACTTCGTAACATTTGTGCATATTAATACTCAGTTAGATATTAAATTAATCAATGTCAGAACGATTAAATACGTAACACATGTAAGTATATACAATAATTCAATACTTATATTTACAGCATAAGCAGCAACACACACGGTATGCAATGTGTACTAAAAATTCAAACAAAGGATGCCAATGTTTGTATTTCCTAGCTGTTATTGTTCCAAGTTTGCTGTGCATAATAGTGTGAAATGTAGTACATGGAAATAAAACCACACATTTTCCCAAGTTTATACCACATAATATTTGCATATATTACACGTAAAACTATCAAAACACTTTACCACCCATGTCCCACGTGATATATATTGTAGCAGGTGTCGGTTTGTATGTATGTATGCAACACGATAACCCTTGACCTAGAAAGTTCATTTTTGGATGTGTGTACACATTCCGAAAGTACAGGTCTAGCTTGTACATCAGTAATTGAGTCAAAGTCAGTCACACAATCAAAAACGTCACGTACATGGGTGATTCACATTGAGTAAAAGGCAATCTAGTATATTTAGGTACTCTGCATATGACAGTCTGACTGACATTTAGGGCAAAGTTCTGAAGTAACACACACATAAGTTGAACCATCATACTACATGAATTGCACCTCAAGTGCTATAATAAGTTGAAAATAAAATGGATAACAATGAGTATGTAAAACAAGTAACTTGAATGATATGCATAACAAGGACAGCAACTTATAAATATGAGGCTACGGTACCATTAGCAACCACTCAAGCCATCTGCAGTCAACTTGGCATTTTCACGAATCTTTGCAACAACTAAATGTCGTTCGCTAGGAGCGGCCTTCAGATAGTCACAAAGTTCTTGACAATATGTTTCCATGGCTGGCACAATGTCACGAAATGCCCAGTCTTGCCAGTGGAAGTTCCACTGTTCCAGAAGTTCTATTCGAAGGCTGTCTTCTGACACTACATCTGGAGGTGACCTTTGTTTCAGCTCGGGAGCAAGCACATCTCGAAAAAGTATCACACCTCGCAGTGCAAACCAGCCGGCATAACGAGGATGGATGCTGACACCACATATCTTCTGCATTTACACAAAACATGCCAATCTAGCCACAACTGCTTGTTAACTACCTATTCTATCTCACTGTTGCAAAATGCATAAAAAGACTGCTATCGGCCAAATCCCATGGGGCATGTTACAGACAAGACCTCTACTTCTGTAGAAAATATGACACAGCACTTGCTGAAAACACTGGAACTGCTGTCATCACAATTCAGTTTTTACTTCATTAAATGAATTTCTTAAGTAAAATGCATTTCCTTCATTGCACTGCACATCAAATAACAAGCTCTCTGTACTTCAATTTTTCTGCTAAGAAACTGAAAATATTAGAGTAAACTTGAATTAGGTAAAAAAAGTAAAAAGCTCATCGCCTGGAGTCAACACTATGTGATTCATAGCAAACATATGAGAAATTTGTGGTACTATCCCAGTCAGCAAGAATCATCAGTCATTGGCTCATATCATATTAATGACGTGCCTTGCTTAAAATAAGCGAGACCAGATGATTGCATGCTGAACTTGTGACTTCCTGACTGGAAGCTTGATGTTGAATCAATTATAAATCAAATACCAATACGACAGAATGGATGAGTACTGCTCAAAAAATACTGAAAATATCAGTAAATAGCAATTGCAAGTTAACACTCTCACAAAAGTTAATCAATGATGAAAAACAGACCCAGGTTTTGTAGCACAGCATATTAACAGCAGTTTGAGTGCCAGTCAAAAGACAAAGTTTAACAAGCCACCCATGCCACGCAAAGACTTCTCAGCTAGGTTACGAAGGCAAGGGTGACCTAGTTTTTGGTTTGTGATCAAGGTTAGTCAGTATGTCCCTACATGTAAAATAACAAGTCTCTATGTCCAGTGATAACAAGTCTCTACGTCCAGTGATGTTACAATGTGCGATACTCTGGTTAACAGACACACAGACAGATATACACACAGACACAATTCGAACAGTTCTATATGATACGCTCATCTAGACTGATGCCAGCTGAGCTAAACTTGAAAGTATCTGAAGTACTTTAGATGATGGCCAAGGGTCATTCGATACATCACTCCGTTGATAATAGTAGGCAGCACCAGCTACATGTCCAGCTGTCTGTACTAGGACCTTGGGTCGGCGAGAGTGATGATACTCAAAGTCATGAATACATTCAACTTCATGGCCTGGAAATGCCTGCAACAGTCAAAACTCACTGCAAGTTTCCAACAACGAAAATACAATGAAAAGTATATGCATATACAGTACTACTAGTAGCACAGAGAAGTAATAAAATCTGGAATTGTTACCAACATGTTACCAAGAAAATACACATATCTGTTCACTAAAGTCAAGGTGTAAAATCTACAAAAAAACTTCAGAAACACAAAATACATTATGTTGAAGTAGATAAGAGCAAATCTCATCTAAAAATGTTCAGTTCAGAATCACGAGATAAAATAGATACAACATAATGCAACTGTTATGTTCAACCAATTAATGACTAATTAGAGGTTTGTACAAAACATATTCTTGCAAGCCTTCCCAATGCCAATTAATGTCACAGATTTAAAAATTTTACAAGAGTAACACTACAGTGTGCATTGTGCAGTCAAAAGTCAGTAACAAAGTTAAAGACAACATCTGACTCAATTACCTTCTGCACTGAAATAAATTTCTGAGAAACACACGCATCAATCAAGTCACGTGCCCCATCACTAATACAGTCCTGACGAAGAACAAATGGTTTAAACGCTCGGTCAAACATGGCCGGAGTGCTTATCACAATGAATGCTAATGTATCATCATCAACGGGCAGCCGAAACTTTTCCGTTACTTTCTCATTGTACCATCCAACCTACAACCAAAAACCATTTAAACAAACAGGCTGTGGCACATGGTACCAATCACACTACAATCATGCTTAGACATAATCATCCAGTTTAGCAGGTCAAATCAATAATACAAAATCTCACTTTCCGTACATAAAAATAAAATTCGCTGATTGGTCGATGCCGCCTGCTGTCAACGTGCGACAGATATATGATAGGGTGACCGACGATGTGCAGCGTTTGTTTACCTTCTTTATTACTACAGCATTGCTGTTACAGCGACATCTGACATGGCTGTATAGTCCGCGGTCCTCCACTGCTCAATAAAATACATGCAGATAACGTAACCTCCAGAACGTGGGCAAGCGACACGACCAGTGCAGTCAGCAATGATTCACGACATGTCGCTAATCCGAGCCAGATGACGGATACACTTCGCTCCCAAGGAATATTAGACTGTTATCATTACAGTCAACAATCAGTCATTTTGTGTACATGCACACGGGATATGGCTTTCTATACAATGCAACCACGCTACTTAGGGACATCCACGATGACCTCAATGCTAATTGTGTGAAATGAGCGCATCTGTATGCCGAATGAGACTGAACAACATCAACTGACACCAGTGCTGGGCAAGTCACTGCCTGGCATGCTACTGATCAAGAACGTTATCACCGTCGCTCAGAAACAGCTTCTACACAGCCACTGAACATGTATGAGGCAGCATTGACTGACGACATTGTCGACACTGCTTTGGACATCGCCACTCACGACTGTGGAATGTTGTGCGTCCATACTGTCAGCACTGCTCAGCAAAGTTTTTCCCTGGCAAACATCTTACAAGGAGTTCTACTGACAGTCTGAGGTTCGGTCTATGCTGCGGGAAAGGGAAAATCAAGTTGTGGACTGTTCCTGACCCATCCAAGCCGCTCGCCTGTCTGCTGACTGATTTATCAACACGTTCACGGCAGTTCCACCGACATCAGACACTACATCTGCATGCTATGCGTGGCAAATCTGTAGGCCAACGCAGTGACGATTTCTAGCGATGTATAACCTTACTATAGACGTTAGTCGAGCCTCGTATAACATGAAAAATAGACAATGACACAAGGTTACTCACACCAGCTTTCCTTTTACTGGCATATACCATAACTAAAAAGGCAATGTGATCTGCTTTCAAATGCAGGCCTATTTTAATGCTACCACCTAGTTTCTTTTCAAAATATGAAACTTTAAATTAGTAATGCAATAACTACATAACATGTGAGCACACATTACATTTAGTGATATCCATGCAGTATGACTAAAATAAGCCAAGATGCCGGGACAGTCGCTGGAACAGTTAACTGCCATCCAGTTCCAGTTTCGGTGGAGGCGAAGTTGTCCTTCGTAGAACCAGGCCACAGACGGGCCTATAGTCCATCCCCAAGTAAAGCCCCTGGTATTTCTTACCAGGGTACTATGAAAACCTCTGTGAGGATGTTAAAAACCTCAGGAGGTCTCTAACTGTTATATGCTGTTACTTTCTGTTTCTGCTTAGTATGCTTCACCTGGCTTTGGGCACCTTGAGGTGTCCCACCAGGTGACAGGCGTTTTTGTGCGACTGCTGCCCTCAGTGCTGGCATCAGTACCGGTGCACAATTTGCCGCTGTGGGCGCCTCGAGCTCCCGGTCCTCCACCAGCCTGTTGGGCAGCAGTTGCTTCTTTCTGTTTCCTGAGGCACTTCCGTTGGGCGCCTGAGGGTTTCTTCTTTCTTTGAACCATGACTGGTTTGCCTGTCAGCTGCAAAGAGCTGAGTTCTTGCGGAAGGGAGAGGCCCCTCTTCCGAATGTTCCCTCTTTCACTCCAGTCCATCATCATTAATCAGATGAGGTCACGGAGGTTGAGGGGTGCCTGGTTTAGTTGCCTCTTACGACATCCGGCCAGGAGACGGAGTGGATCTATTCTAAGCCCCGGAACCCACACGGGGTAGTTAACTGCCATACTAAGGAGACCGAGCTCTGTACTGAGGCCATTATCCGTCAAGGTTGTCAGATACCGGCAGACAGCAGACATCCAGGCACCGGCCACGTGCTAATGAGACCAATAATCACTACCACACTGCCACACAATAGCAGCCTACATGACAGCGCGTTCAGCAGCTATCACAATGCCTGGATGGTAGGGTTGCCACACATCCCGTGTTTTACGGGAGATCCCATATTTCAGCCCCCATCTCAAGCTTCCCGTAAGGAAGCCACCCAGGAGACCAAATCTCCCATATTTGACAGGCTGAATTTACAAGCTCTGCAAATCGAAAATACATTATGTTTTCTGGCGTGATAAACAGAATTCAGCAAGTACATCAAATAATCAGAAGACCCTGTGATATGTAAAGACTTCGTGTAAGCTCACTGTTTAGCGTACTGTACACTGTACTGTGGTCTTTTTGCAGGAAATTTTCGGCATATGTCTGCAGACTTGACCTAATAACGCACTGACTGACTGAGTAACTTTGACAATTTCACTTGCGATTTCCATGACATGTTTTGAAATTTTAGCAATATGTACTGCCCTACCATAAAAGGTCCAGTGTGTAGAAGTAGGACCTAATTTGAAATTTGAATTCAGTTGGCTGTTGGCACATTGTGGGAATGGGGTTGGGCTGGTGGACCTTGGCTTGGATGAACAGATGGACAAAAATCTCCCGTATTTCATCGTGGGAAATCTGGCAACCCTACTGGATGCTGTTGCCTGACCTTACTTACCTGTTACATGCTTTCTCAGTGCAGTCCATTTAACTTAAGCATTTTTTATTGCATTATATTTCTATATCGTAATTAGTATTGCTTTTTCTGTGTACCGTTTGTAATCTGCAGACAAGTATATCTTGCAAGTGAAAATGAAGTTTTGAGTTGTTGTAGGTTTAAGCGTACAACTTTTTCCAGTGCATATTAGCATTTCAATGCAAACAGCACATAAATAAATTTACATGTTACAATGGAGGTCGACTTAAAACATGTCTATATTGCCAGCGACGGTTGCATCAGCATCCTAGTGTCCTAACATCTGTCCCGGCATATTTTCGTCAAGCCCCAAGGAGGTCTGAAGTGCGAGTGCGCACGTCGTCTAGCGAGAAAGTGGCACCTGCGGATAACGCGCATGACAGCGCAACTAAATTACCTTAAAAGGATAGCATTCGAATCCTGATGGTTCAAGAATTTCACAAACTTTGTCAGAAATATCAACATAACATAACTTCGTGTTTACATCCATGTTTCATTCTACACGACCTTGACCTATGATCTCGAAAAATGGTGGCTCCATAAAAATAGCAGAATTGCTAATCGATACAAAAAAGTATACACACTATGCAATCTTATGAACAGCAAAGAAATTTATTAAAGCTCTTCGCCAGTGTCACTTTGCATTTGCAAGACGCAGCCTTGCGGAACCTGCACGTTGCAGCCAGCTGTCTGTCTGGTTGATACTATTAATACTTTTAAGAATCGTCTTGATAAAGCAAAGCAAACAAAGTTTAAACGAAGGCGCAGGCCGTAGTTTCTATGCCTTCCAAATTACATAGAACATAATTTGTACAAACTGTACATTATTATTCAAAATTATTTATAAAACTTCTACTTCTTATTCCGGTTAATTCAGCCATTGTAGTTATAAAGAAGATCTTGATTGCTCCAGAACTTGTCTAGCTTACTCTTGAAGGAGTCAGTAGTACTAGCAGAGATGACAGACTTTGGCAAACTGCTCCAAGTATTAATTATTCGTGTACAGAAGAAATATTTCCTTAAATCATAGTGACATCTATAGTTGACTAGTTTTAAATTATGCCCCCTGGTTCTACAATCTTGATGTTTTTCAAAACTGAAAGTAACATTAGTG
>Ga0126335_1000704_pt1 | contig 16883 bp, 12 predicted proteins | sample OlaspJWI45metaG_FD_108409 | JGI IMG/M metagenome (GOLD analysis project Ga0126335, IMG submission 108409) | Marine gutless worms symbiont microbial communities from Oahu, Hawaii - Olavius sp. 1 OAHU.JWI-45 metaG | ecosystem: Host-associated > Annelida > Digestive system > Unclassified | place... | reverse complement strand
TTTTTTAACAGAGATATGTATTCACGACTCACGAGCTCATCTGCGCAATACGTTACGTTGATGTACGTGGACAGCAGAATTTGGTTACTTACTTATTGTTATAGAAAAACAAAGTATGGTGCAAAGCTATTAAATATGGTGGATTGATGAGAGTCTGTGCGGATGGGTTCTTTCGTCATTTAACATTTAGGCCTATATGTGATGTTCTAATGTTGTAGATATTAACAGTTAACGATATCTGTCGTTTATGTCGTTGTAGTCGCGTCAGTTATGTCGTGGAACGAGTTGTACTGGAGCAGTCGCAATGACACTGACTTGCGGGCCATGACTGGGGCGGGGTCCGATGCAAGCAGACGAACTACTGACGTCACCGGTTATCCACATTTGTTTGGCAAAGATCAACAGACAGAGCAGCAGCGTACCAGAGATGTGGATAGTTCGCGTTCTGATGCTGCTCGGGTATGCTGTTTGCTGATAAGTGTTGCACGCGATTTGTGTCAACATAATTGACTAACCCTGATCTTAACCACAACCCTAATCCTAACTCCAGCACACTCTGAATATAGGTCATGGGTAAAATGCGGAACTGCGGAATGTAGAATGCGGAAGGTAAAATGCGGAATGGAATCTGCGGAACGACGGTAATTGGTCCACATGTCAGACCACGTGACCGCAGCTATTACGCAGTTTACCGCACGCCGCATTTAGGCCACTATAGAAATTATTATCACATTACATTACAATTCATCCCAACTTAACTGATTAGAACTTGTTGCAGTTTAGGTTAGGGTCAGGGTTAGGCTAGTCTCTGGGACAAGTTGACTGTGAACCAGTCCATTAGATAATTTGGGACCGCTATTTGGAGAATTATTAAGTTTTTGACTTAATTTAGAAATGCCGGAATCATGTTGCAGCAGCATAGTGACAGGCCTTTTCGTTCCACTGTGCTACAGTTTTGTTGCATTTTGTAGAAAACAGTACGGCTAGGATTGTTAGGGTCAGAATAAAGAGTTAGGGTTAGGTTTAGGAAATTCCATTTGTTCCAGGGGATGAAAGTGTGGAGGAAGAAAAAGGTTATTTTCCCACTATGCAGTTTGATAATCACACAGTTGTTAAATAGTTGTGTATCATTGACAGCATTCTGAATACCGTTGACACTTGTCAGTTTGTCACTAGAGCAGACTGCCATTGGAGACAATATTGAGTTAACTTAACCATAGAATGACAGGAATGCCAGACATTGATAAAACTAGAAATAGTACAGTCCAACCTGAAACGGACCTAGACAGGTCCAAAAACACTGTAGTTAATAGCCAGTACAATCCAAGACTACTAGCTAGAAAATGCCCAGTGATCCAAAACCACAAGAAACTTATGCAAGTGCAAATAGGGCATTGCATGTTTTGTATTTTTATGTATATATTTATAGTATACTAGATAGGTTGCTTTCTATCAGTTCTTATAATCTAAACATTCACTGAAATAGTACTATATTGCTAGATGTCTATATATATATAAGGTTGTATGTGTGTATGTCTGTTTGCTCATAACTTGTGAACAGCTGCAAGGATCGCCTCCAAATTTTTAGGGTCGCTCTGGGGTGCCCCGGGGATGATTTTAGGCACCGAAAAATTTGGTGTAGGGGCCACAAGTAATAAATATCATAGCCTGTATAGGCTATGCAGCAATGCGTGAAGCCTGTGTTCAGCCAGTGTGTTATTGGGGCGTGGCAACAGTTTATTTATAGCACATGTATGGCTTCTTGGCTCTGGCTGAGCTGGTAGTGAGTCACATGTGGATTTCCGTAGACGTATTTTCCCGACATGGTCCCACTAAAACGAGTTCTGTCTGCGTGTCTGTCTTTATGTAGGGCTATGTATGTATGTTTGTTAGCTTATAACTCGCGAACGGGAGGGGCAATTGTCTCCAAATTTCCAGGGTGCCCCAGGGATGGTTTTACATGAAAAATGTGGGAGGGGGTCATGGGAAGAGGCCAGAAAATTGACATTTTTCGTTTCTCGCAGGATTGGCCAGCTATGCACTATGTCAGGTAGATTGGGCACTGAACAGGCTATAGGTACACACATAGGCGCAGGCAGACAGTGTGCAGACACAACAGAAACAGGCGTTGTTGCTGTCGGGCCAACACGCTTACTATATATGGGTATGTGAAGCAGGGCCTTGGGCGGGCGAAAAGCATAACGGGGCTGCCTACGTACTGCCTGACTTGGCGGGCAGAATGGCTAGTCAGTTGATACAAAGCCTAAAATGCTGCATTTGGACCTGGGCCAAGAAAAATGGACCTAGAGTGACAGGTCCCATTCGGTCTGGTCCAAAACCAGTCCAAATATGGTTTTTAGCTGTCTATCTTGAAATAAAACTACATAATGTGTAATTGTGCAGGGATGTAAAATGTTAATTAACTTCAGTAACTCATGTTCTCAGCATTGTTGTATTTATAGCATTAAATTGTTTTGTTGACAAATTGATGTTATTTTTTTGCAGACAATTGATAACAGTCGAGCGAGAGTTGATGACAGCAACTTGCGTATAACTGTAAGCAATGATCGGTATCACAACGTGTCAGGAAGGCAGTACTCTACTGGTATTGCACAGCAGCTTTCACTGATGAGAGGAACAACTGAAGATAGATCAGCATATTTGTCACGTTTCCAAGATACTCTTTCTTCATCACGCTATGAGTCCCAACCAGTTCCCCCAGTTAAAGAGATAGTCCAGCAGACTGGCCGTCTTTTATCTGAAGTCAACAGCTGGAAACCTGTTTCCCTGCAGCCAAAATATGATACATCTACTGCTGCCAGATACTCTGCTACAAGCCAGCCACAGTTGGTGAACATTTCTAACTCAAAGTATGCAAACGTGGATGCTTCTAGCCCATTGGCTCAGAAACTGTTAAAGAACATAGACTTACTTGGAAAAGCTTACTCCGGTAGTACTTTTGCTTACAGACCAGATGATAATGTAACAGCCAGCTCTGGGTTAAGTCTTCCATCTAAAGGCACATCACTGTTTGCCAGTAGTACTGGCCATGGTGACAAGGCATTTAGTTCTGTAGTTTCGTCGAAGCAGGAAGATGCATCAGCTGGTACTGGCTTGTCATTGAAGTATCGCCAGCCACAGATGTCAGGCATAAGTGGTGGGCCAGCTTCAACTGCTACATCAACTTCTGACCCAATTATTGTCAGTGTTCTGAAATCTATCGGCTTCAATTTCGATTTGTCTAAGTTTAGTTCTCCATCTGTTCCAAAACAGCCTGAACAGTCTTATACTGGTAGTCTGCAGTACATTCCAAGCAATATTTCTCAGCCCGTGTCTCCTGCTGTACAAAGAAATGATCCTCTGCAGTCTAGCCAAAATGTGGCCACTTCACTAAAGCCCAGTACCACAACTGCATGTAACAGATTTGAGGGAAAGAAAACTTTATCGGAAATCGACAGAGTGCTTCAGAAGGTCCGAGAACATAAACTGCTTTCACGACCTCTTGTGAAGGAACGAGTTCGAAGCAGATGTGGTCGTAGATCGCGGTCAGCTAACAGAGAAGAGAGCAGACTGGCAGTCAAGAAATCACCGAGATCAACAGCTAGAGATAGGCCAAAAAATGAGCGGAATAGACGTTCAGTGGAAAGAAGCAAACAGTGTTCTAGCCGTGAGATGCAACGGGATGAGCTACCTGTACGTCGACGAGCATCTCCGCGGCATGGCACCAGGACTGCTGTGAAGCCCTCAGAAAGGAGATCCTATGCCTCAAGATCATCTTCATCATCTCCACTTCGCTATTTAAAGAAGACTGACGTTCGTGAGCACCGTCTTTCTCCAAAGCTTGCTGTACCTGTGCACTATCCGAAATATGCATATCCTCCACCTCTTCACGTCATAACTGAGCCACACAGGTTGGAGAATTCAGCACCAATCCAGAAACAAACTGAAGATGCCGAATGGGAGAAAAACACCGAAGAATTCTTACGCAAGCTGCATGAACCTGGTCGACCATTTGCAGTAGCAGCAGTTGCTCAAAGTTACACCGATTACAGCCCAGCACACAAAAGTGACTTAAGCAGTGTTTCCAGTGGATCATCTGCCGTTGTTGCCCCTGTCATCGTTAGCAGTGATAGCAGTGTTGACGGTGACTTTGGTAAACCTATCTCTTCTCCGCTAAGACTCGTACCGAGTCCATTTCCTTCCAGGTCAGGAGATGGACTCAGAGACATCAAACAAGGCAAAAGTGATAGTGCTCAGAGTAAGTCCCGGGACAGAACTTCAGACAGAACGAGGAAACTACACGAATCAACAGATCGAGATAGCAAGTCTCTCAGGAAGGTTTGCAGACTATTTTTAGTTGTTTAGATATATTCTGCTACTGTTAGTTATTAGCTGATTATGTGAAATATATTGTATTCATACTGACTATTATTGTGTTAGCAGTTTGCAGCTTCCAATGTTCATCAAAGTCAATCCAGTTACTAATTGCCACTGCTATATACAGTAGCTGTGTTATGTTGTTACAATAGATTTTTAGCTGGCCCGCCACAATGAGAGGCCAGCTATAGTAATGGTCTGCATTGTCTGTCTGTTTATCCATTTGTCACATGTGAATATCTTTGAAACTAAGCAGGATAGACCTATGGTTACTATGAAACACAAATAGGAACTTGGGCTTCCCAATTCAGAATCTGCCATCAGATTCACGATTGGAAGTGTGGTTCTGCCATTTCGGTTGTTTCCGGGTTGGCACTTCACCCATTGAGACAGAAATGGGCCAGTTAGCCTTGTGACCATAATGACTCTATCAGTGAGAACAGTCACCAGTCGGCACCACACTGGGCACTGTGGTGGGCCAGCAATCGTCACATCCCATAACGGACGATAGCTTGTTTTGTGGGCAGATGTAAGTAGACTAGGATTGTTTCTGTAGTTCTAGTTCATTTTTAACTATGATCTGTTCTCTGTCAAATATGGCAGCATAGGCCTAATTAATTTGCCTAATTAAGTTGTATTTAACTGCTTAAATCTGTCATGTAAATTGTGACCATTTATTATATCTATGTTTACCTGGTGCATTAACATTTTTGCAACTTTTTGTGATACTAGGAAACAACGAGTCGTGCATCACCCAAGCAGCAGTCTGGGACCACAATCGGGTCATCAAAATCTTCAGCTAATGACAACAAGCCAGACAGAAAACAGACCAGCAATCTAATACCGCTACTTGGTTTGAAAAGAAGAAGAAGAAAGAAGATCGCTAATAACTTGAAGCAGGTGAAGGATAAAGATGGACCTCAGCAGTCAACGAGTGGTGTCAAAGTCCAGCCACTGATGGAGTTGAAATTTGAAAGTGATAAGACAGAGCAGGCAAGTAACAAAGATCAATCAGAAACTACATGTGATTCGTCAAAGACAGATTCAGCTGATGCAAAACTGGCATCTAAGTCACAGCAACTTGAGAAATATCAGGATGGTAGCCGGCCGCATCATACAGAAACAGGAGTTGCAAAAGCAGATGCTGATTTAGAGTTGGTGTCTTCAAAGGAGCAGAAAGATGGAGAAAAAGCGACAGATGTAGAACAACTACCAAACAGCTCTGAGATCTCAGCAGCTCAGTCTGATAATTTGAAAGAGAGTGGTCAGCCAGAAGATGAGTTGAAGTTGAAAGATGAAACAGCACCGAAGGACAGTGAGCTGATGTATAAGGTTGAAAGATGTGAATCAGTCGTTGATGCTGAATCTGTTACAGAGCAGGTGACTGCGGAGGTTGCGCCAAGCACTCAGCTGAATACTGATGAAATAACAGAGGCATCAAACAATGAAAGAGAACTGATGCAAGTGCATAAATGTATCTCACAACTTGATAATAACTCACTGCATGGTGAGACCACTGCTTTACTGCAAGAATTGAAGCCAGTAAGTTTACACGAAAACCAGAAGAGTAACCATACTGGTGATGATACTGCATCTTTGGAAACTAATGTAACAGGCTCCACAGAATGGTCACATATTAGCTCAACAGTTTCCATAGAGAAGGTCGAAGGCAAAGAAACGTCAGGGTCTGAGATTCGCACAGAGAGAGCTCAGTCTGTTGACAAGAAGCATACAAAACGACCACAAAAATGGCATTTGGAGCATGAAGTGAAGAACAGGGATGAGATATCCAGGCTTAGACAGCAGTTTGAAAAAGAATCTGGTAAGCATAGACGCACACCTAGGAGACGGCTTCATAGCTACAAGAGGGAACAGGATTTGCGACAATACGTTGATGAAAAGCGTGAAAGCAGGATGGGAGAGAAATATGACAGTGATAAAAGGCGTCGTTATTACGATGATTATTACGATTATTGCAAACACGTCAGTCAGGGCATGTCTGGGTACACTGGAATGCCTCTCTATCATATGCCAAGATACCAAGAATACAGCCGAGAATCTGTGGAGAGGGCTGTGAACAGAGTACATGGGCTTTCTGACCTCGAAGATATCTCTTCAGATGAGGGAGATGTTGTCTACCAAGACACTGGAAATCACTGCTGTCGTTTTTGCCATGCAACGTTTGAAACTATTTCAAGTCTGCTTAAGCACCTGCAGTCAGCTGCTCATGAACAGGTTTTTGATTTTGTGAATATATTTATACAGATTTTAAGTCCCAGTCATGACAGTACAGAAAATTAGGCGATGAAGTGAATGTAAATTTTGATAGCTTTTATGTTGTGCTGAGTTTATTGTGTAGATTGGATATTTTGCAGATCATCATGTTACTTGCGTAAAATTGTCAGCCTCATGAGAATGTACAACAACAACAACCGTTTTAACGGCCTTTGTTCCGGGACAACCCGGGTAGGCCGGTACCAGAAGAAATACTCTGCCTTTTGTCTTAGCATAGGGCTGTGCTGCATTCAGGCTGGGTTCCCCACCTCCTGTCGTCTGGATTTTTATGGAGCAGGGGAAGATAATGGAAGCAGAGGTACCAACAGTCCGGGTGGGCACCACCCCACCCGGACTAACGGTGCCCCCACCCCCACAACCCCTGCCCAAGGTTTTTTACAGGCCAGATGCCCTTTCCTGCTGCCCAACCAACAGCGTCAAAGCACTGAAGGCTAAACAATGAGAATGAGAATGTACAGATTTTTAATTTAAAGAAAATATTTTTGTTGACAGTTTAAAAGTAGAGTTGTACGTAAGTTGAGAAATTACAGAAAAATTGTTTGCCAAACTGGCTGAAAGATTTATTAGATTTTAATGAAGTTGTTTATTGCAGTGTTATATTTGGTTTATTTATATGAAACTGTCTCTTAGCATTTTGTTACATGTATCGTGTAACAATTTTTACTTGTTTGCTTTCTTAAATGTGCAAATTTCCAGCCTGGCATTAAAAAGGAGTCACCTCCAGATGATAGTGTTGAAAGCTGTACAGACAAAACATCAGTGCCGGCTCAAGGTACCAGTATGTTTATATCATATTCTGTGATTACTGAAAAGAAAACTTTTGATTTCTTCCATGTATGATTGTTCTGAAGGTAATTTTTAGCTGCACATTTGCCTGTTATGTGACTGAAAGTCATGGATTTGTATTTATGATTTCCGTGTAAACAAAGCTTGAATCTCATTTTAAGGCTCTCTGTTGATATTAAAGAGTTAAGCTATTAATGTGTGTATGTGTTTCTTAACTGCTAGTGAAACCCAGTGTAACAGTTCTGTGACTCAGTGCAGCAGGAATGTGAAAGATGCGTGTTTAAAGTTTACTAAAACATGAACTGTTATGCTTTGTTTGGTGGTTAATCATTGAATCACATTTGTCAGTCTGTCTGTGTCTTATTAGTCTTCCTGTATTGGCTGCAACCTTAGTCCTGTGAATGTCTTGAAATTGGTGAAGAGCAGTAGTAGATGGTAGGGCATTGCTATTAAGGACAACATTAGCAAGAGTCTTTTGAACTCGTTGAATTTTGTGGAGGTTGTATCACATAAAACTTGAGTTTTGCATAGGCAAGATGATAGTAAACTTAAATGCCAACAATTGATTTAGCCAGGTCTTGATGATTTAATAATGGTGTTGATGTTAACAGTTGTAGTATTTGTAAGTCTTTGTTTATAAATATGCAAAGGTTGACTGTTTCAGGGGTTGAGTTTATGATTGCCATATCAGCACCTTTCTACTGCCAGTTGTGCCATTGTTATTCTGCCACTATTGATGAGGCACAGTGGCATTTGCTCAGTGCTAACCATAATGATAAGTACAAGGTGAGCTTATTATTGACTCTCAGGCTTTACTGTTTTTTTGAGATGTCAGTGTGTCTGTGATGTGTTATAGATTTTGTATTTAAATAATTGCCTTTGCTTATTGATTTTAGGCTGCATCAAATGCATGAGATGCAGACTATAGTGATCAATGGTCTCAGGCATCTGTCAGTTTCTTTGACACATGACTTCACTGTGCGAATTCGGCTGAACAGATCGAGGTCCTGCTTGGGGTGGAGACTCTTGGGGACCCAAGGAACATTGTATTAGATGTGAGTCCATGGATTAGATGAGGTCTTCATTAGATTACTTTCGCCACTTATCTACTTCATTGACCAGTTTGTATTCAAGTTGAAGTCATGCTGTCCCAGAGAATTTAGTGAACTCATCTAACTGCAATGTACACTGAAGTCATTTGAAATAAAGCAAGAGGCCAGAGTGATTTGGCAAAGGCTGCACTGAATGACCCCGCCACGTGATGGACAGACTGACAGACATCGTGAACATCAGTAACAATAGTCTGCATCTCATGCATTTGATGCAGCCTGAAACAGTCTTGTTTTTGTTACATAATATACTACAGTATTAGTTATTTTTGTATGCATAATTGTTGTATATATCTTGGTGTTGCATAGCAGCTATGTGGTACTAACTTACCGTTAAGTAACATATTTCAGCAAAAAATATCTTTAGCTTTACCGGTTGGTTTTTGATACGTGTAGCTACAGATTGTTTGTCATCGTTATTTTTAGTGATGGGTTTTTGCCGGCCAACATCCTTCTATTAAAAACAGTTGATTGTCTCGACCTTTGAAGAGGTTGGCATTCTAGGAAATAGGGAGCAATGTCTGTCTGGCGAGACAGACGTCATTTATTTCCCACAACTTTTTACTGCCTTGTACAATTTTCCACCATTTGATCATGTTCAGGTCAAAAGGTTGAAGTTTTTTAAAAGTGATAGGTGTTGTCAAACAATAAGTTTCTTTCACAGTAATTTGTCAGATGGTGCCTTGTGATTTCCTTTGAGGTGGGGATGTGGGCTGTATCTTGTTGTAATAGAAATATGAAACAATAGATCCGACTGACTGAATGTCTTTATTATGACATCTGACAATGAAGCAGTGTTGGATGTTCTTCACAGTCAAAGAGTGTTAAATGAATGGACATAATGATTATATGAAATTCAGTGAAAAAATACACCAGCTGACAATAGCCATATTATGACAGTGTCATTGAATAACAGAACCATAGGCTGAACTGGCTTGTCTTAGGTGATGTCAGGACTCTTAAGAATATGACATCTTTAATATTATTGTGCATTCTGCAATATTTTTAGCATGTCTGACTCTGTTGCTGGATTGTAGTTGTTGGTTTCAGTGGTCTTTGCTGTAGCTGTTGATACATATCCTCTATAAATCATGCACAACCTAGAGTTTGCAGTGCCTGATAGTGCAAAAGGATGTCGATTGTTGCGCCATTAAGTGGATTTCGCATAGATCTATTGTATGTCCTACGTTTGTCTTTTATGCTGGATTGCCAGCTGCGTGAGAGACGTGGTTACAAGGCCTGTTGTTGTACAGCACTCACTGTTTGATCAGCAGAGCTTTTGACCATTGCTAGGGCTCTCAAATGGCCAATGAAATGGTTCATTACTTGTACAGTTAATTTTTTAAATCACGTGTTAATTAGGCATTTGCTTCTGTAGAGGGCTGTATGAGTATCAACTTGTTGAATTTGCATCAATTCTAGTACTTGCTTTGCTTTGGGTTTCATGTTTATTAAAGTCAACTGTCTGTGTGGATATTCAGCAATATATTGCCAGATATCCACGGAAAACGTCAGCACCAGAAAATCGTTCAGGTAGGATACAGAAACGAAAGTTGGAGGAAACAGATGAGTTGGATGTGAAAAAAGATGTTAAGAAACAGCATTTGATAGCCAGAGAGACTGAGAATGCAATACTTCAGGTAGAAAGTACAGTTATTGATGCTGCTTCTGATGAAGAACAGAAAACACTGTCAACACTCGTTGGTGATTCTGCACTTAGTGATGTTTCAATGGCATCGGCAGATGAGGCAGAGCAAGCTGATGCAGTGGCACAAGCAGTTTATATGATAGATGATGCTGCAGCTGGTGATGTTCACACTCTGCCAGATGAAGTGGAGAAGACGATGCTTCTTGTGACAGACTCTTGGAAGGCAGCAGAGGAAGCAGAAACATCGGACAAATGTAATACGACAAAGCTAGATGAAATTGATTTTGATCTTGCCATTTTGGATGCAACAGCAACGTCTAATTTGCCACAAGATGCTGAAGTGATTTCATCATCATCGTGTAGTGATGTGTTGGAGTTGGCGCCAGATCACTCGGAATTTCAAGAATGCGTTGTAGACCTTACTAAAGACGATGAGGGAATGTGTTCAGAAGTGTTGTTGTGTAAAGATACTGATGGCAGAGCTGCATTGGATGATGATGGTGCTCTTTTGCTGCATGGATTCGTCACTAGGAAAGATAACGATGAACTTGAAGCATCTGTCAAAGAGGCCATCGAGTGTCTTGTTGATAAAGTCACTTCTGGAAATAATGATGCACGGAAAATGCAACCATCTGAAGAGAAAAGTTACGTTGAGTCTGAAGTACGTTCAGTGTTGGATGTTGACACAGGTGTGACAACCTCGGATGATTTGCCTTGGTTTCCTTTGGCAGAAGAAATAGATGCATCAATTTCTGATTTCTTGGCAGACACAGAGTGGCCAGAGCAAATGGGAGATGAGTGTGAGTTACATGATGTGCATGTCGATGGTCAGAATGATAGCGTGAGTGCTGATACAAATGACTTAAGTGCATTTGGACAGCAGGAGCCATTTCCTGTCCAGTTGTTGCAGCAGGCAGATAACCAGAGTTTGGATAGTGGTGCTGGTTGCCATGGTTTATCAAATGAAAAATCGGCTGAGAATGCAGAATACAGCAAACCATTGTCTGACGATGGGTCGTCGGACAGCACGGTGCCTGGTGATTATTCTGATACGCTGAATGAATTTAAGAAGGCACGCTGTGAAGAAGGTTTCACACCAGAAGATGATGAGCAGAAGGAATGCGATGTTTTGTACATTAAACCCGACACAGAAAGTGCCGCTCTTTGTGGTGACTCGTCATCTGTTGACCTGCCTGATGTTAACACAGTTGATGAACAAGACCAGGTGTCCCAAGAAGAACGTGGTGACGATAATGAAGGAAACTTGCAGCCAGTATCCGAAGATGTTCTTGTTTCTGATGACAGCTGTGAAGATTTTGAAATCGACATGCTGTGAAGACAGACTGAAGATGCTGAACATGTTACTGAAATTGAACAAATACATTTTGTGATATGACTGTTGTCATCGATAGAAACTGATGTGTTCTCTTCGATGGAATATGGTGACACCGTATCGCGACCTTCCATAAGACATCCATGTACTGCTTGTGCTATCCATGCTGGTGTTGGTTGACTACAGACTATACTGTACTTCTGCAAATCTGCAGCTGAAATCTGTGACTCTTGTGTACTCCATGCCATCTTCAACTAAGTATTGATTTGGATGCTAATTTTATATCCAGCACTGAGTGATTAGAGATGCACTGTATTGATGTATTGTATAGTTGCTGTCGTTACAGTCTAATATTGATAGATTTGTCTATGCTGTATTCTAACACTGCAGCAGTGGGATAATTTTTGTTGTGTAATATTTTTGCTGTTATTTATTAAAACAAGCCGCCCATGGGCAGTGACACTCAGCTAGGCCAGGGTGACCCTAGTTTGTAGGCTGCATAGAATACATGAGAGGCAGACTATTGTTACCGATGATCACAGTGTTATCCGTCAGTCTGTCACGCGGTTCAACTCAGTCCTGATCCCCCACAACAAGGCAGAGGGTGAGTTGGGGAAAATTTCGCCAGTTGTGGACCCACTACATATCTTAATTGGCTGAAGCTAGAGACTTGAAATTTCGTGTGCTTATAGAGGGATGGCGGCCCTAATCAAAAACATGCAACGGTGTTGCGGCAGGGCCACGTGACCTGCTTTGGAATTTCTTGAACCCCTGTATCTCTGCAGTAGCTGGACACTGTGGAGCGTGCAGTATGTGTAGTGCATTCGATGCAGCCTTTGCCAAATTACTTTGGCCTCTTGTTTGTGATCAGGGTTGGTCAGTAAGTCTGCATGCAATGTTACAAGTCTCCATAGGCAGCTTATAGGTCCAGCAGATTGGGTTTTTGTCACACTGGGACCCTTACGCTGTGATTAGCGTAGACACAGTTGCCTACAGTAGCCTAGTTCATATTGTAACACAGTGGAGCGGTTCTGGTGGGACTGAAGCCTATCTCGTCTCGGTCTCTTACCATAACGTCTCGTTTACATCCCTGGCTAAAGGCCTATTGTTGTTTCAAGTTTTTGATTTTGTAAAGTAAGTTTACATTGTTGAACTGTTTTGTGATATGCTACTTCTCGTTTCATTTGTAGTTGGTGTTATATGTTATGCCTTCAGTGCTTTGACGCTGTTGGTTTGGGCGGCAGGAAGGGCATCCGGCCTGTAAAAAACCTTGGGGGTTGTGGGGGTGGGGCGCCGTTAGTCCGGTTGGGGTGGCGGTTCCCAGTACTTTCATTGGTGTATTTGACCCATATGCACGTACGTGCACATGCGGTCCCATGACAAGACCGGCAACACTTAGTAGCAGTGCAACGTCATCGTCGAACTCGACGGACTTCAGCAGCAGCACGTACGTGCTCTCTGTAGTGGGGGTTTGTTTTCAAACTTCTGGAAAGTGGATTCGTCAAGAATATTGACTGACGCACCTGAATCGACGATGCAGTTTATGCAAGTACCATTACTGGTGACTGATGTTACCGGTTGTTGGTGGCGTCATCAACGGTGAATGCATTCGCGCCGTCATCGTCTTCGCCCATGCTGTCATCAGGCTGGTCACGGACGTTGTCAATTCTTGTCATCTTGTCCTTGTATGCTGCCGATATGATGACGTGATGCGGTCTTCTTGAACGGCTTGGACGATGAATGTGGTTGTTGGCGTGCCGTCGGCTTGCGATCGCGCTGAGATTTACTCGTAGAACGGCAAAATTTTGCGAAATGGTTGAGCTTCGAGCACAGTCGGCACTGCTTACCACATGCTGGACCGGCTTCACGACCGCCGGGGTGTGGAAATGGTTGGCCACAGTTACGGAATCGTTGTCGTAGGCTAGTGTTGGACTGGGTGCTCAGAATGCGCTGATCGTGTCGCTGTTGCTGTTTGCCATTGCGAATAGCAGAGACGGTGTCACGGGGCTCTGAGAGTGCACGTCGTTGAAGTCCTGTTGAGATGCAGGTTTGTATGATATGCGATTTGATTTCGGCATCAGTGTCAGCGAACTGATAGTAGGCTACTTCGCCAGTGAGCGTATTCTCGAATGATAGGAGGTGTCGATATTCTCACCAGATTGCTGCTTATCGAATTGAAAGTTGTAGATTTCGAACTCGGCGTTTTTCTTCGGGCTGATGTGGTCGGTTAGTGCTTTTTTTTCGCCGACAGATATACGTTGTTGACTGCTGGATCGGCATCAGCTGGTACTTCCGGTACGATGAGATCGTCGTATATGGCATACATGCCTTCACCCGCGAGATGAAGGAGGAACAGGCCCTTCTTCCGGTCATTATCGGTGATGTTCAGCGCTGTTAAAAAGGTTTTCGAGTCTCGTCACCCAGCGGGTCCAGCGAAACGATAAAGTACTGGGGTCGCTATGTACCGAAAACGGTTCAAAGTTTGGTATCGTCACCGCGTTGTTTGCCATAACTGATCGTAAATGTGACGCTTGAAAGATACAGCGCAACCGTGTTATCCTCGTCGCCATTGTAAGCTGCTTGTGATTGGCCACGAAGGCGTGGTTTTGTAGCTCTACACTACAGAAGTGAACACTTGGCAGACACCAATGACTCCAACAGTTAGTCCGATATTTTCTATGTCGGTAAAACTGCATTGGTCTACATATTAGTGACCACAGAAACCTAATGAGTCGAGGCCAAGGACTAACATCACTGCGAAGATAAAAGAAACTCAACAGCTGTTACTAGCATTAGTAATTTTTTTATCGATGACTACGATGAATACCGGTAGGTGGGTCCAGCAATCGGAACTAAAATTTCGCTAGTAAACTTAAAGAAGTCGGTAAAAAGTTACTTTGTATCTGTTGCTTTAAGCAGATAACCTGTAATAATTGTATTTTACAAATGCATTCAATTGCTGTAAGTAAAAATAAACGTTTTATTTGGCTTATCTTGTATAGCCGATTTACCGATTAGCAAATTACACTGTTCGCACGGCACTAGTACTGTAAATGAATTAAATCGTACCTACGCTATAGACCTTTGGCGCCATTTGTATGTTTTGTTTTTGTAATCGTAGGGTATTTAAAAGATAGAAATGGAAGGTTTTGATGACCCTGGAGTATTTTTCAGCGACAACTTTGGCGTAGATGACAATCAGGATGATCAGCAAATCAACAGACAGCAGATAAAGAATCGACTGAGAGAGTTTATAAGACAGTTCCACGAAGGAAACTTCACATACACTTACCGGTTAGCCTCTGGCCACAATAGGCAGCAGATGACCGAAGTTATTGAACGCCCCTTGTAGATGTAAGCTGCTGTCGACAAAAATCTCACAGGACTACTACTGGTGCAGTTAAGGATGATTTCCAGCTAGTTCCCGGAACCAGTTGTTAAGGCCTTAGTGGGCAGTGATTCGTTTGAAACCGTTAATGTTTCCTAAACTAGTTATGGTGCAGTTGGTTGATAAATCTTAACTCACTTACCGTTAGCAGTTTGGACCATTAGTAGTATGTCAGTTATTTATAGAAAAGTATTATAGGTGCCGTATTGCATACAAACAGCCTTAGGCATTTATATAAAAGTTCAACTAATTCAACCCGACAGCATTTACCTTGACGTTTTGATCTCCATCAGAGACCTTTGTCGGAAGAAGTTTGTACAGTTTTTCTTCCGATTCTTGCCACGGTAGTGATGCGACATGGCAAGAAATCAGTGACATGTGTGGCTCATTATGTAGCTGCCTTGAGTGCCCTCGCCCCGGTTCATAACGCCGTCCCTCCTTTCTGATATATACCGCTTAGCCATTGACGAGAAGTTTCGTAATTTTTATATGATACATATTTGCTCCCTCATCAGCAATAATGGTTGTTTTGATCTAGTTTCCAGATATAATACTCCCGTATTTTTGTTCAGACTCGCAAACAAATAAATCTACAGATGTTTATCCGATTTTAAAAATGATTCTTTGTCGACATGTGCTGAATTGAGGCATATGCTAACCAACTTTTAGCGTCAACAGTGTATATCAAATGTGAGGCTATGACATAATTGACACTTCTCTGTTGCAAGAGAAGTGAAAGCAGTGGAGGGTATTTGTTGTTTATTATTGCAGACAGTATTGCATTAAATATTAATGAAAATGTTTTATTACATCTGTTGAAGTTGTTGCTGTTTGTTTGTCAGTGATCAGCTGAGGCGACATTATAATGTCGGTCGGTACTGGCTCGAGGTGGAACTCGATGACTTGACACATTTTGATGCAGGACTTGCTGAGAAAATCACTAAGCAGCCTGCGGAACACCTTCAGCTGGTTAGTGGACTAACTGGTAGATTGTTGAACTGAACTTAGTCTCAGTTGGGTATTGAAGCTGCTGATGAATGTTGTAGTCAATTTTGATTTTTTAATCTGAAGTTTGAGAAATCTGGTGAAGTTGCATGGCTATAAGAGAAGTTGATTTGAGGTCTGGGTAATACAAAAGTCAGCAGTCAGCAGTACTGTGAAAAGTTAAGAAAAATTGAAGGTGAATATGTGTTAGAAAAAGTTTGGTTTATGAGTCATAGCATTTAATAAGCATGCTTCTTGTGCATTATGAGTATAAACTGGAGTGCTGTAATGTCGTCAGTTTGAAGAAGCTGCTCGTGAGGTGGCAGATGAGGTAACAAGGCCTCGGCCCGAGGGTGAGGAGGAAGTTCAGGACATACAAGTGATGATATCTTCTGCAGCCAATCCCACCAATCTTCGCTCACTCAAAGTATGAATGAATTCTCTTTATATTTCTTATGTATACATTTCAGCAACAGGTTGTTGAAAATGTGCCTGTCTGTTGTTTGTTTGTTTGATTTTCATGAGTTTTCAACTGCCTGTTAACATGTTAGAATCAAACATTTGATGTTCAAAGTTAAAACAAGAGGATCGATTTTGCCAGCCTATCATGGATAGATTGCTGGTCCACAGCAGTAAACTGCAAGCTGCTATGAGCCTCCTGTTGTTCACAATATAAAGCGCCGCTGACGGTGTTCAGCCTTTTTATCAGCCATGCTGCTGGCGCTGGTTGCATCTCGTATGATTCTCGGAATGTGTACTTTGGCTCACCCCGCCGGCAGCAGTAGACCGTAGGAACAGTGGTCATCGTCAGTGGTAGGTAACTACATGCTAATTGTTGTGAGAAGTAGTGTTAGACCGATACTGCGTATCGGTGAGTATTCACTCGTTGCTTTACAGTATCGGCGAATACGATATATCGGTTTGCGTGTCTCCGCCGATACCGATACGCCCGCTGCAATAACG
>Ga0126335_1000703_pt1 | contig 16903 bp, 17 predicted proteins | sample OlaspJWI45metaG_FD_108409 | JGI IMG/M metagenome (GOLD analysis project Ga0126335, IMG submission 108409) | Marine gutless worms symbiont microbial communities from Oahu, Hawaii - Olavius sp. 1 OAHU.JWI-45 metaG | ecosystem: Host-associated > Annelida > Digestive system > Unclassified | place... | reverse complement strand
GTACAGGATCCGAAAGATGACTACGTCTGTGACTTTTGTACATGTGATTAGCGGTTGTAGGCCCACCGGAATGTGTTCATCGTTTAATTTTTAATTAGTAAATTTTCTGTCATAAATGTCTACAGATAAAACGACAATGACGTTTATAAACGTTTATTAACGATGACAATCTGAATTAGGCCTAATGCTTTGCGATTCAAACTGTGAGATTAATTTGTAGCTATCATTTTTGTGTTTCGTGTTCTTTACAGGTAGGCCGATTGGAGTATGAAAGCATAATTGTCTACACGTAAAACGACAGTAATATAAACTGTGTTCCGCATTCCGCATTTAACCCACCATTCCGCATCAACATTCCACACTTTTCATTTCGCAGATTACTCTCCGCATTCCGCAATTTCGCACTTTACCAGAATCCCTCTGTGCCATAATTTTGCAATAGAGATGCGCGAATCGGTTAATTCGTTGAGCTTTTAATACTTTTATTAACAATGAAATCGATATGGCGTCCTTTTAAAAGCAGTTATCAAAGCAAATTATTGGGTTTTTAAAAATATTTTGCCACCCATGTGAGTGATGCGATTACACTACAAGAAGAATAAACAAATGGGTCCGATGTGGTGATTAGTAGTTGCGAGGCGAGGGCGGAGTAACGTGGGAGGCCTGCTATTGGCCAGCTGAGCATGTGGGAAATGTGATCTTAAAAGTCTAGTCAAAGTTGTAGAAACTATTTCCTTGTAACTCATTTGACTCCTTATACAGCCTGAACAACTTTTCTGTTGAAATTCTGTTAGATTTCGAGATGTTAGGTCGTCGGATTGAAAAACGAGACGTTAAACCGTCGATTTTCGGCTCCATGACAGTTCAGGATGAGTCTCGAACGCCATATTCCGATGCTACGCGCTGCAAGAAAGTTACAAGTCACGTAAAACGACCTATGAACGCGTTTATGGTTTGGTCACAGATCGAACGTAGAAAAATCGCGGCCGTCCAGCCCGATATACACAACGCCGAAATCAGCAAACATCTAGGTAGAAGATGGCGTCTGCTTAGCGATGCAGAGAGGTTACCCTTCATCCGCGAAGCTGACCGCCTGCGAGAGCTCCACACACGCGAGTACCCAGACTACAAGTACCGACCGCGCAAAAAACAGAGGTGCGATTCAAAACCCAGTACATCTTTTGGAATACAACAGACTGTGTCTTCGGCATCGACTGCGGCAATACCCGCCGCTTCAAACAACTTTACTCCACTTTCTAAACCGCGTTTTGGGGAATGGTGCATCAGTCGAACGCTGGGGGAGTTTGGCGGACTGGGCAAGGAGAAACCGCGTGTTGTGGAAAACATGAATTCGGAATTTCCATCGAAGCGGCTAAGTTTACGGCTGCGCATTGACAAACAGTTTAAAGATTCGTTAAAGGCCAACAAACAGAATGTTCTCATGGACAGCACAAGTGAGAAAAGTTTATCCACCAGATCCTCTCCCATTGAAGATCAAAATATCAGTGAAGAATTTTCGACGATCATGAATGATTTCTCAGTTACCTCTGGAGTATTATCGGGAAGTCTGTCGGACAGCAATTCAGTCGAAGCTGTTATGGGTAGTGGAAAATTCTCGTCCATCCAAGTGAGTTACATGCCACCTGCACCAACGAGCTACGACAACTGGCAAACGGAATCAGCCAGTGCAATCGTAAACATTGATCCTTCGCTTGCTGCATTGGTTCCTCGACCAGTTCTGATTGTTCCTGAAGCTGTGCTGGTTGCTGACGCCCAAACCAATGACTACTCGACACCAGAAGTTATGGAGATGCTTGGAGCAGACTGGCTGCAAATGAACCTAAACAGTGCTGTGCCAACCGACAAGCTGTCAGTAGCGCAGTAGTGTACCATAAGTTATAGTGAGTGACAATGTTTTAGCCGGAGTACCTTACGAGAACTGCTGGCTGTTGGGGTGATCACTTAACTGGCTGAATAACCTGGAAAATTGACATTGGGCATTTTCCAATTTTGACATACACCCCTGAATAATTTCTCCACCCCAGAAAATCACTCCAGAACATTTACCACTTTGGTTCAGTTGCCCCCCTAAGAATCTGCCCTATACCTAGGGTTATGGTTGCAGTTAATCGATAATTATGTAAGGGTGAGTGTGTGAGTAAAAGCCGAGCGTTACCTTTGACACATGGTACACGTGGTATAAGTCATTTCGGTGGCAGTTTTTACGAGCCAGATGACCCAACCAGAAGTTTCAAAGCACTGAAGGAAGCCAGTTGGTAATCAAGATAAGGCTTGCATCTTATCAGAAACACACCACCAGTGAGAAGTTGGAAAAGTGGTCACTCGACACTGTTATTTTTGTATACTTTTTATATCCTCGTCAGTACATACAATCATATGTGTTAGGAAAATGTATCTATCAGCTGAAGGTGTATTAGTCTGCTGAAACTATTATGTAGGAATTTGGACATGCCCACAAATATTCAAATATTTGTGTCCTTCAAATATTTGTGTCCATGTAATTTGACCTGAAATTGGTTTTCAGGTAAAGTTGATGCCTTCTTCAGTGACATTTTTTCACAGTTTGTCAATCCTGGTCAGTTTATGCCTTGTTGTATTTGTGCTTCTGTGTTGGGCTATAAAAATTACTAAATTAACAGTGTTCTGAAAACATAATTGATTCAGTACAAGTTTGATTATAAAATTATACATGTAGTCAAGTAAACATTGTATAATTATGTTTTCAGAACTAATACAGTCGTAATTAAATTAAATTACTAATTGCTGTTGTTTCATTAATAGGACTCCCCCAAAAGCAGTATTTTCTTTTGAGCGTTGAAGTAGTATTTCATGGTGACCACTTGTCTGAGAGAAGTCAAAACAATTGTTTTTTGAGTAATAATTTGAACTAGATAATTGATGTATTTTTATATTTTATATTTTCGAAAATAAATAAGAACATTATTGAGTCCAAATTCAAGAATTATAGACACCCTATGCATTGGTCACTCTGATTTTATTTTATACATAACTTATTGAAAGCTGTTTATTAATTAATTTCAGTTTTGATTTAGCGATTAAGAACAGTCTGCTATCAAGTCATTATTAGGCCATATCAAATCACAGTGGACATAATGTGGTTTGACGTGGTCTGTCAAACTGTCTGTCTAGGCTGTACTGTGCAAAAACAGCTGAAAGGATCAAGGTCTTGTTCGGGGTGGAGGCTCTCAGGAACCTGAAGGACATTGTATATGATGGTGGTCCTGAGTTACCTATGGGGAGATGGAGGGAGAGTGGGGGGAAATTTGCACATTGTTTAGTATACAGATTCTGGATTAATTCACCATATGGCACCGCCACCAGCACTGTCATGTCATTGCTGACATTCGATGTGGCCTTTGCCAAATTACTTTGACATCTTGTTTCTGTGTAAGGGGATTGCAATCTATTTAGCGCTGTCAGAACTTTGATCAGTTTGGGTTTATGAATAGTGGTAAATCATAGTAGTCAAGTAATGCCCTTTTGATCAGTCTTTTTAAAATACTGTATTGCAAATTTCTGATTATTTGTGTTTTGGTTGTGCTTGTTTTTCTTTGTTAAGAAATATGTTATTTGTAGCTGTATATGTAGAACATGAGTAGGTCTGTTTTTATTTAAAGTAGTTTCAGCTGTAGAATGCTATGCGGACATTATGCACGAGTTTTGTATCGCCCTATCGTAGTAGGTTTTTGGCAATAAACTCGACATATTTTGTTTTATTATTTGCACTTAGTACACAGTTTATACAAAGTTATTTCAGTGCAGATATGGGCTACTAGAAGGAGTAAAGCTACAGTCGGTATTAGATGCAACAAACTGAAATGCTTCAACTCTCGGTGTGTATCTGTTTCAGAACTTTTATGAGTGGGTGGTCACTAAATGTTGCAGTAGAGTTTTAATTTTTGCTACATTTTAGCATTAGGTTTAATATTTTGGCTTTCATTTTACAAAGGCAATGGAAATATTCTTCAGATATACAGTGAATGGTGGACATTAAGGAAGTGCAACTTATGCCCCTACGAATGGTACTTTCACACTTACAAAGCATGTCTGAAGAGTGATGTTTACTTAGTCCTATAGATTATTATCAAGCAAGTCATGTCAATCAACCAATTTGCTTTTATTTTGCAAAATTACAGTCGCATATCGGTTACAATAGATGAAAAATAATAATGAAATATACCAGTACGGAAAAGTACATTAACACATGCATGCAATTTGAAATATTTACATGTCGGCAGAATCTTGCTGCACTGTAGTGTATATGCTGAAACAATGCGTCGAAATCTATCGAAACAATTTTTTGCTGTTCTTGATATGCCACTTTGTCGCCTATAACTCACTTTAAACGTTTTTTATATTTATATTTGTCGGTTGACACTATTAACACTAGACGAATTAGCTGAGCCTGAAAGGCGTCCACGTCACCAATCTTAAACGGCTTTATTTCGGTATTTAATTGCTCACATGTATTATGTTTGGCACATCACGCATGAGGAGTATTCGTTATAGGCCTATAGTTTCGCTGGCAGTTGAGTTCCATGCATTTCCAGCGTACAGTCCATGGCACTGTCATCAGTTGCTGCCGCCAGTCTGTCAACTGGTGGAAATTATCGACTCCGTATGAAAGTTTTGGTGATGCGCAAAGAACCGGTATCGAAAAACAATTGCGGTGTTGAAAGTGACGGTGTATCGTAGCTGTTGTGTTGATTCACGATCACGACTATGGCTCAAGACTCGAAGGTACGCGTACACTAAAACGGTGCACTTGAGAGTACGTATACGAAAAATAAAATAAACATACTTTATTAGCCAACTGGACACGTTGCTAAACAAGTAAGTGGTAGCCAAAGTAATTTGGCGAAGGCCGCATCGAATCTGTGGGGGAGTGGTCCCAAAGAGTCTCCACCCCAAGCAGGACGTCGATGCATTCAGCCGTATTTGCACAGCGAAGCCGTCTGGCAGACAGACTGAGAGACGCCTGGGCTCATCGAGCGCAATAGCCCACATTCATGCGGCGTAAAACAGTAGTACAATACATGCAGCAGAAAGCACAGTGACCGGCTGCCAGGAAAGTAGACGCTCATTTGAGCTGGACACCTGTAATTGGGTGACTCGGTGGCTCAGTAGCGTTGCGGCTTGCGCTCGAGAGGTAGTGAGTTCGACTGTACCCAGTGCTCCAGTTGCCCGCCACAGAGGCGTAGCTCTACCGAGTTGAGCAGCTACATATAACAACTGTGATAGCCGTCGCATAGCGGTCTGGGATGGAGTGTTTAATCACCCTAGTGGTGCCAGACCAACTCAGCCTACCATCCCTCCGGGGTAGGTAGGCCTAAGTGAAAACTAGTATCAGCTTGGAAAACAAAGGCAGGGAGACTATAGTTCATTCCATTCGTGGATGAACGCGTGGGTGTGCAGATAAAACTGTGAAATGCCTCGACAACGCGTGCCATACCTGAGCGCTTCTGTAGTGAGGTTCCTTCACTAAGGGGCGCTATATCAACCTATGACCTTTACCCTTGAAAAAGGTTGTCACCAGAGAATAACCAGATACAGAAATCACAAACACTTTGTCAATATTGATCTTAACTAAAATCATAAAACAAAGCCGAAAGTGTAAAAGTTAAAAGACAGAATAATATGTTTTCATAACGTTATTCAAATGGCAATGATTACAATGTGAATGTGAAATCATGTAGGCTAATAAGAATAACATACAAAAACTGTCGTTTTAAAATGACTGCGTAATGGCCACTGTTAAATGACACATGTAAAACAGCAAAAATTAATTTCATCACCTCACTTGCCATGGACATAATATACAGTTCTTATTATATCCGTGGCCCTTAGGTGATGAAATTAATGTTTGTTGTTTTAGATGCGTCATTTAACAGTGGCCATTACCCAGTTATTATAAAACGACAGAACCTCTCCCCGACAAACCGATTTCCCCAAAAATTTGCATGTGAGGTCATGTTCCAGACGAAATCACGTGTGCCAAATTTCAGAATGAAATTTTGAGAAGTTGCGATTATACAGACGGTCGAAAGTTCCATTTTTCTATTGATTTTTGAATGGCCATTACAACAGTGCGCGCTACTGCGCTGCCTGTGATACAGCTTGTGCCATTTGACTGCCAGAATTTGTTATTTAATGCCTTAATTGAACAAAATTATTTTAGTAACGCCGGTTCCACAACATTGCATTTTCGTTCGACCGCACATTTCTAAAGCCCACATGCAATTGCGACAGTAACAGATAGACAGCGGCGTGACATATGTCTATGTCAACATGACAGTGCATCTGCTACAGCAGCTGTGTTATACTGATGACGTGAGCACTGAACGAATGTATCCACATAACGCGATTGTCACCCTTAACTGTCGTTAAATTTTTATCCACTTCGTTGTCGAATGCGGGCTTTAGGCTTGTGAGAGACTGAGAGTGCATTCTCCGTTCCCACGCCGGTTGTAGTACAAGAGCTCAGCTATTGCTGAGATGGCGCGCGTCTTCTTGGTCAATCCCGACAACGGCATGCACACAGTGTGGATGCTTATGGTACTAAGACGTTGTGGTGCCAGAGTCTGAACCCGATAACGGGAGGTTATGGTACCCTTGTCTGAATTAATTCATTTTTCGCTACCAATACGTCCCATTACTGGGTTTAGATTATGGCACCATAACGTCACACTCGGTACCACAACAATCCTCAAGCATTGATACGTTGTGTGGTGTAAATCACTTCGATATCTTGAACCGTTTGGGCGTGGAACACTAGTGTGATGGACAGACTGACGGAGAGACAGACGGACGGACGAAATTGTGATAACAATAGCGGCACGTCACACGTACGCCAATAAAGGGGTGGCTTTACCAGCGCTTTGTGCTAGTGCTCTTCGTTTGTCTATGGGCAGGGTTATCAATGTTTTACTTTGCAGGCCTATAGCATGTTTTTGTTCAGTTGTTCGGTGTTTTTGTCGTCAACGCCAGTTCAATCGATTGCATGGAAAAACGCAAACTGAACTAAATGTGTTCAGCGTGGTACAGGAAACAGGTTCTTAAAAGTTACACCAGTTTCTGTTCTGAACTTCTTCTCACCAACACCAATAGTGTTTAAATTTCTACTCTGACACCGCGGAAACAATGCCATGATTTGCCAGCAGGCAATTAGACTGTAGATCAGTAAGAACCGAGCCGCGTTTAGTACGACGTATTTTTGTTCATGTTTACCTGCGCGCATGCTGCGAGAAGGTATTGTTTTTGTCGGTATCTGCCTGTGCGTCTGTCTCTCTGCACAAAATCTCGAAAACTGCTGATCAGAAATTGATGTAACTGGCTAGGAATATGAGCCATGGTGAACGCTAAAGGCAGTTGGAAGTTGGTGACATTTGACCTTTGACCTTTGACCTTGAGAGCTATTTTCGTACTTATTTAAGCTATAGCTTTTGAATGGCTTAACCTTCATTTTCGGTGTTAATATATGTCTTCAGAATATCTATGCCCCGATCCAGTGTCAGGGTCATGGGGCCAAGGTCAAGGTCACAGCAGCAAATAACGGCCGCGCGCAGGTTTGGACACGGTTTAATTTTCATCAGTATTGTCTGTATATAATATTTGTGTGATGCATCCACCTGGCGTAATAAACGAATTTTACGTACGGCGTTGATGGTCGAAATTAAGGTCAGCGCCGTACACGCGGCAGGTATATAAAACGGTCCGTTTGCTGACTACATTTAGGCTTGTAGTCGTGGATGTGATGTGACGGCAGTGGCGTTGGTGAATTATTATCGCTTGTCGGCGCTAAACGCCTGCTGCCTGCTTGACCATCGGTCAGACTCGCAACCAACCGAGATCCGACTGCTGTATTCGGACAGAGGTGAATCGGATTTCGAACAACGATCCGCTTTAAGACTCATTGGACTATGACTGGCGAGTGATGGCGACGCGCATTGCGAATCAGAAATTGCTGGGATGGCCCAAACTGTAGTGAGTAAGTAAGTAAGTAAGTAAAAAGGTAAAAATGCAAACACGATATAATTATAGATTTCCGGAAGGTATGGTTCATTCCGTTCGTAGGTAAACGCGTGTGCGTGCAGGTAAAACTGGAATTCCTCGACAACGCGTGCCATACATGAGCGCTTCTGTAGTAAGGTTCCATCACTAAAGCTCGCTATATCAAGTGTATGACCTTTGTCTTTACTTTTATAGTGCTTTTTGCTGAGAAACTCACCTCGGAAGCGCTGAGGTATGGCACGCGTTGTCAAGGGATCTCACCGTTTACCTGCCACTACGCGTTTAGCCATCACGAACAGAATTAACCGACTGCCTTTGGCTTGTTAATATCACATACGACAGACGTATTTGTGACGCAAATACAGCAAAGTTTCAAAGCATATAATCGAACGAAAAACAGCTTTAAAAACTGAGAAACTAGACATGCATGCGTTAGAATAAGTCACAAAAAATTGCTATTAAGATAACTAGACCAAAAACATGTTGGCGCCGTTGCTGTTTACTTTGATCTGCCACTGAGCCGTGCGGCAGGCTGGCAGCAAAACTGGCTCGACTCAATAGCGGACCGAAATATTTAGCATCCGCCCACCTCTATTACACAGGGCAACCAGACCGGCATCCGCAGCATTTTGGCGTCACTTGCTTCGTATTGATCCGTCACACTAGCCGCCGCCGCCGCAACCGTCCGAATGCTGGGGCTGGGCAGCTTCATTTATTTGCTGTTCGATTTTTGATTTTCGAATAATTTGCATAATCCACGTCGGCATCGCATTCAAGTGTTAAACGCAAAATAATGCCAGTTTACATTTTTTCCATAAATAGACCAAGAATTATTTTACGTTTTTTGGAAATAATGAAAATAGAAAGTGCACTTTGCGATGCATAATAATCGCTGCTGAAGCTCGGATCACATCACCCGTGAATACCGGTAGCGTGTTTGGCATCGCGGCGCGCAGCAAATGCATCGCTGCAAAACTTTGCTGCACAGGGCGTGGCACAGTGCAAGATGGCGAACGCTGAAAGTTGTCTGATGAAATACAAGTTTTTAGTGTTGTTTTGCATCTGTAGATTGCTTACGGGAGAAGAACAACAAAATATTATACGGTGTATGATAATTAAAACGTTGTGTACTGTATGTTGGTGAACTTAAAATGAAACTTTATTGATGCACTGGTTGTTCACAGTGACGTCACGTCAAGTGCATCGATGCAAGTAGTTAGCGAGATCGTGCAGCAATGTATGGAAGCGATTAGTAACATAACGCAACTCGTATCCGTGTTCACGGGTGATGCTAACCGAGCCGAATGATTAATTACAATGTTCTGGATAGAGTCCCTGCAACCGGTAGCGGGTGGTGTGAATTAACCGCAGAGATTATTATGCATCGAAGAGTGCACTTACTATTTACATTATTTCCAAAGAATGGCGAAATTAAAACTCCGGCAGCCGAATTCTCTCTATATATATATAGACAGAGTTCAAATGCCGGGATTTTTTAATGTCTTCCGCTACCGGTGGCTGTAATGGGAAGGGCCAAAATTTGGAATATCAACTGCCGGGATTTTAATTCGTCATCCTTCGCTGCCAGCTGCCGGGACTCTATCCACAACGTAATTACTATTTTTGACACTGGTGGAGAAAGATGATAATAGGGTAGGTATGTTAGTCTGAAACCTGTCCACAGCGCCAGTCAATAAGTGACAATTCAATAAGTGACCTAACGCCCTGCGATGCGAACAAATATACATAGCTACATAGACAGGGACAGAAAAACCGAAATAACGGCCACTTAGCAGTGCGCCATCCAATATTAAGTAATCAGAAACGGCACCAACATGATTTTCCATTTATTTGTTGCTGTCTATCATTATTGGTGAATAAAGATGATTATAATATTCGAAGTGAAATTCGAAATGTTAACCGATACAGTTAAAACTGGCACACTGCCCATCTCTAGCTCTGCGTGCGAGTCATGACCGTCGTGGGACCATACAGACTAACGCCCGTACACTACAGCACCGGCCGCCGGGCCTGCGTCCACCATGCGTGCATCGCAGCCGTATTTGCGTATATCGGCATTTACGCAGTCGTCGTACAGTCCTCCAATGCTGCTTTGACCGACCGCAACCGTCTAAAACGGCGCCGGATTAGGATCACTGAAGGTAAGCCGCGGGGTTGTCGTCGGCCAATTAGATGACGTGAATGGTTGATTGACAGTTAGCGGTGCAGGTGCGCCATGGGTGGTCCGAGGTAATCAATTGTCCCAGTGACACAGGTGGCCGCGCCAGTGCGCTAGACTTATTGGTTTTCGTGTCACCCCGGTGCGCTCGATCGAACTGGCTGAAGAGTCGTTTCCACACGCATAGCGTTGCGTTGCGAAAGACCGCTGCAACTCGCGTGGACTCGCTCGCACTCGCTGACACTAGCTGGAACAATCTCTGCGCCGTGCGATGCGTTGCTGGGCCAGCGACAGCAAAAGAAATTAAACTCTGTCTGACGGGAGCACAAACCTGCGCGTTTCGGCACGTGAAAAGTGCCCCATTCATTTGTTTGGAACACGGTGGAGGATAGATCTGACCAGCAGTCATATTCTGGTGTTATGCATCTTATTATACACGGGTGACCAACACTTGCCATGAACATAGGCCGTGAAGAGTGATCACGGATGGTGTGAATTAGGCCAACTCAGCCTTCCATTCCTCCGGGGTCGGTAAATGAGGACCAGTTTCGACTGCGGAGGCAAAGGCAGGTATGGTTTATTTTATTCGTGGATAAGCACGTGGGTGGCAGGTAAAACTGTGTGATCCATTGACAACGCGTGCCATACCTGAACATTTCCGCGATGAGGTTCCTCATAGAGGCGCAATATCGCGTGTTCTCTATCTTTACTTTTAGGCTGCCTCGAATGCCTGAGATGCAGACTATTGCTATCGATGATCGTGGTGTCTGTCCGTAGGTCTGTCAGTCTGTCGGTCATGCCGCTCAACTCGGTGGCGCATGCAGTGTGTACGCTTCCTTCAGTGCCTTGACGCTGTTGGTTGGGTCATCTGGCCTGTAAAAATCGTCCCCGAAATGACCTATAAAGTATCGAGTGGGACGTTAAACCTCTGCTCACTCACTCACGCAGTGTGTGCGGGGTCATTCAGTGCAGCCTTTGCCAAATCACTTTGGCCTTTTGTTTATCTTTTACATAGCTTTAATCGGCGCCAACAGTGTTATACTAGATAAATTCGGTCATGTGATGATATGCGTGAAACATCCCTAGGATTTTCTATAGTATAAACTTCGGTAAATACTATAGTTTACTACAGTATTTTGCTGTAGTTTATACAATAGAAAATGTGAAAATTCTAGGGTATATTCTACAGTTTATTTTCTATAGAATTTGATAGATTTTTTTCTAAGGGACGTATACCAAAACTGTTGCTTGAATTTCAGTGCAATATTTTGCACGTGTGCACTCCCCTTTAGGCTGCTACAGTGCATGTTTTCTATGAAGCATTGTGATGACGGACACACAAAGGCTAAACTGGGAAATAATTAAACACTTTCCTTTCACGAATCCACTCCCGGTGTCTGTTATCTACCTGCGTTAGATAGATATAGGTAGGTCTTTAGGTATAGGCCTATGGTCTGCGTTATTGTGCTAAATAAGTAGGTCCTATTCATGAAAGCGTCGATTCATCACAGTAGAAAGGAAACGCATATTTCTCGGAAAGTCCACAAACACCGTATGTATGCGTAGTATCTTCTGTATTCGTGGTTACGTGACTGTTGCGTCAACCTAGCGCCGCTGTCTGGCTGCTATAACTGCGTGTGTTGTGTTGTGTTCATAACATATGATCCTTTGTGTTCTATTATAATGTACTGTCCTGCATGGCAGATGTTAGGACTATGATTGTTCTTTGCAGCGGTTTGTCTGCAATTGTAATAAAGACATTATTGTTATTATTATTATCGTCATTATTATTATTATTAAATGACGCGCGCACTGTAGATGCAAAATAATTATTCAAAGACGCTTACTGGGTGCCTTGCAAGATAGAAATGACTGTCACAAGCGGACAGTGATCACTTCAGTCACTCGTTGATGCAGTGCTTAGCATTGTGGACAGCGGCCAGAGAAGTCGTGAGTTCGACGCTCATAGTTCCTGCGTTCCAGTTGCCCAGTGAGGCGTGACGCTTTGAAGTTTGAGCAGCTAACATCTGTGATGGCTGTCACGTAGCGGTCTTTCTTGGGCAAACTGTTTACTCACTGTGATGGTGCCTAGGCCAACTCAGCCTTTCGTCCCTCCAGGATCGATAAATGAGGACCAGCTTTGGCTGGGAAGGCGAATAGTTCATTCCCTTCGTGGATAAGCGCGTTCACGGTGTGCAGATAAAACTGTGAAATTCCTCGACAACGCGTGCCATACCGGAGCGATTCTGCAGTGAGGTTTTTTCACTAAGAGGCGCTATATCAAGTCTACGACCTCTACATTTCTTTTACCTTCAAGTGCACACTTGCCCGGTTATTTTCGTTTCTAGAATTATTTCTTTATAGGTCTCCCATAAGTTAACTCGTTCGCCACCGGAAGTACGGTTCCGCCATTTTCGCGTTTCCCGGTCGAAGCTTCACCCAGAATGGCAGAACCGTAGGCTACTTCCTGTCGCGAATCTGATGACAGATTCCGAATCGGGAACCCAGATTTCCTGTTCGGGTTTCTTAGTAACCATAGCTTTATCTCGCTTAGTTTCGGGGATATTCGCGTGTGACAGAGAAGATACCTGGAGATCACTAGTTACCTGTGTGCCAGCTATGCTTCGAGCAGGTATTGTTTCTGGCGGCGTCTGTGCGTCTGTCTGTGCGTCTGTCCGCAGAAAATCTCCAAAACTACTGATCGGAGATTGATGTAACTTGGTAGGAATATGAACCATAGTGAACACTAGATGTGGTTGGAAGTTGATGAAATTTGACCTTGTTTTTAGTACTATTTTTTCAGCTGCAGCTACAACTTGGCTTGACCTGGGAACTTCGTTTTCTGTGTGGGGATGCATCTTAAGAATATCTAGGTCCTAAATCATGTTCCAGCTTCAAGGTCATGGATTTAAGGTCAAGGTCACGGCAGCAAAAAAGCAGCCTCGCCGCGCGCATGTTTCTGCTCCCTCGGACACAACTTAATTAAAGATCGTGATGATGGGTGATGTGTTGTGCTAGGACGGAAGATGGATCAGTCCAGTGTTCCGACATCCTCAAGCGGAACCATAGCCAACCCCTCATCACCTCCGCCACCCTCAATGTGTGGCAGCGGCAGTAGTATGGGTGTGGGAGGAGGGGAGAGTCTACTGGTACCTGTAGTGTTGGACGACCTTACCTTCGACAACCGACAGGTGTGTGCTCAGATTCTGTCATCAGCTCACGCTATGGGACAGTGTTAACTCAGTTAACTGCAATAGAAACTGCTTAATGAAAATCAGCCAGCTAATAACTGGAAAATATATAGAACTGAAAAAATCATGAGTAGCATAATGTTTAGATGAGTTGTCTACTTCCCATCACTGGCACCGTTGGAACAAGACTTACTGGCCGCACCGGCATCACAGGCCTATGTGGAACGTGTGTTCAATGTCTGTGTTCATCTCACTTCAGGAAAGAGAAATCCTCTCTGCAAAAAACTAGCCAACAGAACTTTTCTGAAACTGAACAATAAGTTTTGCGATTGACTGTATCTGACTGTCGAACATTGCGTTACGTACATATACAACTGAAACTGGAACTGGAACTGAAAAACAACAACTGAAATATCACTGCTACGGGATTCTTCATCGCTATAGTCCACACCTCTTGCATTCGATGCTGTTTAATAATAACTAAATAAGTTAATTAGTCAGATGTTTGATATGTTCCCCTCGATCCTGTAGCGTGGGCGTCTGTCTGTCAGGCTGTCTGTCACGCGGGCACGTGTCTCGCGGGCGACGGTTCTTACTCATTCGCCAGATGGCGCCACTTCGATGCGGACATTACTGCATTACTATAGCCACTATAGTTTTCTCATTACTTAGCTAGTTAAATTCATGCAACATTACGACTTTTGTTTGCAGGAGTTGACAATATAGGCTCATACGAAGTTATATAGCCAACATTAAGCTATTATATAAGTCTTTATTCACCGAAAATACGGTAGCATCAGGAAAACACAGCAGCGCAAGCATAAATACAAACAAGGCGAAAACAACGACCAAGTCCATCACAGTAGTTGACACTTGGTACTGGCGAATATCGAATTTTGAAGTTGGTGGTGCATCAGTTCGTCAAGCAGTACGCAAATGGAGTAAAGCTAAGCAGACCTGTAAAAAATTTTCTGATAAACGCGAAAGAAAAAATTGGGGCGAAAATATTCACGCATTTCTGAGATTTTGGGGTTTGGTGTTTTAGGCTGCATTGGATGCATGAAATGTAGACTATTGTTACCGATGATCGCGGTGTCTGTCTGTCAGTCTGTCTGTCTGTCTGTCACGCGGTTCAACTCGGCTTCACTGTGCAGAAACGGCAAAACAGATCAAGAACCCATTTAGTGTAACCACTTTTGGGGGTCAAGGAACATTGTGTTAGACGGCGGTCTTGATCTCCTCACGGCAAGCGGAGGGGAGTTGGGGAAAATTTCGCCCATTGAGGGACCCGGTACATATCTCAAGATTGGCTAAAGCTAGAGACTTAAAATTTAATGTGCTTATAGAGAGCTGGGGGCTCTAACCCAAACTATGTAAATGTAGGTCATAGTGGGTCGGGGTCCGGGTCACGTGATTTACTTCTGATGTCTTGCATCTCATCGTATCTCTGCAATGGCTGCAGTTGGACACTCTGGCGCTTGCAGTGTGTGAGCTGCATTTGATGCAGCCTTTGCCAAATTACTTTGGCCTCTTGTTTCCGAATCACCAATGTTTCTCAATGTGTCGTAAATCAGTATAACTTCGACATGGCCTACTGGTTGCTGCAGGCTTTACGTCTAAAGGAGATTGAACGGCGCCTGATGGAGGACACGCGCCGTAAGAAACACGACTGGGAGCGGGATGTTGAAAAAATGCGGGAAGAGTTCTTGACTCTGTACCCGTGTGATGAAGTCTACCACATCCCGCCGTCGTCATCTTACGCAACTGACAGCGATGAGTCTGCCAAGAGACGGGGAAGCACTGACGTACTCGACAGCAGACAGATGAAAACGATGTTCCTAGAGTATCCGGACGCAGGTAACGCTTTTTTACCGCCCGAACGCAATGCGTTACGGCGGCTATTGCTGTGGCGACGTGGCTGTGTGTCTGTCACGTTAATGTATTGTGCCCAAACGACTGAGCCGATCATCGTGCGACCTTCACCAGATTGTAGCCCAGCCATTCTAGTTTTCCCATACCGAGCATGAGACTAATAGCTCGAGCAGATCCCCCCTCATTGAGGGCGTCATTGCAGACACTGCACATAGCAGCAATGGCGCTATAACACGTGTCGGCGGCGCCGTTCGGCGAACATGTCTGAAAATTACTATAGACCGTAAAATCCGGCCAATACGGCGTCGGGCGGTTTGTCGGTGATAGCTGAGCATCTTGTTGACTGACTGATCAATTGTTTGATTTAGATTGAGAAATCGTTTATTGCACGGACGAAAAACGAAACTAAAAGCACAAAAAACGCAAACGTTTAGCGAAACTTTCACGGAGAAAGTAACTGGCTGTCATTCTGTTGCGCAGGTGGACTGAACAAAGAACGGCTGAACGGATAGAGGTCCTGTTTGGAGTGAATAAGAAACATGACACAAGGGTCCAGTTTTTCCCACGGATTCGATGGGGCCTTCGCCAAATTACTTGCACCACCTGTTAGGCTTAAAACTAGCATTATTGTAACGCAATAATTGATACCGCTGCTTGCAGGACGGCGTTATAAACTACGCTTCAACGTGTATGGATTCGATCCCGAACGACTCCGGATAGCAACCGACGGGGAGCGCATTATTGTCCGCGGAACGAGGCAGGAGGAGAACCAGCATGGCGTAACAGCCGAGCGGGAGTACGAGCGCAAGATTGAAAAGCCAAAAGAGGTCGACCACACGCGACTCAAATCGTTTCTGACGACGGATGGGATTCTGATAATCGAAGCGCCGTTACCACCCAAGTCGCTCAATCTACGTAAAGCCAATCACGCTAACTCCAGCCCTCAGCGTTCTAGTCATGGTGGATCGTCGACGTCGCTCAGGCTAGCTAGCTATTTGATTCGTTTTTTGCTCAACCGGTTACAGTCTAGCTGATCTAATCGTATAAGTCGTTAAAGCTACTTGTCTTCGATGTGTCTGTCTGTTAACCAGGGTGTCAGAAGTCGTAACTGTTGGACATAGAGACTTGTAAACTTGCATGCGAGACCTACTGTTGAACTCAGACCACAAAGCAAAAACTGGGTCACTCTGATTTACTTGAGCCAGCTGAGCGTTACTGCCCATGGGCGGATTGTGATTCATACACTCGTTCATTTGACAGAATGGTATATAATTTATATTTCGCATTATCTTGTATCGGAAATTGTTTCCGAAAACAACATACAGGGTGAGTGAGTGAGCAGAGATTTAACGTCCCACTCGACACTTTATAGCTCATTTCGGGGACGATTTTTGCAGGCCAGATGACCCAACCAACAGCGTCCAAGCAATGAAGGACGCCAGTTGGCCACTGAGATAGGCTTCAGTCCCACCAGAACCACTCCACCATGTTACAATATAAACTGTAGGCAACCGCCTCTAGGCTAATCACAGCGTAAGGGTCCCAGTGTGACAAAAACCCAATCTGCTGGACCTATAAGCTGCCTAGAACATCGTGCAACAAGAGTATT
>Ga0126335_1000702_pt1 | contig 16913 bp, 14 predicted proteins | sample OlaspJWI45metaG_FD_108409 | JGI IMG/M metagenome (GOLD analysis project Ga0126335, IMG submission 108409) | Marine gutless worms symbiont microbial communities from Oahu, Hawaii - Olavius sp. 1 OAHU.JWI-45 metaG | ecosystem: Host-associated > Annelida > Digestive system > Unclassified | place... | reverse complement strand
CAATGTGCCCACATGGTCTGATGTGCAGATGGTGCACTACAGCAGTGTCTTCAAAGGCACTAGGACAGTCTGTGCAAAACAGACAAAATATTTGTGGTAGCTGGTACCTTTGAAAAGCTGAACGTTCAGTTTCTTTGAGACAATGCATGCGTTGGTTGCAGTATCAGGGACTGATAGTTGACGAACTGGTACAGGTGGCACAGCCTTCTTTGTTGCAGCAGCTGCAGCTTCATTATCACCTCACACACGTTAGTCTGAGTTTTAAGTACCACTCGAACATGCAATAAGAACATTCTTTGATACAATTATAACAAGAGGCCAAAATAATTTGACAAAGGCTGCATCAAACCCCCCCTCACCGTTGGAGATAAAGACCCCATCCAATAGTGTTTCTTGGGTCTCTACCCCAAACGGATCGTCGATCCATTCAGCCATTTTGCACATCCCACGCATGTGAAAACAGAGAGAGACAGATGCCAGGATTATCGATCACAATAGGTTAATAAATGATTACAGATATGGCTATACTGTATATTCTATTCATATTCTATTTGGAGCAAATAGCAGGCCGAATAGTGTATTTGTATTCCGCCAAATAATACTGCTAAAAGTAAACCGAATACAAACAGTCATTCATTTACGGAGTCTGACACCAAAAACTATTTGGGTGCATTCATCAGATGAACCGAGTGAACTCTTGCAACGACTTTAAGTCATGATGACAGCACTATAAACATTGACCTGAGTTATTATTATTATTATTATTGTGAATACAAAACTGATTGCCTTTTCATATCTCTGAATTAGTTTTCAGTGAGTTTAATGACTTTGTGAGTACTTATGTATTTTAGACTCATACTAATAAATTGATGATGCTGAACCTGAATGAATATCTAGTAAAATGATGTTAACGTTAGTTTAAAAAGCAACTAATGTATTCAATTTCTATTCGGCTAAATAATAGTTTTATTAGTACTTGGCCGAATAGTAAACACCCCCAATTCCGTACAGCCCTAATTATAGAATAACAACGTTCTAACAAAAAGCAACAAAAATGTGGAATCAAATTTACAGGAAGTTGCAGATGTCCGAGGATCAGCAGCATTTGATTCTATACTTCGTTTCACAGTCATTCGAAGTATTGGGGAATCCAGACCACTGCGGAAAATCTCTTGTGCTCTATAAAATACAGGTAACAAATGCATTATCACCAAGTCAGTAATAGCACAGTTAGATGGAATGGTTAATGTACTAGTCACAGGTTCCAGCTTCTGCCGTGGCAGTTCAGTTGTGAAACATATGGCGTCAAGCATTTCTATCCCACTTGCACATGACTAGCAGACCATGTTTCCACTTAATTGAAGATAAGATGGCAATAGAGAGAAGTTGCCTAGCAATATTAATATCAATATAACTCAGTGAAAAACTTAAGTAAAACAGAGCCAAAATACATGCTAAAATGCGACTTCAGATGGAATTGTTTGATGTGATGGCAGCAGTAGTAGGTAAAGTTTAAGTCCCGTTCAAAATTGAGTTGATTTCACAGGCAATCATCTGCACTTGGACTGACAAACAAAAATGAGTAACAAAAAAACATACACCATGAACTTAACAAAACCAAACACATGGCCACATACAAGCATACAACACAGTAATTACATGGCATAAAACCTGGATTTAGTTGTCTTTTATGACATCTGGCCTGGAAACAAAGGGGGTCTACCCTTACTGCCCCATGGCTCACACAATGCTGCTTGTACTTGTAGAATCTTCAGTAAAGAGTTCCAGAGTGAATAGTGGTTGAGAACCATAAATTACTCTCTTTTCCTAAACCCATTCGACATCTATGCAACAAAGAGTTACGCAATTGTTACAGCATTGCACAACATGCAACCGACCTGCTAAAGTCAACACCAATAACACTCATTCCATTCACATCAATTATCCGATCTTCAAGACGCAGGCGTCCGTCGTGCTGGGCACGACCGCCGTTCTCCAAGCTCTTAATGCACAGCCCAATGCCACTTCACAAACAGCACATAACAACTGCAACTACTACTGCTTGTCACATGGCATGTCTTGGTGGTCTAGACCACATTATAGGCTGCAGTGCCTGATGGGACCATCTGGATGAAAACTTGCAACGACCCGTGTTTGACTTCCGAACCATGCAAGTCATCGTTGTTAACCGTTCTCAGTTTGAGGGTTCGTCGAGCTACGGATGATCATTCTTCAATAAACCCTATCCTTCATTTCTTCCAATAATGGGTGTAGTGGTAGACCAGTCAACGAGTAGTTTTCATTTAAGTAGCAAGCATGCACAGAGGACCAGCCTGTGTCTTCTGTAAAATGTGACAGATCATTATACTTGGGTCTAAAGCTGTCTGACCATGTAATCAGCTGCATAAATGATGGCAGCTGTGCAAGACCAACCAATATCACTCTCGCATACACTCGGCTGCATACTGGGCTTAGTAATGGACCTGGCTGTAACACTGGCTGAGAGCCACAGAAGACCAGTAAGTGGTGCAAAGAGCAATGAGCATGCCACTACGAGTCTGATTTCTGCAGACTTGTCCATTAACAGAGTAAAAGTAACTTGTTACTTACAATACTCAAGTAACATTTAGTTACTTTTTAAACGTAACGAACTACTCCAATGCAAGAGTACATTTTACTTATGTTGATCATTATAAGTAATTTTTCAATGAAGAAATGGCACACTACAGTCGTGAGAGTTAATATTGTGACAGACAGTATGCCAATTTGCACTGTTTGGAGCAAATTGTCTGCCTCCCTCGTGATGCAGACCTACCATGTGTAGTGTCCTAATCGCACACTGAGTTCACCAAGACTCAATTTAGTAGTTTCTGTATCGGTAGACGAGCTACAGCATTGCATTGTGTTACTTAGAAGTAATGGTAAAATGTTTTCAGTAAATGAAAAAGGAAATTTTTGTCGCAACAGTTACTTCTTATATCAGTTACTTGAGTCACTTTCCATCGTTACTTTTTTACTTTTACTCAAGTACTGATCTGCAGTGCTTTGAACAAGTCTGGATTTCCAACAGTAAGTTTCATAAGCAAAGTATAACAAGATGACTAAAGCAAAATTGTTACCGTTCGTCTTCATAATAGTCTGGAAGAACATGAATTCCGAGAGGTTTATTAGCTCCTTCCAACTCAATGACCAAAGTCTCTGAAAGGTTTCTGTCAAAAAAAAGTCTAGCCGTCACGCTCAGTTAACATAGTCAATACAAAAAGCACTACCACTGAAATGATTAGTGATTCCAACACACCTGACTGACTGAGAGAACTTTTCATAACTGCAGATCAATTCCATGGTACCACAAAAATTATCCTTTACTAGTTATAGTTACTAGTTATAGTGTGCGCAAGCAATATGTCTCCAGTACTGCTACATTTAATTATTCAATAACACTATATCACTAGATTCTTGAGTCTTGACAGAAGAGTCACATAAGGCAAAATTGACTTCTAATGCAGATGACAACGTTGAAGTCATGAGATATCAGACAGTTTGTCACCTGTTAGTCAGCACAGTGCCATTTTCATCTTCCGCAGCCACAGTCGCAACATTACCTACAGCTACATGGTCAGCAGCTGCACTGCCGCCATCAGGGTTTCTGCGCTGCTCCAACTGCACAATACACCAATCAAAAGAGCTATCGTCCGTTATGGGAATTGATGATAGCTGGCCTGCCGCGGTAACCAGTGTGGTGCCGTCTTACAGCCGCACAGATAGCAATCTCATAGGCCACGCCTAACCGAACTTCCCAATGTTGTGGTTTTTCCCCACTGCTAGGACAACGTGTACCCGTGAACTCCACTCGCACCCAGTATGTACCCAGTATCTGTCATTTTCAGTCTTCAGCTGAAACCACCCAAAATGTCGGAACCGTACTTCCGATCATGAATCTGATGGCAGATTCTGAATTGGGAAGCCCAGATTCCTATTCGAGTTTCCTCGTAACCATACATCTATCTCGCTTAGTTTTGGAGATATTTGGCATGTGACAGACAGACAGGGGATGGACAATGCAGACTCTTACTATAGCTGGCCCCCACATTGTGGCTAATAATGGTAAATGATAGAAATCAACTGGACCACACATCAACTCTCATCCTGTTACCTGGTACCTACAGTTTGTTGTTTTCACCGAAACATGAATACAGCAGTAAATAATGACAACAACAACAATCCCATTGATGTTTGCATCATAAGTGTACGAGCATATTTTAGTTCAAATTTCACTGTTGTTAAGCTGCACTGAATGCATGACATATGGACTATTGCGATCAATGATCACAGGTGTTAGTCAGTCAATCTGTCAAGCAGCTTCACTGTGCAAAAACAACTGAATGGATCGAGCCTGGGGTGTATTAGATGGATGTCCAAATTTCTCCCACGGATTTGATGCAGCCTTTGCCAAATTACTTTGGCCTCTTGTTCTAATTCTTAATCTGCTTCTTCATGTACTCAGGCACTGGTTACTTTTCTAGTGCTCAACCAACTAACAAGTGTAAACACTATCGTTCCTGAAACAATTACTTGACCTACTGTAAGGCATCTCCACACAAGGGCCAGACTGGCTGATAAGTCTGTCGCATAAAATGGCCGGTGTTAAGATGGCCAACAACATCCATAACGACGATGCTTTTAATATTTTGGATGCAGGTATCCCATACTGAATTACGATTCCATGCAAAAAGCAGACCACCAATTTCTGTTCAGATGGCAATACTGAAAATTAGTGATTGATGTTAAACAATCTGTTACAGGTCCGTGAGAATTTAAAGGTTGTGGAAGCTGACTGGCCCGAGGCCGATATTATCTTACTAACAGTGGTTTGGATGTCACTGATTTCTGTTTATACACTCAGTTAGACAAGACAAACCGGATGTGACGGCGGCTGAACACTTCCAGCAAAGGAAGCAAGCTGGTACTTCTGCAATGCACTAACGACAGTCGAATCTGTTGAGCAATCACTGCTGGTATCTAATGCAGGTCGGCACAGAGCTGACTCGCTGCCTCGACGAACTGTCAGCTTCGGCTCTGCACACAAGTAAGTGACTACTTTCTTCACGTTTGCATTCCTGGCTTCTATGAATATGGATTACGCCAAGACACTGTGCTTACCAATCTCCCCAGTGTTAGTCTCTTCAGCCTGTGTTAGTGTGCAATTACTTTTTAAAGAATGTGAAACAGCAAGACTGAACAACAGCCCAAACTTGTATTGTTTAGAAAGTGTACACTGCTGCAACTTAAGTCATCACAAAATTTAAAGGACTAAAAGGGAAAGTGGGAAAAGTGAATTCATAGAGCACAACACTGTAAGTATTGACCCTATGGTGGGACATAAATGTGCTTGTTATCATCATCATCATCATCACCATCATTACTAATGATACAACAGTCATGACAAAAACATTATGTTTACGTACGGCTGCAATGAGAGTCTTAATACCGTCATACTAATACTAATAATGAGACTGAGGTGAAAGCAGCAGTGCAATGCTCACCGTTCAGCATGCTGCAAGCCTACACTGTATACAGTCAAGATTTAATGCTAGATTAACTGGACCTCTTGACCCACTGCTATTCACTAGTGTAAGCAGGTGAGCATGGCATCACACAATGCTGGCTGGCTATAAGGCAAACAGAAGTGAACGCCTACCTGAAGAAGCTACTCATGTTTACTTGAAAGGGTGGCTCAGTGCTCAATGCTAGTGTATCAACTGGAAATAAATCCAGCTATCAGTGCATAATGCCTTTAAATACACCTGCTAGACTATTACTGCATAGGTCTAACTGGTATGTTTAAATATACTGCATACAGCTGCCTCTTTTCACTCAACGTCCAAATACCATGTGCCTATAGCTCAACACCCGCAATGCAAATCAATTTCACTGTATTTTTCTGTTACAACACACAAAACTTGCAACAAGTAAACTGTACAGTAATGCTGCAAACTGTCACCAGATCATAACAACTGCATGAGATCAGCAATTCATCAGAAAAACACAGGATATTGTATACATACCAGTAGCAGCGACGAGGTCTTGCGGCATCACAATGACGTCGACGTGCTTGTCATTAGTTTCAGTGTCTGCTGCTGCTAGTGCTGGTGCCGGGAGCACCTGTGTGTCAAGCTGGTGGTCTATGTCTGTCAGGTCAGCAGGTTCACGCAAACTGTCAGGACTCGGACTGGCTGTGCCGTGTGAACTACCACTGGTACCGTCACCGTCGTTGTGATGTCGATGACCAAGGAAATGGGGCAGTTCACCATCCTCACCATGGATCACGGTCAGCTTCACACAGACATACGCACGCAATGACACACTTAATCAATTATTAACAAGTGGCTAAAGTAATGTGGCAAAGGCCGCATCGAACCCCCTACTCCTCGCAATGGGGGGATGTGGACCGCCGCCGGAAACTGGCTCGTGTAACATCAGCATTAGTTAGTCGTACAGCAGTTAGCTGCATTCCAACAACACGCATCAATCATACACGTACACAGGCGTCCAAGATCAGCAGTCGCCTAATTACAATACCCTGTGACGCGGCGTGATTTACGGATGCTCGGGGGACTGTGGACCTCCACCCAAGGACTGTGAAGTGAGGAAATTTGCACAATCGGACTTCAAAATGGCACTGCAGTAGGACTATGTAAAATTCAACAAAATTCTGTTATATCGGTATACAGTTGGACATGTCGGACCACCCAAGGATCGACTGAAATGACGCCTCTCTGTACCCCCAGTGCCCAACCGGAAACCGATCGAATGACACAAGAATGACGAAAATCCGTCCAGCTAGTGCGGAGATACGGGCCTCTACAATAAAATAAATAATACTAACGTTTCAGCAGCAAAACAAACAGCCTTTTGCTTCGCAGCTAGCGCTGCGGCGCGAGGCTGAATAATGTAGCATCAGGCTACAGTCAGTCTGTCAAAACACTTATATAGACAGCACAGGCACAGAAAAGCCGTAATGTTCATAGCGTTCAACTTTACCCAATCACCACTGCCCAAGAAGACAGAAATACAACCCCCCCAAGTTCATTCAGGTCACATTCTCCTAACTGCAACCGCGCATAACTATAGTATAGTGAATGACATGTGCCAGTGCTATACGGCAGCATGTACCGCTAAGGCAGCGGCATCTGGTTTTGGTTGAAACTTGAAGCTGTGCAGACTGCAGACCACTGACAGTGACACAAGATATTATAAGCACTAAAGAGTAGAAATAGTCACAGCCAGACAGTCGGCTGCAGGGACCCATGTAAACTACACTCTGCACTAGCCTAGTCTGAAGACAAGAGACATGTAATGTCGGTCGGTTCTCCAATGACACAAACACAACCGTGCAGTTCTTTAACATTCCACATGTCAGCAACATGTCATGCAGAGTTGAAACACATTCACAGCTGAACCATGACAATGACAAACATCTGCATACACTACAATGAACGTCGGCTGCCGGTTCCCTATGGGGCTGTTTCAAACTGAGTTCCCTTGGGAAGCGGCACCCTACGCTCCCAGGTCTTTCTCCTTTTGTAGTTTTTTTTCCATTACAGTCTTGTACTGTAATTGTTCAAGAAACGCTGACAGCTAGTGTAATCATATATACTACAGATCAGTAGGTTGATAATCTATTCCGGAATAACGGAAATTCTGCTAACTATTCTGAGAAGTTGTGTAAAATTGAGGGCCCAATGTCTGTATCCGCTGTATACAGTATAGGCCTATAGCACTGTGTCAAGAATGTTCTATTATAACGACAACCAGAGCATGATCTAGCACCGTATCACATTACAGGTAAACAGGTGTATAATAGGCATACAACTCCTAGATCACTATGCACTGCACAACACAGATCACACGTGCCGCCAGCGCCCGGCCGCCGCCCGCAGGCCGACAGCGAAACACATACAACACCACAGACCACAGAACATAGCCGCCAGCCACCATCACCCAAATACTATACTACGCCCTTATGAGTTGCGGCGCCGTAACAAATTCATAACATACGACGACCGCTAGTCACCAACACGCGTTCATAACGCCTGACATACCAACACCGTACAACTGAGGCGCAGGGGCTTGACGCACGCGCTCAATGCCACATGTATGACAATGATGACCGACCCAGACAGAATATACACACACACACTCATCATCGATCGAGCCGTCGTGATCCGACGGATCTCTATCGTCAATGTGTTTTTCTGTGGGCATAGAGACATATCCTGGAGGAGCACGTGCGACCGCAGATATCACAGATCCACACGCTCGTGGTGGTCGTTGTTGTAGCTGCTTTCCGATTTGCACGTTTGTTACATAACGAGTTAGTTCTGTCTGCTTCAAAGCTCGCGACAGCAGTTTGCCAGCGAGAGCGCCGGGAATTACTCTGCAATGGAGCGGTATTGATATCTCGTGGGGTGATGTCACATGACCCAGGTGACCCTGACCTATGAAATGCCCATATGCACTATTTTGGCTTATGACATCTTATTTGAAGCTATATTAATGGATTTATGACTGAAAATAGATCATACAACTATATCCAAAGTCCAGGTCACCTGGGTCATATGAGCCCTCGATGAACCCGCTTCTTGATACTAGATAGGGCTTTTGATGAAAGAGGTGGGAATTTCTCATCAAAATCGCGATACCTCTTCAAATAAGCAAGTTATGGCCAAAAATACGTTTTCCTCAAATAAGTAACTCAAAGCCGAAACCGCGGTTAATTAGTGGAACGGACCCAACCCTAAAATTCACTCAGGAGGTTGCGGAAATGGCGAACTCTCAACTGAGGCAAATTCTGCCCAAAGCGCTCCCAGTCCACTCAGATGTGATAATGAGACCGGGTTTTCACTTGCAAAGTAGGCGGTGACTGAGAACTGGCGAACTCATACACTGAGCCAATGGTAACTGTATACAAGGGGCACTGAAGCAGTTTGCTGGACAGTGCAAGCTCATTTAATTAGTTCCCTTCCCTCCACGTGTAGTGTAACTAGTGTAACGTAATGTGATCCTGAATAGTGGCAACATGCCGTGCAGAACTGCCATCAAATGTAAATACAGCAGGACTAGTCTTGCGTGTCAGCACAACACAATCACACATTACAGTACTCTCAGAAGATCTTGACACTGATTGCAGGCAGTGACAAGTACCCAGCGCAGTCAAACTATTCCTGATTTAAAGGCCAACTGAAGTCAAAAAATTTCATAACGTTTTTGGAATAACCCAAGTACGTATGCATGATATATTTGTACAATTTTCATTTATTATGAAAAAAATTAGTTGACTGTTGTCCACTAAGTAACAAATTTTTTTTTAACAGTCATTCTTTGTAACGGTAACGTCACGCTCAACGATGTACACAACCAATTATTTCTTATGCATAAAACACCCGCTGGCGTCTCTAGAATGCACTATTTGAACAGTTTAATAGCAGCACAATAATGCATGATGATTTTTGTGAACAAAAAAATGAATTCACAACACGCTTTCAACACAACCAGTGACATTTCGACATCGCAAGTTTATATAAGCCTATATGTAATGTAATGCAAATGTAATGTTTATAACAGCTTAAATAACGTGGTTATTTCTAGGAACACTGAAATGGTATATAATCCCCAAAGTTGCCATGGATATGGATATCCATAGATAATAAAAGTGACTCTGTAACTGTTTGACAAATAACTTGCAGTACCTTGCATTGCAAAAGGTGCAAGATAGTATGTACATTTGCATTATTTGCTAACAAAATGTCATTTATACTTACAGACTCTCCATTAGTACCAAAACAGCTAACCCCGAATGACAGACCTACTGAGAATGGCATTGTGGCCGTTTTGTAGCGTTACTGTTCTCAACTTCTTTCACAGAAATCGATAGCCTGTAAGTTTCAGAGTCTTCCATCTCAAACTGGCTACAGCTAGACCTAACACGGTCTGTGACACAATTGCAGCCTAAAAACTCTGTTTGGCAATATATTTCATGAATGCAGCAGGACTAGTCTTGCGTGTCAGCACAACACAATCACACATTGTAATGTGTCATTGTGTTGTGCTGACACAACACAATCACTGTGTTTGCAATGGCAAAAACTAAAGTGCAGCGGGGCGGCCAGCGCGGCTAGGGTTAGGTTCAGGTATAGGCTAGGGGTAGGGTTAGAACACAGCCAGTCGGCCGCATTTTAGTCAGTACTCTCTGTGTATTCATGTGCAGTCTATCGCAAAAATGCTTCAGCGGCAATGGCTGTCAATGCCGTTATTTATGCTCACGGCACATGCATTTCTGTTCTCCAAGTCTGAGTCCACAGACCTTCAGCAAACATCTGAGTAGAGTCTGAATGTAGCAAAAATTCAGCATTCACAGTAACACAGCATGCACCAAGAAGCATTATGAAGACATGGAAACCCACACACATGCAATGATGTTGTAAAGGTAAAGGTCATACACTTGATATAGTGCCCCTTAAGTGAAAAAACCTCACTACAGAGGTGCTCAGTTTTACCTGCACACACACCCGTTTATCCACGAACGAAATGAACCATACCTGTCTTTGCCTTCCCAGCTGAAGCTGGTCTCATTTACCGACCCTGAAGGCATAGAAGGCTCAGTTGCCATAGGACCCACCATGGTGAGTGAACAGCTATCACAGTTCTTAGGTGCTCAAGCCGGCATGCCTCACTGGACAAGTGGATCACAGCGAGTGTCAAACTCATGGCCTCTCGGGCTGTAAGCAGCGTTGCTAACCACTACGCCACCACTGTGTATGGTTTCTACGTTTACCTGTTCTCGGTCGTCAACAACATCAGAGACATAGTCATCAGGGTCAAGAATACCACCATCAGACGTCAGCAGTCGCACTGCTGTCCCTACTGCCATCGAGTTCTCACCATCACTTGCCTGACACACAAACATAGCATCACTAAAAATGCTAGTTTAACAACAAAAACTACATTCTGTTCAAACAACACCAGAGCAATGAGTGACAAAATAGACTTCTTTGACCACCACAAAGACGTTTCATATAGGCCTACTTGAGAACGATCTTATGGGCTGCAGTCATACTTCTTTTTCCACCGACTTCACCAAATTCACCAGACACCAGCAATGTCACCCACAATGCTGGCACGAGTAAGCACAGGCTTTCACCCTATACTGCCTACTATCTCAAATGACTAAAAATTAAACTATGCGACTTCCGATTCCAATTAAGATGAAAAATATTTTTGGAAGTATCTATACTGCTGCAATTAGTACATCATGCAGATATAGAATTCCATTTGTCCAGAATTCTATCACCGAAACAAAATTTTCTAATATAAAGTCTGAATCTTTTTAAAAATAGTTAGTTAGTTAGTAAACGAATGTGATTAAGTTTATGTCCATGTCCTCTTCTACCACCTTCCTCCAATTTAAAGAACACGTCGAGAGAAATGTCATATTTCTCATTCACAATCTTATAAGTTTCAATCAAATCTCATCTAACTCTTGTCCTTCTAAACGAGTTAAACCCACATACTTAAAACTGTCGTCATATTTCCAGTGCCACTCCTGAACAAGCTTTGTGGCTCGAAGCTGGACATTCTCTATTATTTTGATATCCTTTATCAAGTGAGGATTCCAAATCAGAGTACAATATTCCAGATTGGGTCTAACAAGACTTATATAATGCCCATATTGTATCCGTGGATCTAACCACAAAATTATGTTTCCCATTTTAAATCATTATTAACTATAATCCCAAGATCTCTTTCCTCATCAACTTTCTGCAACTGCACTGTGTCCACATAATAATTAGCTTGACAACTGTTATATCCCAAGTGCCATTACCTTACATTTATCAATGTTAAACAACATTTGCTATTCCTTTGACCATGAAACCAAACTATTAAGATCAGTTTGCAAACCCAGGATATTTTGCACTGAATTAACCCGGCTATATATCTTGGTGTCGTCAGCAAATTCTATTTATGTTGCTATTAACCGATTTGTCGATATCATTAATATACAAAATAAAAAGGAGTAGCCCCAAGACTGATCCTTGGGGCCGACACTCCACTCAAAATATAACACCATTCAGACAACAATCCACCCAATACAACTCTTTGCTTCCTTCCTCGAAGCCAGTTCCAAATCCATCTGAAAATATCACCATTAATTCCAAGTACTGCTAATTTTAAGCAGTAATCATTGATGTGGGCCTGTATCAAAAGCTTTCTTAAAATTCAGATACATAACATCGACCGGGTAACCAGAATCAATGTAGTTAGTAATCTCTTCACTAAAAATCAATACATTTGTCAATCATGATTTCTTCTTGACAAACACGTGTTGAGAATCCTTTATCAGCTCATGCTTCTTAAGATGGTCTTAAGATGGTCAATAATCTTATCTCTCATGATTGACTCAAAGACCTTACACAGATTAACTGTGAGGCTAATGGGTCTGTAATTAGACAGACTTGAGTTCGTAACTTCCTTAAATACAGCCGATACATTTGCTAATTTCCAGCCTATCAGGACTTCACTTGACTGCAATGATTTATTAAATATTACGGCTACAAAGTTAAGAGATTTCATCTGATGGCTCTATTAATATCCATGTGCCGACTGAGTCTACAACAGGAGCTCTGTTCATTTTAGTTTACAGTTTACTCTTCACCATATCTTTGGTGATATCGTAACTGCAGTGATCACTGTCATATCTCTCGAAACACTCTCTAACTGCTGGTAAATGTTGTGTTTTCAGTTGTAAATAGTACAGATGCAAAGTATTCACTTAATACATTGCCCACATCTCTTTCAGTGAAAACAAATGACCCAACATTGTCTGTTAATGGCCCAACAGTAGGTTTCACCTGGCTTTTTGACCTAATGGAGATGTAAAATTATTTATAATCACCGTTAATATTATTTGCAATGTGTTTTTCAAAGTCTTTTTTAACTCTTCTTACCAGCTTACTTGCTTTACTTGATTGTTTCTTAAATTTTAGATGATCAGTGTCATCATTATGATATTTCCATTTCTTCTACAGTTTGTGTTTCTTTTAAACATTACGTAAGACATTATTTGTCATCCACAACGGTTTGCGTCTCACACACTCACATTCTCTGAGGCTACTTTGCAGTGGACTCTTTTTGTCTTTCCCGGCATTATCTATAAAGTTGGCAAGCATGGATATCTTTCCAATGCCAGCGCGTGCAGCCCAACATTCACACTAACCTTAATCTTACGTCTTACCCTAACCTTACAGTTAGACATAGGTGTAGCCAGGATTTTATCATCGGGGTGGCACTTTACGTTGCCAAGCCGATATTCGCTTCAGTGCTTGACAGAAGCTAGACTTACTCATGTGTATGCATGTATTTAGCACTTTTAAACATTCTTATTTCTCTTCCACCAAGGCGTTGCTATTTTTCATTGTCATCTTATCGTCATCACTGTCACTATCCAGCAAAGTCCCACTACTGTGTAGATGACGCTAAATGCCCCGATGCCGACGCGTTGTTAAATTTATTTCTTTTCACTCACTCATATCCCACAAGCATAGTACCTCTTAGGCTCTTAAGCACTCAAAATCCAGGTTTTCACTGTCCAGCCATCCAATGCATGGATGATGGCAACTTGCAGTTTAAGTTTAATCCATGAACATGTAGCTAGTACTACCTACAGGCTAGAAGATGTGCACGTAATACTTACATCACCGTCACTTCACAATAATCAGTTTCAGCTGCATGTAACAAGACAAGCACAACCTTTATTCATTCATGTTCGGATTCAGAGCTCATCCTGAAGCTCGCAACCGTCCTTAGTTACAAGAGATCTCAAGACTGAGGATACAATTTAACTCACACATATAAAGATCTATATATTACATCATGCCACAAAACGAATTTCAAACGACAAGCCTCGGCAGGTGCGAATTTATTCAAAACGTCCTCAGTGCTTGGCGTTCTGTCAAGGTGAGACTGCTACAAAATCAATGCCTCAAGCCTCTTCCACGTTACGGACGGCAGTAGCTGTTTGTTCAACTCGGCTGAAAACATGCTCTGGTTCAGCCGTTGTAACTGGCAGAGTGGCCAAAATTTGTAATAAAACTTTGATATTCGGCAGTGTTTCAGTTTTGCAGACTTCCTAGGATCTTGGCTCCACTTACGCGAGTAGAAAGTAGTTGTCAATGTCAACAGCACGTCAAACTGTCAATGTAATCTCTAGGTTGTAAAATGTAAAAGCAAAGAATTTAAGGCACCTTGGTAGCGATAATTAAATTCTCAGCAACATGGGGGTGCACATGCACCCACTGCACCCCCTGGCTACGCCTATGCAGTTAGAACTGTTTAACAATGCCGAAAATACCTTTGGTAGAGCCTTCTGGTAGCGATCCATGGCATCATCAACGAGGTCTCGAACTCGGCAGTGACCGTTACCACACGGGACGACGAAGCGCACGTCACCGAAACACACCGTTACTTTCATTATTCACACTTGTGGACTATAGGCGACTATGCACTGCAGTCAAAATACACGCGCCGCAGCGAGCAAATCGAACGTCGGCGCAGCTAGACACGAAATCTTAGATCCAGAACAGAACAGAGAGAAGCAATCACCTCAATTCAAACAGAAAACTGCCCTAAGTCGGAAAAAAGAGTCGGCGAATGACACACAGGTGCGAAAGTAACAATCAATCACAAGAAAACGAACGACTCAACCCCACTGTCCCTCCACGCCGCCAACCCTACACTGCGAGTTCTCACTAGCCTCAGCGTGCAATCACACAGGCAGCATAGGCACTGCCGTCTACTTGACGTTAGGCGAGAGCTGTCAATCAATGGTTGGTGGTCGCCGCCGCTACGGTCGGGTTGGAAACATGACCTCTGACCGGAACGCTGAATTCAGTGACTAGTAAGTAAATAATATACACTATATATAGGCCTATATAGTGTCTATTGTATAGTCTGTGTGTGTGTGTCTGTATGGGCCATGTCGCCTGACTTAAATAAATGATGATGATGATGATGATGATGATATGTAGGCCTAGAGTTGGCGGCGTGGAAGGGACATTGGAGTTGAATCGTTTGTTTATATTTTTATTCGCAATTTTACTTGCGCTGTCTGCGCAGCATAGCATAGAATTAAGAGGCGAGACAACGTGCCAAACGCAGAAGTACTGCGGATCTGCGACATCACAGGCAATGCATTGAAGCGATGCTGCTGCGGGCACAGCTACACTGGGCTGGTCATGTAGTCCGCATGCCGGATATTCGGATACCTAAGCAGGTTTTCTACGGAGAACTAGAAGCGAGCCGTCGTCTGCCGGGTGGTCTAGTGAAAAGGTACAAGGATAGTCTGAAGACCAATCTTAACGCATGTGGCATATATCACCCCACGAGATATCAATGCCGCTCCATTGCAGAGGAATTCTCTCGCTGTCAAACTGCTGTAGCGAGCTTTGAAGCAGACAGAACTAACTCGTTATGTAACAAACGTGCAAATCGGAAAGCAGCTACAACAACGACCATGAGCGTGTGGACCTGTGAATATCTGCGGTCGCACGTGCTGATCCAGGATAGGTCTTAGCACATACTCTGACAATGTCTATATATTGCATCAGCTACCGTTCTAATTTTATTGGCAGCACTGTAAAAGAAACGCAAGACAACTAATAGGCCTACATATATACACTGTACACTACTGTTGTTATTTTATTTTGCTGAGTGAAGTTTATTATTAAGACAACGTTGAAGTCAGGGGCGTCTACCCCCTCCTATTTGGTGTACGGAACGCAATCCTCCCGTTCCCTTCCCCCCGTTCCCTTTCCCATCCTCCCTTTCTTTTCCCCTCCCCTCCCGCTAAATCCAGCTAGGAGGTCTGGGGGAACGCTGTGAGCTCCCACAGCGGGTCCGGGGTCTGGCCGCCAAACACGATTTTGGTGCATTGTAAGCCAAATAAAATGCATTGCGTGGCTATACACAGAGGAGTGAGTAGGCCTACGTAGATTTGTATAGCGCATAAACGTTGAGAACCCCTAATGCGCTGAAGCAGTACTTTTGCTTCACAAGAGTATGGTGCATTAAACTCTGTCACTATTGTTGCTAGATTAACAGTAATATTTTATGCAGTAAAATGTTACTGAATGTGTAATAATTAAATACTTCAACATGCTGCGAACATAACGAATATTTTATGCCAACTCAAATCAATCAGTTCTAAAGGCCACATTCAGTCACTTGTTCTAATCAACAGAATGCTTAAACTTTATAAAAAAGAATCAGTGCAGGCCCGTCGCCAGATCGTTAGCACATTGGGGGGCACCATGACTCTTTAAGGGGGCACCTCAACTCCAAGATCCACGCTGTATAAATGCCCCCCCCCCGCAAAAAAATGGTCGACTTGAATTTAGCATATAGCCCGCCTGTTGATAGGCCCCCTGCAATCAAAAGCATTTCAGAGGTTGGGCCCTAAGCCATGTTTGAAATATCTACTTAGACTTCTCACCCACCCGTACCACAATTTTAACAGGGGGTGAAAATGTAAAAAAAACTGACTGCATTTTTTTGACAAAATTCACACCTGAGTCATCCCTGTTCCGAAAGGGAGCAATAGGTCACAAATCTGCATTAAAAGCTCCAATGACTACCCTATCATCCCTGAAAACTTGGGGCAGGTCCGTCAACCCAACTCTGAGATCACGAGGCTTTGTTACTCAATGAAACAACAGCAAAAATATTCACACAATACATCAACTGATTAACGAATGAAAAAACTATTACTGTGGCAATTAAATCTGGATTGCCACGTGAGGCTGTGCAAAATTTCAGCAAAATAAGACAATCGACGGCCGAAATATGCCCCAAAACGAAAT
>Ga0126335_1000701_pt1 | contig 16919 bp, 14 predicted proteins | sample OlaspJWI45metaG_FD_108409 | JGI IMG/M metagenome (GOLD analysis project Ga0126335, IMG submission 108409) | Marine gutless worms symbiont microbial communities from Oahu, Hawaii - Olavius sp. 1 OAHU.JWI-45 metaG | ecosystem: Host-associated > Annelida > Digestive system > Unclassified | place... | reverse complement strand
GCCGAAAAGATCCTGGTTTATGATTTCAAAGAAAATAGGTTGCTTTGAGCGAATTGAATAATTCTATAGGTGGGTCAACTCGGTTGAGTAAAGGCGGGTCAGTTTAAATGAGCGTCAAGGTCACCGCCGTGCCTGTGATCGTTGGCGACCACCTGTGCAGAATTCTTTCTTCGTTCATTGCCTGACCGGCGTCCCCCCTTATCGTGCAAGTAGCGGGAATCCGGATTGCTTTTGCGTCGGCAGAACCGAACGACCTTGTGTACGCGCATTAGAGATCCATTTCAACAGGGTCAGGGATATCAACCTATCACGTTATGTCAGTATCTGTCAGAGAAGAATATTACATTTTTTACCGGTGGCGTCAATGTCTGATAGTGCCGGGGCCGATTGAGCCTGCCTGGCCGGGCAACTTGACACGCCATGGCAGTGTTCATATAAGGACTATATCTTTGCCCCACTAAGTGCATGATTTCATTAATTCGGTGACGTATTTTGGTCAACGATTGCTAAACCACCGAGAGCACCAGTCGTCGCTGAAGCTATGCCCCGGCAGGCAGAGAGCACAGAGAAAAGCGTAAAATTTATTGCTCTGTGAATTCTGTGGTAAGTAATTACGTCACCATATTTACGAATGTGTGTACTAAGTTCAATGGCCGGACCTGATAAGAAATGACTGAAAATCGCATCGCAGATAATCCTGGTGGTGAACTAGCCAGTGTGGCCACTGAAATTATGGCCGCCCTGGCTTTCCGGTTTCCGGTTTGCCTTTCCAGCGACGAGTTTCATTTTTTCCCCCAGGCTCTGGCCAAAAATCACCGGTGGTCACAGTGGGACGATTTTTCGGTCCCTGCCGTCAACGATCTGATTGAAAAAACCATCGCCTGGGAAACCACGCTTGAACGGATTCTTTCATCAGCACCGGATCCTGAAACTAGCGTGGATACGACCGTATTGTTGCGCATTCTGCTTACCCTGCGCGAGCAATTGAGCGAGGTCGGATTTCAAAAAACACAACCGACTTTTTATCTGACAATCGCCGCTATCGGTCTGGCCGAAGCCCTGGAAAACAGTCCGGTTGCATTCAATCAACGGATCGAAACCCTGCCCCGATATTTAGACCGGGCCGTTGAAAATCTGAGTTGCATACCTGAATTATTCCGCGACCTTGGCGTCCAGATGGCGCAAAAAATAGGTCTGTGGCTGCAGACCCTGTCATGCCGGGAACACGACAAATCCGACGTCCAGGCAGCCCTGGGTAGGCTCGCGGGCCATTTGCAACGGATACCAACTACGCCGGATTTTCGGCTGCCGGCTGAACTTTATGAACGCATTGCGGCCGAGCATATCGGTTGCCGGATGACAACCGAAAAAATCCGCATCCACCTGCAGGCGGAAATCGAAGAGACCGAACAGATTCTCAATTCCGAATCCCGCAAAATTTCGTCGGATTCAAGCTGGCAGCAGGTTGTCGCTAAATTACCGGTCCCGGCCCTGCCGGGAAATGGGCAGGCTGGATTATATCGCGCGATTATCAGCGATCTGGCGCAGCACTGCCGTCAACAGAAAATCGCACCGGATACCCTCCTGCAAAACTGCCCGGTGCAGGTGACCTCGGTTCCCGATTACATGGCACCGGTACGCAGCACTGCCGCCTACAGCATGCCACCCGGACATCCCCCGGCCGGGGGAACTTTTTTCATCAGCAGTTTTGAAAAAGCGGCCGGGCCGCCGAGTGACTATCGGCTTTTGACAGCGCATGAAACTTACCCCGGACATCATTTGCTGGATGCATCCCGTTGGAGCCTGAAGCGCCCGCTCAGGCGCCATATTGAATTTCCTATTTTCTATGAGGGCTGGGCCAGTTTTGCCGAAGAACTGCTATTTGATACCGGATTCTTTGCAGGTCCCACAGATCGGATCCTGATGGCCAAACGCCGTTACTGGCGGGCCATTCGCGGGACCATCGACCTCGACATTCAGACCGGCGTTCGCAGTCTGGCCAACGCAGCAGACTTTCTGACCCGGGCCGGATTGAATCGCGACCAGGCAACGGCCATGGTCAGGCGGTACACCCTCAAACCGGGATACCAGCTGTGCTACACGATTGGCCGCCGAAAATTCAAAGACCTCTATCGTCAATTTAACGGCAGGGGCAAAGATCCGGCGGAATTTGCCCGCCGGGTCCTGGCGCAGGGTGAAATAGGTCTGGACAATCTGGCGAAGACGATTTTAAAAGAAAGCAGCGACGCGCAAAATTATTGAAGATTTTATCTCGCAAGAGTTGAATCAACCAAAATAGGCAACAGGCCACACCTCAAAAACGGCCAAAACGGGCAAAAACGGCAAAACTGGCTCAACTGGCTCAACTGATTTAAATGGAGGCGACAACGTGGAAGATTTTTGGGGATACCATTCGGAGTGGAATCTGGGCAGCCCGGGCGGCTGGGATTATCAGCGCACGACCCAGGAGATTGCCAAAGTCATCTGGGAGCGTATCAACCGGCTGAAACCCACCGGTGTGGAACTCGATTTCGACCATCCGATGCTTCACCCGGTGGTGGGATTCACCCGGATGCTGCTTGAAACCTACCGTCAACGCGAAGGCTCAAATCCGGGTAGCATCGCGGTTGTGGCCGAAGAAGAAACGCTGGCAGACGTCACTGAAAATATCAACCTGGCAAACAGACTCGATCAGATAGACGGAATCAAAGGGGTTCTGGCTGCGCCGCATGAATTCGAACTTATTAATGGCCGGACCTGCCACAACGGTCAGCCGGTATCGATTGTCTTTATGGATTTTAACAACGATGTATTCCTGAAACTGCACCGCCGACACAACCTGGAACCGCTGATCCAGGCGGTGCGTGAAAACCGGGTCATCAACCCCAGAGGCACCGAACCGGTCAATGTCAAGAGCATGTTCGAGGTGATTACGGGACCCTATGCCGATCGCTTTGATCCTGAAACGGTCCGGCGTACGCCGTGGACCCGTCGGTTCAGCCAGCGCGCGACCACCGGTCCGGCCGGAGAAAAGATAACCGACTTGATGGAATGGACGCGCGCCAACTGGGGGCGGCTGGTATTAAAGCCCGAAAGAGGATACTCAGGCATTGGTGTGCGGGTCGGCAACATTGACCATGACTCTGATGACGCCATAGCCCTGGCCTTACAAAAAGGACATTATATTGTTCAGGAAAAAGTGCAGCTGAGGATGTGGGCCGAAGAAATTCCGGAACTCGATCAGACCAACAAACAGGTCGTGCTGCGACGCCGGCAGACCGACTTTCGCTGCCTGATCGGCCCCGATGTGGTGTTCGGATTTCTGGGCCGGTTCGGCAATGTTCCGACCAATGTGGGCAGTGGCGGCGGTGTCCAACCCATGGGCGTCCTGCGCTCGGATATGAGTGTGCGCGATGCCGTCGATCGAATAAATGCCGCCATTATGGAAATTGAATACGATCAACTGGCTGAGATCATCGAATTGCAAAAGGAACTGGCCCTTTCGGAAAAATTTACCTATCTGCTGGGCCCAATCAAGATTGCCCTGCGCCCCAGAATTCTGGTGGAAGAGCAACTGCTGGCTTTGAAACGTTACTGTGCGGCCATGTGGGCGGATTGTCTGACCATGGAAAAAATGTGGCATGCCGGAGAAATCGACGATTATATCGACATTGAAGAGGAAGAATTGGAAATCGCCCGGATGCAGCCCTGGCAGGGCGGTCCGGCTATTTTTGCCGCTGATGGACTTTTCAGCTTTGGCGCCCACCCGGAGGAATCATGAGTATTGCGGTAGACCCGGACTGGTGGAAGACCCTGTTTGACGAGGTTTATCTTCAAACCGACGCCCGCTCGATCGGGGATGAAAAAATTACGCGCCAGGAGATCGATATTTTCTGCAACCTGATCCCGCTCGAGCATGATCATCACATACTCGATCTGTGTGGCGGCCAGGGTCGGCATTCGATTGAATTGAGCCGCCGCGGTTTTAATCACTGCACGGTATTCGACTTTTCGGCCCCCCTGCTTAAAATCGGTGCCCAATATGCCCGGCGCAATAATCACCGGATTGAATTCGTGCGGGGCGATGCACGTGACACACGGCTGGCAGCGGCCGTTTTTGATCGTATCCTCATTCTGGGAAACTCGCTGGGATATATACCGGAGACCGATTCTGACCTGATGATTGTAAGGGAAAGTTACAGACTGTTAAAATCCGAAGGTTGGCTGCTGATCGATGTAACCGATGGTAAAATAGTAAGTGATAAATTTACGCCCAACGCCTGGCATGAAATCGATCCGGACATTGTGGTTTGCCGCCAGCGACAGTTGCAGGGAACCACGATTTGCGCCCGTGAAATGGTGCTGAGCAAAAAGACGGGCTTGATCAGGGACAAAACCTATTGCGTGCGCCTGTATGAACCCGATGATCTGATCGATCTGGTATCCAGAGCCGGATTTGACGATATCAGGATTCACACCGATTTTTCACCCCACAGTGTCCAGGGCGATCTGGGATTTATGAACCATCGGATGCTGGTGACGGCAAGAAAGCTTTGATTATGCGATTCCTTTTTATAAAGATGAACGTCGAACATCGAACGTCCAACATCGAATGTCGAATAATGATGTCGCTACGCTCCGCAATAATATTGCAACCGGGCTCCTAATCAAATGTCAAATCTTGGACGATCGTTTTTTATCTTTTCAAGATACGCATCAAAATGTTTCTAAATTGATACTCAGATATCCAACATACCAGGTCAGCAGATTGCTTTTTCATTCAATATTCGATGTTGGACGTTCGACGTTCGATGTTCATCTTTTTATCCATTCTTCCACAACTACGGCGCTTTTATAATCGACTGAAGAATATCGGGCCGGTTGGTGATAATTCCATCCACGCCCATCTCCATCAGCAGGATCATATCGCTGCGTTTGTCCGGTGTCCAAACAAATACCTGCAATCCCAGCTGGTGTGCCAGATCGATGTTCCGACGGGTTACGTGCCGGTAGTACGGTGCCCAGACACGACCACCGGCAGCCTGGACCGTGCGGGGAATCGAGCCGCCGAAATCGTCCACATCGAATCCGGCCAGCCAGGGTGACGGTCCGGGCTGCCCGGGTCTGATATTATTCAGCTTTATGCCGACCAGAGAAAGATAAACAGTCGGGATCTGCGGGGCCATTTTTTGCACATGCACCAGCGCCCGCCAGTCAAAAGACTGAATCCAGACGCGGTCGGTATAGTTTGCAGCGCGCACGATATCCAAAACCGCGTCGGCCGCCATGATTGGATCGGAGCTTCGCCTGGGTTCTTCGGGTGACGTTTTGATTTCGATCCACAGCCCGGTATCGGGACTGCATTGACTTTTATGAAGGTCAAGAAGCTCTTTCAGCGTCGGAATGCGTTCTCCGTCGACCGGCTGCTGATCGGGGTAGCGCCGCGCATACCGCGTGCCGGTTTTGAGCCGGCCGACATCATAGGTTTTAAGTTCCGAAAGGGGCCTGTCTTTCAAGACCGGTCTCGATTGCTCAGGTATCCAGCGACCGTCCGGGGCGCGTGCAATTTCGGGTTTGAGCGCAAAGTCATGATGGATGACCACCTGACGATCCAGGGTCAGCATGACATCCAGTTCGATAGCATCGACACCGATATCGCAGGCCCGGCTGAAAGCCGCCAGCGTATTTTCCGGTGCCAGTCCGGCGGCACCGCGATGGCCGATCACGTAAACCTGACCGGAAAGCTCAGGCCGGGGTATTTGGGCCGGGGCAGATATCGCGACATCGACCGGGATTATAACGGCAACCCAGATAATGACTCCGACCAGGATAGCCCCATTAAGAAACAACGATATTCTTGGAAACCAAAACAAATATAATTTCATAATGTTATGTGCCATCAGGTTTTTCTCCGAGGCGCCGTCGTTTACAATGCGCCAGAGGGGCCTTAAGATTAGAAGGAATTGCTTGACTAACAATAACACGATCTGCAATGAGTAGGATAACGCATTTTCCAATTCAGGCAGATTCGCAACACCTGAATTTTCAATACCCCACTGCGATCATTTGATGGCCGGGCGCATGCCATGCAAAACTTGAACGCCACCTTACAAAAATTGACGGAAAACAAACGTCATGAGCACCATAACATTTAAAGCAGCGTTGTCGTAGTGCGTTCTCACTCATTTTTAATGATAACCAATTCAACCGTTAACCTCTTTCCATAAAATCTTGTCATTGTTTTTGTCAATTGCGATGTTTGTTCGAAAAAATGTTCGCTATTGAAACATATCATTCACGCTAACAGGGAAAGGAGGACATGATGAAACAACGAAAGTGGATTCTAATTGTCGCCATTACGGCACTGGTCATAATTCCCACCGGGGTCTGGGCCGAACAGATCACCATTAACTGGTGGCATGCCATGGGCGGCCGCCTGGGAGAAAAGGTTCAGAGCATTGCGGAAGGTTTCAACAATTCACAAAGTCTATATAAGGTCGTTGCCACCTATAAAGGCAGCTACCCCGACACCATGACGGCCGGCATAGCGGCCTTTCGTTCCAAAAGTCCACCCCATATTCTGCAGGTGTTCGAGGTCGGCACCGCCACCATGATGGCTGCCAAAGGCGCCATTAAACCGGTTTACGAGGTCATGGCCGAGTCGGGGATGCCATTTAACCCCGACGATTATCTATCCACGGTAACCGGCTACTACACGACATCGGACGGCAGGATGCTGTCCATGCCGTTCAACAGTTCGACACCGGTTCTGTATTACAACAAGGATGCTTTCAAAAAAGCGGGGCTCGATCCGAACATGCCGCCCAAGACCTGGCCGGAAGTCGAACAATATGCCCGCAAACTGATTCAGGCCGGTTACTCGGGCGGTTTCTCCACGGCCTGGATATCCTGGATCCACCTCGAAAACTTCAGTGCCTGGCACAACGTTCCGGTCGGAACCGAGGCCAACGGTTTTGGTGGACTGAACACCAAGTTCACCTTTAACAGCCCGTTGCACGTCAAGCACATCCAGCAGCTGGCGGACTGGCAGAAGGAAAACGTATTTATTTATGGTGGACGCCGCAACCTGGGCAATGCCAAGTTCTCCTCTGGAGAAGTGGCCATGTATACCGAATCATCCGCCGGTTATGCGGGGTTCAAGAAAACTTGCGATTTTGAATTCGGCACCAGCATGCTGCCCTATTGGCCGGCTGCATCCGGCGCGCCCCAGAACACGATCATCGGGGGCGCCAGCCTGTGGGTCATGACCGGTCACCCGGCAGAAGAGTACAAAGGGGTGGCCGCATTCTTCAGCTACCTGTCGTCTCCGGCGGTACAGGCCGACTGGCATCAGTTCACCGGTTACCTGCCAATCACCACCGATGCCTACCTGCTCACCAAAGGCCAGGGCGTCTACGAAAAAGAGCCCGGTATGGAAACCGCCTTGAAGCAGATGACGCTGAACAAGCCGACCGACAATTCCAAGGGCCTGCGGTTTGGTAACTTCGTACAGGTGCGCAGCATCAACTACGATCAGCTGGAGGCCATCCTGTCCGGGCAGAAGACTGCCCAGCAGGGCTTAACCGATGCGGTTACGGCCGGCAACAAACTGTTGCGTAAATTTGAAAGCGCAAATAAATAGATTTACTTCCTTAAATCGGGCGGGGCTTATCTGCTCATACGGCAACCGATAAGCCCGGCCCATTTATGCATACCAAATGACATTCCATGGAAAAACGCGTTATCTTCAAAAATAAAGTTCTGCCGTATGTTCTGGTCGCACCCCAAATCGTTATCACCCTTGTTTTTTTTATCTGGCCGGCCTCCCAGGCGCTCTACCAATCCGTGCTGCAGGAAGATCCCTTCGGATTGTCGACCCAATTTGTCGGTCTGTCCAATTTTATTTATATCTTCACCGATGACATCTATTTAAACTCCATATACGTCACCGTGATATTCAGCTTTTCGGTGGCAGCCATCGCAATGTCGGTGGCCCTGTTGCTGGCCGTGATGGCCGACCGCGCCATTCGCGGCGCAACCGTATATAAAACGCTCATCATCTGGCCGTATGCCGTGGCACCGGTCGTGGCGGCTGTGCTGTGGTATTTTCTTTTCAACCCCACCGTCGGTATGTTCGCGTTTTACCTGAAAGTCATGGGCATTGACTGGAACCATACGCTCAACGGCACCCAGGCCCTGACACTGGTAATCATCGCGGCTGCCTGGAGGGAAATATCCTACAATTTTTTATTTTTCCTGGCGGGTCTGCAGGCCATTCCCAAATCATTTATCGAAGCGGCCGCCATCGATGGCGCCAAACCGGCCAGACGATTCTGGACGATCGCCTTCCCGCTGCTGTCACCAACATTTTTCTTCTTGATCGTAGTAAATATTGTTTACGCTTTTTTCGACACTTTTGGGGTCATCCATGCCATAACCGAAGGCGGGCCCAATAATGCCACCAACATCATGGTCTACAAAGTGTATCACGACGGCTTTTTAAGCCTGGACCTGGGCGGCTCGGCAGCCCAGTCGGTGGTATTAATGGCCGTGGTTATCTCTTTAACCGTGATTCAATTTCGCTTTATTGAAAGAAAAGTGCACTACTAGAGCCAACTACTGGAAGATTAATGAAAGATATCATACCACCACAGAGAACACAGAGAGCACAGAGAAAAGTATTAAATGGATTTCTCTATGTCCTCTGTGCTCTGTGGTAAAAGATAGGTCCGGTTGAAGGTATAAAAATGGTAGAACATCGCCCGTGGCTGACATTTGTTACCTATCTGATATTAGCGATCGGCTGCCTGATCATCGCCTTTCCGATCTATATTACTTTTGTGGCCTCAACCCGCACCCTGGATGATATTACCACTTCGTTTCCGATTTTGCCCGGCGGGCAGCTGGTTGAAAACTACAATCGCGCGCTTTCGGTGGGCCCTCGCGATGTAGGCGCCACCGTCGGCACCATGATGCTGAACAGTCTGATCATGGCACTGGGAATTACTTTCGGAAAAATCATCATTTCCCTGCTGGCTGCTTACGCCATCGTCTATTTTCGATTCCGGTTCCGCATGCTGTTTTTCTGGATGATCTTCATAACCCTGATGCTCCCGGTGGAAGTTCGTATCCTGCCGACATACAAGGTCGCGGCGGATTTGAATCTGCTGGATTCATACGGGGGACTGATTCTGCCTCTAATCGCATCGGCTACGGCGACTTTTCTTTTTCGTCAGTTTTTTATGACCGTGCCCGATGAACTGTGCGAAGCAGCTAAAATCGACGGCGCTGGCCCGGTGCGGTTCTTTTTTGATATTCTGCTGCCCATGTCGCGCACATCCATCGCAGCGATGTTTGTAATCCTGTTCATTTACGGCTGGAACCAGTATCTGTGGCCCCTGCTGATTACAAACGATGAAAACTATTACACCCTTTTGATCGGCATCAAACGCATGCTGGATGTCGGTGAAGGCCAGGCCGAATGGCAAATCATCATGGCTTCGGCCATGCTGGCCATGATACCACCGGTACTGATTGTGGTCTTCATGCAAAAGCAATTCGTGCGCGGCATGACGGAAACGGAAAAGTAACCCTGAATCGATCCAAAATGTGATAGACGTTTTCGTTTTAAGCATGCGACGCTGAGATTGGATCAGCGTTCAATATGGAGTATGAGTCAATTGAGGGCGTCCGTGAATGAGCTCATAGCTCACAGCTGATAGCTCATAGGAAAAGACAGGGGCGATTGATACCGAGATAGTGATTTTGGATTAAGGAATGCTGTCATTTTTATAATCGATAACGCGAAAGCGCTACCTCAACTAATAACTTAAAACCTAAAACTTAAAACTACTTTGCCGGAGCGCAGCGACTACGCAACTCGTAACCCGCAACCCGTAACCCGCAACCCGTAACCCGTAACCCGTAAAAGGTAGCATACTATGGCAAATGTAAGTCTCAATAACGTCTTGAAGAAGTTTGGCCAAACGGAAGTGATTCACGGGGTCAGTTGCGATATCAAAGAGGGCGAATTCATCGTCATCCTGGGACCGTCGGGGTGCGGCAAATCGACCATCCTGAGGATGATTGCGGGCCTGGAGGTCACCACCGGCGGAGAAATTTCAATCGATGGTAAAGTCGTGAATAACCTGGAACCGGCTGCCCGTGACATCGCCATGGTGTTTCAGAATTACGCCCTGTATCCCCACATGTCGGTCTACAAGAACATGGCATATGGACTCAAAATACGAAAAATGCCCAAAGAAGAAATAGATCGCCGGGTGCAGGAGGCCGCCAGGATCTTGGAGCTGTCAGAATTCCTGGATCGCAAACCGCGGCAACTCTCGGGCGGTCAGCGCCAGCGCGTCGCCATGGGCCGGTGCATTGTGCGGGAGCCGAAAGTATTTTTATTCGACGAACCATTAAGCAATCTGGATGCCAAACTACGGGTCCAGATGCGGATGGAAATCCGTAAATTGCACGAGGATTTAAAAATTACCAGCATCTATGTCACCCATGATCAGGTGGAAGCCATGACTTTAGGAGACCGCCTGATTGTCATGAACGAAGGGTATGCGGCCCAGATAGGCTCCCCCCTGGAAGTATATGAGCGCCCGGCCACACGATTCGTGGCTGGATTTATCGGTTCACCGGCCATGAATTTTCTGGATGTCAGAGCCGGTGCGGACGGACTTGCCATTTCATTGCCCGGAGAGACCCAACTGCCCCTTGAACAAAAAATCAAAGCGGCGTACCGTGGAAAAGAGATCGTCCTGGGCATCCGGCCGGAGCACTTTGACATTGCCGATGACCGCGATGGCCTGATCCGGCTGAAGGTCGATCATGTCGAGATCCTGGGCGCCGATACGCTTGTTCACGGACGTTTTTTGGAAAACCATGATTTGTTGACCCTCAGGCTGGCCGAAATCCGTCATTTCCCCAAAAACACTATCCTACCGCTTTTCGTGCCCCCGCAAAAGATGCATTTATTTGACAGGGATACCGGCAAACGGATTTTTGATGCCTGAAGCGCTGCAATTTGATCAAACATAGCAGTTGCTTCTAGTCCGTTCTAAAGTCTATGTTTCCGGCATACTGTCCATAGGCTGCGGGTGGCCGCTTCCAATTGCCCCGCGAGAGCATCGCTTTCACGCTGTCTGTAATACCCAGCGAATCCGCACATATCATTCCTCAGACCAGGGTTTGGCGAACCGATCTCAATACTATTCGCTTTGCAAATTTAATCAATGAAAGACCGAACAGAGAAATCGCAAGGGGGGCTGAAATCAGCTTGTTCCGCAGAATGTATCGATAACTTTGTAATTCTCCCACTTCCATTTTGAATAGATCGCCTGATAGGCCGGCGCCTCCATATTGCGCCTTGAATGTATAAGCTAACGGGACATCCAGATAATACGCCGGAATATCATTCAATATGATTTCCAACCACAACTGGTAATCTTCCGAGTGCTTTCGAGTGGCTTCAAATCGATAAGAAATACGCCGGTTCAACATGACGGTTCGGGTATGGACTCTGTTTGAAAGCAGTTGAACCAGGGGAGCAATTTTCCTTGCGGCGAAACCATCACGGGGAGTGAACCGGTGTATGTCCCTTTCATGTGACGCAACAATACTTTTGTGGCATGTCATCTCTGAATCGCGATGTCGATCCATCCAACTCAATTGAATCTCTATTTTATGAGGGTGCCATATATCGTCAGCATCCAGAAAGGCGATGCGTTTGTTGGTAGCAAGGTCCCAGCCGATGTTACGCGCATTTCCCGGCCCCTGACGGCTTTGAATCGGGTGCAGGAGCAGCTTCCCGGGCATTATTTTATTAAATGTATCACAAATTTCCGTCATGGCGGCCGCAGACCGATCAGGGCTGCCGTCATCGATGACGATAACCTCACTCGGCACCGCGCTTTGCATGTAGATCGATCGCAAAGCACGCGCTAATGTCGATTCTCCACAATAGCACGGAATGACGACACTGACCGGTACGATCTTTCTATTTAGCAAACCCGAGTTCATGATTGGCAGTTGCTGCAGGAGTTCATGATTCTTAGAAAGGCCGCTATCGTCTCATGCTGAGAAAAAGCCCGGTCCACCTGTGGCCGCTTGTCCTGGAGTCCAGTCAGCGCCGTTGTCATTTGTCTGGCGATATCCTTCGGGTCGGAAGGATTGCAAAAATAGGGAAAATCACCACCGATCTCGTGCATGACCTCGAGATCAGAGCAGACGAGCGGCGTGCCGGTCGCCATGGCATCCAAACACACTCTGCCAAACCCCTCACAGAACGATGGATAGACCACCACATCTGAAAGGTAGTATAATTGTTTCAGCATATCGGTTTCCAGGTATCCTGTAAAAACGATCCCAAAGTCGGCGTGGCGCTCTGTCAGGCAGGGCCAACGACCGATGGCACGCGCATCCGTTTTACCGGAAATAAGCAATTTAACGGGTGCTGGGCTGTCTTTGCCGAGTATGGCAACCGCACGCACGAGGTTTTCTATATTTTTTCTCAATTCCAGTCCTCCCGGATAGAGAATCGTCGTCACCCCCTCGAGTTGATACCTGTTTTTCAATGCTTGCATATGCTGATGGTTTCTTGAGGTATCTGAAAATTGACGGTCCACTGAATTATAGACCACGGAGATTTTATCTGCCGGAACGCCATATCGCTGTTGGATTTTTCGCTTCGAGGTGCGAGAAACAGTCAATACCCTTAATGCAGAGGCTGCATTATGTCGTAACAAAAACAGATAATACCGCCTCAGATGACGGGGATAAAGATTGGCGGCATCCGAAAAACATGTATCGTGTATCGTGATAACGGACGGGATATTGCCCGGCAAAAAGCCATCGAAGTAAGGGCTGAAATAAAGATCTGGCGCAACCGTTCGCACCGCCCGGTAGGACAACACAAAATCATAGAGTGGATGTCTGAGCAAAATGGGTGCTTTGTGAAAAAATGGTACTTTTTTCCAGGTCCAGTTTTCAAGATCGCGGATAAACGTGTCGTCAAATGCAGGGCCAATGAGTACAAACCGTTTGTCAGCGGCATGTTTAATCCATGCGCGTATCAATGGCTTGCAAAAATGGGCGATTCCGCCCCTGAACAGGGAGATGTTTTTAATATCGATGCCTATAGTGCCCACAGATGCAATCCTAATTCTTTTTCGTGGCCCGCACGATAATCTGACAAGCGTCCAGCTCAGGGGCGATCATGCTCGCCGCTGACGCAAACAGCCTGAACCAGGGCGCGTAATAGTCTTTTTGCAAAAGTATCCTTTCAGGATACAGGCCAACGTGTTTGATCATACCGACGAGTTCTTTTTTTGTGAAAAACCGCAGATGCCCCTCATCCAGAATGCCACTGGGCTTATACTCCCATCGCCCTTTAATTAGAAGCTTCAATATTACGGCAAGGTTTCTGACATTGGGAACACTGATAATGACGGTGCCTCCTGTGGCGAGTCCGACCATAAAGCGATCCAGTGTCGCCCAGGGATCGATAAGATGTTCCAACACATCGGCAAACACCATACAGTCGAACTTGTTCCGGATGGATTCGATATCAAAATCATCAACGGATCCAATAAAAAAACGATCATACCTTTGCGTAAGGTGCCGGGCCGCCGATGCATTGATCTCGATGCCAAAAACGAATCGGTTTCTCTGTTTTTTCAGCAATACTCCCAAGCCGCCATATCCGCATCCCACATCGAGAATACGCTCGCAATGATGTGGAATAAGGTCGGCAATTTCATCTCGATGGCTTTCGTAATATCCTCTCGCTTTCTTTCCTGGCATTTGAATGGTTCCTTACAATCGGCGCGCTAGTCTGAATAGAATATCGTATTTAACAACGTTTCTATGCGATGCTTATATGTATGACAGGTCAGAAAACGTTGGTTGCCTGCTTTTGCAATGCGTTCTCTTTCAGTCTTGTGTTCAAGATAGTATTCGATTTTGGAAAACATCGCGTCCCAATCCCGTTTGGGGTAGACATCACATTCCGAACCGACCTTAAAGAGCTGATCAAAATCTTCGATGGCGTTTACCTCTTCTGTTAGAAGCATCGTTCCACTGGCAGTAATTTCATAATTCCGCATATTGACATCTCCGACGGCGACATTGAGGCCAATCCGTGCCTGCGAATAAACTCTGGCCATCTTTTTGTAGTGACACCTGCCAGTATATGACTTTGGATAATGCTTTTTTATCATCTCGAAAAAATCTTTTCTTGAAAAATTGTCAACGGATGAAATGTAATCGCCGCCAATGATGGCGACATCGTACTTTTTTTTGTATGGTTTGCGCACGCAGTGAACGCTTTCGTCTCCCGCGTTTGGTAAATAGAACAGTTTGCGCCGATCATATCCGGATTGAATGAATATTTCCATGCCCAGTTTTTGAGGAAAAAAGATATAGTCGAAGTTATTCGCTATTTTAAGCAAGCGAATGCCACGGTCATTGGTGGTATCGGTTGCGATCAGTGCCTTTGGGCAATCGCACTCGCCAAAGTCGCTCATCTCTTCTGATGCGTCGTCAATCCGAATGATCAGATCAGAGGCTTTTTTACACCGATAGGATTTATAGTGTCGCACGGAGTGCCCCATCTGCTTTAAATTATTTTTCCAATAGTATCCTGTTGTGAAGCGAGGTCCTTTGAACTGTAAAACAACGTTCATTCTAAAATCCCAGTATTCCAATATGGCTGTTTTCAAATTCGAAAATCCAATTTGCCGGCGGTCCGGCGAATTGAGATAACACCCAAGATAATAAATAGCAGCGTAGTAACCAGTGCTATTAATAGACCATGCATTGCTAGTTGCATGATCATCTGTATCTTATTTCCGAACGGTAATTCAACGTTAGGATATAATCCCAGTACGGTACCTATGATTAATATATACGTTACAGACCATCGTAAATTTTTGCCGTTAAAGATGCGACGTTTATCCGTACCCATAACGCGGTATAAGAAAAAGAGGCTGACTGCGCTCCCGACCAATGAGGCGATCACAATGTGTGAAAACGCCATATCCAGGTTCTGCAATGATTTGCCGATCAACAGACACGCTATGCCGCTCATGGCATACCCTGATCCAATGATACTCAACGCCTTGCCCCGCTGCATGGATATCAATGACCGGCTGATCATCACCGAGATACCCGCAGGTACAAGCGAGATCATGATTATGGCAAGGCACCGACTGGTTATGGTGATGGAATCCATCCCAAAAGCCCCCCTGAAAAAAAGAACGTAGATGATTTGATCGGCATAGAGGATACAGAAAACCATTACAACACCGAGAATTATTGCCAGTGTTTTGATGGCAGATTCTAATTCAGTCCACATCGAATCAAGCTTATTGGAATTCACCGAGCCCAAAATATTCTGCCAGATCACCAATGAAAAAGATGCGATGAAGATCATCTGGGGAACCTGGGTAAGTGTAAAGGCATATTGATAGGCCGCTATAACGCCTTCGCCGAACCCACTGAAGATTCGTTTTTCGACCACGATATGGATTTGGGAGATAGCGTAGGAAAAAAACAACGCTCCGCTCAGCATGGCATAGCGCCGATCCACTCGTGGAAAGGATCGCAGATGATAGATGAAGCCGTTTTTTCGCAAAACAACAAACTGCAGCACAATAATGGCCAATTGTCCTGCCATGGCTCCGATGGCCAGTGCCGTTATTTCAAATCGTTCACTCAAACTCACAAGGAAAACGGCAATGGTGAGCACCGAGGCGATGCGGCCTATATTTTGATATAGAACCTTCCGATATGCCGCAAGCAGGGTGTTCATAATATCAGCAATTGGAAAAAGAAATATCATTGGAGACATCAGGACAAACATCCCTGGTAAGCGCTGCGTCAAGTGCGGATTTTCTGCACTCACCACCACGCCTGCAATCTGGGCTCTGAATATGAGCATGACTAGAAGACTGATCCCGCAAAATACCAATAGGAGATTGAATTTCTCGGAAAAATAGCGATGGGCATCAGCCGGTGCTCTGGAAAGGAGTCGATGATACTCCGGTATGAGCGCCTCCTTCATTGGCCCTAAATAGAACGTCAGAACCTGCACCATGGAAAAGGTCAGGTAGTAGGAATCGATTGCCGATGTTGTTCCATAGTAGTGGGAAATCAGGATCTGATTGAGCAGTGACAATAAAAAACCGGCACCGGCAAGACTGGACATCAGAAAGTAGGATTTTTGCATGGCGCGTGGTTTTATCTTATCCATTGATTCCGTTTGGCCTGCCCTGTTTTTAGACACGCCTCAAAACGAACATGTTGCGATTCCATAAATCTGGGCATCCAGGCCTCATTTCACGGTAAGCCGCTCGCATGGCCCTGGTGGTCGCTTCATCGTACTCAATGCGGTGCTGTGAAAAAAAGTGAATCCATTGGCGGTCTTTCTTAATGTTGATATGGCCGGGAGTAGTTCTGTTGCGGCTAATATTAATGAAAAGATCAGGAATGATTTCGGTATGTGTGAGGATTTCAGCAATATCGCTGTCACGCATATGCTCGAACACATCAAAAGACAAAAGGAGGTCAAACCTTTGCTGTTCAACGAGATCCAAAGACTGCACATAGCGATCAGGAAATGCGCCATAGTGTTTCAGATAAAGCTGATGGGCTTCGACCGAGCTGTCGTATCCAACATAAGTGTAGCCCGACCGGTTCATATCGTCAATCATGACGCCGGGTCCACACCCAAAATCGAGTATGGATCGCCATTGTGGCTGCAATCCGATCAATCCTTTGAGGGTAAACCTAACCCGGACGAGCCGGAACCAAACAGGGTTTAGCGTTAAAGTTTTGTAGAAAGTCGCAAATACCACTGCACGGGTTTGTACTGCTGCTCAATACGTCATCTGTGATCATAACCGTGG
>Ga0126335_1000700_pt1 | contig 16922 bp, 7 predicted proteins | sample OlaspJWI45metaG_FD_108409 | JGI IMG/M metagenome (GOLD analysis project Ga0126335, IMG submission 108409) | Marine gutless worms symbiont microbial communities from Oahu, Hawaii - Olavius sp. 1 OAHU.JWI-45 metaG | ecosystem: Host-associated > Annelida > Digestive system > Unclassified | place... | reverse complement strand
CACAAACACATACGCAAACATACACATACATAAAAATATTAAAGAGTGGTTTGCGATGGTGGTATTTACAGTGGCGGTTCTAGCGTTTGCAGTTTGGGGGCCATCGGGGTAACTCTTCCATGTGGGGTAGTCCCCTTCCCCATAGAACATTTATGTATGTGTAGAAAATGAACTATATTTGTACCGCTACTATAACACTGTGTGATAGTATTTTTCACGTTTGTGATAATTCTACGGCGATAGTCTGATAGATACTATGAAGCTGGGAGTTAGGCAGTGCATCAGCAGTGGCCGAGGAAGTGCTTTGTTGCTGAGTGTAAAGAGTGAACAGTGATGAGTCTGCCATTTATCTGTGAGCTCGGGGAGTTCTCGCACTAAGACGCCAATATAGACTGATGCAAGTTGCATGCCTATGCTATATACACATAATGATGTTCCGCGTTCATGGGTGGTCGTTCGGTCGGTTGGTGTGTGACGTCTCGCATCGTCCAAGTCTGTTTGTCATCTCGACTGCACTCAACGCCAGATGCAGCGGTCGACGTCATCCTATTAGATTCACATCACTGCCCACTGCCCAGCGCCCACATTCCTGCTTCCTGCACTAGTAATCTCGTGAACAAATGAGTATTACATAACACCAAAAATGCGTGAAGCAATTCTTACATAAGTAACGTCTTAAAGGCCTACACCTTCTCGCATAAACCACTGTAGTACACCGGTGGGTATGTCAATATTGGGATGCATAGAGTATTTATAACAATTAATTATGTGCTATATAAGTTCACATTGACATTCGACTCCCCGGCGCGAATTTATTACAATTGTTATTGGGCCACATCGAATTCATGAGATGCAGACTGTTGCGATAGATGATCCCGTAGCGTGGGCGTATGTCAGTCTCTCTGTCACGCAGACAACTGTTCGTACTCATTCGCCAGATGGCGCCACTTTGATGCGGCATAACTACATTACTGTAGACATTTGTTAACTGTTTTGATATAAAATATACGTATCCGGACGTTATTGCGAATACGCTGGAGGGTACTTTGTGCAGCCAAGAGCATAAATGCGTTGGGAATGATGGTATTGAGCCAACAAATGAACAAAACAAAGATTTGACGACGACAACGGCAATGATTGTGATGATTTGTAATGGTACTGATGCAGCGTTGTCCGTGAGTCTGGAAGCGGAGGCGACGTCGGCAGTAATCGCGGCTCAAGCGCTCTCTCCCGTACAGGGATGTCAGATCAGTCCTGCGCCATCATCATCTACGGCCACGGACGACATTCATCTGCACTGCGGCTGCCGCTGGTCGCCCGGTACCTCTCGAAGTACGGTCGTCGACGTCGAGTCCACAGCCCTACCGGCGTCCCTTTACCACGCGCACGGTCTGGCGTTGCCCAACTTGCAAACAGGTGCGCTCAGGCCTACGTCTGTCGGCTAATGCTATGATATACCTTACGTCGTGGTAGTTTTCATAGTTAGCAAGGTCAGTAGAGTGGGAGCTCATTCTCTTGCCCCTCGCAGAGCTTTTATCAGGAGAGGGTTAACATAAACAAGAAAATCCACGGCAAGACTATTATGCCTCAGCGACGCCCGCTATCACAGACTCACAGACAGCCACACGGACGGCGCAGGCAGATCAATATATGCCTCTTTCGCTAAGAACGGAGATACCTACACAGTGTATAACAACAGTGAAACTTTCGACAGAGGAATGTATCGAATGGACTCTGGATAAAAGTGCGTTGTTTCAGAGATGAATATTGCATTTGAACGAAAGATATAACTGAGCCGTTTGTAACGGTTTGTTATCGGCGTTAGGCATGTGTATCTGTACTGCGACAGATCTGGAGAACATGTACAACTGTTCGTGCGAGAAAGCTCTGTTGAGCGACTCGTGCAAGTCGCTGCGACGACGCTGTAATGACAGTGGTCATGTCTACCATCTTCTTCCGTCGTCCGTCAACACCGGCACACACGCTCAGTAAGTGCTCGTCGGCAAGTCTGGCGAAAAGTTTCCAGTAAGCAGGTGTTACACAAGAATATGAAGCTACTGTAGTATTATACAGTTTTCACGTAACGCATCTAAGGACTTGAAAGTAACTCTGTTATCGCACAGGATTCGTTTACAATCTGAAATAAACCTAACAGTTACCCTTTGAACATGCCGCCTGTGCCAGTTAAAAACGAACTGCTTTAACGTTAAGTTTTACACAAAAACTCGCCAAAATACCTTGTAAAACTAGAAGATACTATAGAAATGTACGAACAAGTGGCTTTCGTTGACGCTTTAAATATGTAATGTCTTTATGTTGCAGCGCACAAAGTGGTTCATCATCTCCGTCGCCGCTGTGCCTCGAGTCGTTTCGTTCTCCAGCTGCCGGCCGTTCTCCATGTCATCTTCAGCTTCAGCAGCAGCAGCAGCAGCAGCGTCTGCTAAGTCACCGGCTGCACGCGATGTCGCCGCCACTCACGACTGCGGCTGTGGTAGGTAGTGACCAGTCGTCGTCGTCATCGTCGTCGACGTCGTCACGTCACGGTCTCATACCACGCAACTACGGCGCTCTACAGCTCACCGACAGCGACCGGCAGCGGCGTGACAGCGGTGTCCTCATCGAGGATGCGGAACCTGGAGACGGCGACACGCCTACCACTGCCACGTCTATTCTACCGATGCCTGAATTGGTTGTTGAACGGATTGGACGCATTGCGTCGTCGGCGCGCTAACCTGCATGTCACGAACTTGTTCACTGCCACTGCGAATGTCTTGCAACATATACCGAAATTGTATACGTCGGTCTTTTATGTGACTTCTGCTGATAATATCTGCAAACTGACGTCATATTAAAGACTACAACATGTCATTTAGGCAAAAAAGAAGAGTTTTACTCATATTTTCCACCAGTTTCCACGCAATGAAGCTTGCTGTGTATGCGAAATAATTTTTTGCTTTTTTTCCTCCTACTTTTTTCTGGTGTTGTTGTTGCTGCTCTTCATTTGAAATGATTTCTACCTCTAGTGTGGATCTGGTTGTAAAACATCAATTGTCAAGCGTTGATGGTCTGAAGGAATCTCATTATTAGCTTCGTTAGCAACTGTTCACATTCCCGCAGCTTCGATTAAGAATTTCTGTAGACGTAATGTAGTAGTTGCACGAGTTTGCAGTTACCGTTTGGTCAAAAATATTGACAGATTCATGTTCATTTAACAGTGTGATGTATGTGATGTGGCTCTCGACTCACAAAGCAGCACGTGGCTGGCTTCCGTCATGTGACAATAGACAATAGATGTGACAGTCAGTCGTATAAACATAATCAGTATTAAGCAAAAGAAATTTAAGTTTCGAGTTTTTCGTTTCATTTTCGAAATTTACATACTGTGTTTGACAGATTTGATCGATGTTCATATCTAGTGTGTTTCAATAAAAATTAAAAAAACACCCACGTAGATTTTGCACCGTATCTCGGTAAATTGTAAATGGGCTAAAACGAAATTTGGCAGGATTTAGTTCTTGAATCACTGATTAAAACCATACAAAATTTTAAATGAAATGCTAAAAACGAAACTTTACTACTTTTGCTAATAACGACAAATACCGCATGAATACTATAATGCAATTACCTGAAAAAGTGAAATCTCATTATACTGAAAAATCAAAGTGAACAGCACACGCTAGAGGCCGATAGAAATTGTCAAAGTTTGTGCTCGAAATGTCCGTATTACTCTGTAACACATGCTCTGAGTGTCGTGCGCAATCGCACAGTCAGTAATCAACTGATCGCGGCACTGCCATGACGTCAGAATTACGTCACCGATACCAAAGAAAACTTATTACAAATTCAATAATTTTTGCATAGCTAAAAGCATAATTTATTCAGCTACATTCACTGAATTTTTGTGCGAATTCGTTCATATTTTGAGTTGTGAGATTTTAGAGAATCAAAAAACGTACATTTGCGCTTTTTTATTGAAACACCCTGTACATTTGGATAAGATTAGGATCAGCTCTGGTGGCGCTGTAGTTTTTCTTGTATTAACACATAGGTTCCACACACATTTTGTTGAACTGAATACAGTCTCGGTGCTTGGTAGTTTAAAGGTAAAGGTGACAAAAGGATATCTGTAAGGTCTGCAGGTCTGTAGCTGCACGTCTAAAATAGTGAACTGAATGAAGGACATGTGCATGCCATTCATTTAGGTAAATTTATGCAGCCTAAACAAACCGGCATATCGCACTGTACATAGAGTAAGCTTTTACTGTGTAGTTTTTGTGACGTTATCACGAAACTGTAGAAATAGAATACTCAAGCTTTTTGTGAATACGACAGACTTAGGATATATCATATTAGTTAACTACTGTATATGTAGGCTATTTGTTTTTTGTTGTATCTTACAGCGATTGTTGGTAACATGACATGTTTCTGTTATCAGGTTCTCGTTAAGGCTTTGTAGTTTTCCAAGTGGTTTGGCAAAGGCTGCACCGAATGACCCCCGCACAGTGACAGACTGACGGACGGACAGACTGACAGACAGACACCGCACACATCGGTAACAATAGTCTGCATCTCATGCATTCGATGCTGCCTAAAAATTTATACCCGTATTGAAAACTAAATTTTAAGAAATTGGAGCAGTGCCTCCGAACCCGCGTAATGGAAAGGAGCTATGGTACTCATGTCTAGTTCTCAACCGCAACCCTTAGTGTTGACATGCGTTGCACTTGCATTGATATTGAAACAGTTCTCAGACGACGGTAGTACACAGTGTACTTGTTATGAGTTATGTATGTGTGACTGTGGGTAATTTCATCTGTGTAGCTTACAGTTCAACAGATTGTGCTGCGTGGAAGAGTGAGTTATGTCATGAGTTCGATTAACATTTCACGCATCACGCATGACATCCTCTGCATATACTCTTCAGGTGGTTGGTGTCTGTGCGCCGGTTGACACCATTTACAGTCTCTGCCACAGTGCGTGTGCAATCTCCTCATCCGGCCTTTATGACTTTCTCCTTCTATAACGTTAGGAAACAGTGCTGAGTCAGCAAAACGCAACAATGTACTATGCGTATACAATAATGCTCCGCTGTATAATAAGAACGAAGGGCGCATTCCAGATTTAAGTTGCCGTGACTTTCTTAATTCATAAAACAGACGACCACTCCCCAAACGTTGTTCTAAGCTCATTCGCCAGAGGGCGCCATGACCGCCGACGAGCGCTATGTTGGCGTCTTCTAAGATCATTTACAGTTTTGTAGAATTGTGGCTATAACGTGCTTTGTTTAGCCTACAACTGCGTCCTGTGGTAGCGCCTGCCGCCGGGGCCCTTTTCACAGCGGCTGCGGCTAGCCTATCATGGCTCGTAAACTGTAAACAGCTGTTGTTTGATACGGCATGTCGTTTACACGCTACAACTGAGTGTGGTCTCAGCAGCGGTTACTTGTCAACCAGTTTCTTACAGTTTGTCGACAGTGTCAAGAGAGCGTGGGGCGCGTAGTTGACTTACGTAGTCTCTTACTACGTGCACTCTCACACCGTCACACGATTCAGCAACAGCTTACTTGCGGCTGGTGGTAAGAGGCGATGTATAGCTTTGGACATAATGTACTCATTTACATCTACATTGTACATGCACACTTTTCACGTAGGCCTATACACTGTTCGGTATTGAATATTGATCACTGATATTGAAATACATGTATAGAACACACGTTATTGAAAAGTCCATACAGTGTCTTACATTAGTGGAAAATATTGTCTTGCATATGCGGGCATATGCGTAAGTGTTATTTTGAAAACTCCCGACCTGTTAAGCAGAAGAAAGTAATCTAATGTTTGAGAAAACAAACTGAAATATGTTAGGCATAAAGTTAATTCACAGTCGCAAATGTAATCTACAAACTCCACAAAAGTCTATACCTACATGCAATTGCAATCTATGATTTGCAGGCCTACTCTTGAGAATTACCCAGGTTTAAAAAACGGGATTTTAATGCGCAGTTCTACACAACGTGTGCAATTCTAAACGGCAGTTTATGCAGTGAGAAAAAAACGAAATAAATAATCACTTTTTCAATTATAGAAAAACAATTAAACAAAAGTCACTTTAAGTCAAGTCAGTTTGATGTATAGACTCTTATTTTAGTTACTTACTTATTTGACAACCCGTACATGGCTGTACACCTCTCACCTCTCACCTTCATGTTAAACTAGCTGAGAAGTCATATCAGTCAATCAATGTCTGTGACGCAAGAGCTCATTATTTAGTGGAGTGTAATTAGTGTAGGCCTATTTAGATTTGATTTTGTTTGCACATTTTAAACATTACTTGTTACTGTCAATAGTACAGTAACAAGTGACGCAATCACTGGGAAAGCACTATTTTGCCGCTTTGTGTGCATCAGTGGCAAACCAGGAAGAGAAAAATAATCTCCAGTTGGTCACAAACTAAAATGCCGTACAACCTGCGTTAAGGAGATGCTTTGTTTGAAAGTGAAAAACTGGAAAACCGTCAATTTGTCGCCAAAATGCACCAGATTGCACCAAATTGCGTCTCAAATTTTAACATTTTCCCGGGATAACACCCCCGGACCCCCTCTGGGGAGGGGGACACCCCCTCCCCAGATCCCTTCCCAGGCGCGGCGTTTCGCTTCTCGCGGGATTTGTGCAGTTCTAAATAATTCTTACAAATACCCTGAAAAAACATCGAAGCATCATCAGTTTCTCATTAATTTTTTGTCACTCTCGTATATAAATTTTGTTACTATACGATAGAATGGAAACATCTGTAACCTTTTCTGGCATATGAATGAACTGCAAGAAGCAGTTTGTAACTTTGTAAACACCAAATAATAGCTTAATGCAAAAATATTAAAGAATATTAGGTATAAAAAACTAAATTGTGTTTGTTTCTGGTCTCTGTCATGTTTTTATGCTCTTTGTGTGCTTTAGTAATAATTAAGAATCATTCTTAATTTCATGTGTTGCATTGGACTCTGTTCTAACTGTTTTTAGTTACTGGGTAGCCCATAAGCAGAGCAGCTCTTTGGATACTGCCAGTCGCACCACATTTACTGTACACTGTGTACGTCTTTGTTTTTGTATATTGTGTGTGTGACTGTGTGTGACGAATAAATTGATTTGATTTGTATCACTGCATGCTTATATCTGTCACACGGGCGAGCCACGCCCAAACTGTTCAAGTTATCGAAATATAATATTTCAGATCATACGATAGAGTGATGTTTCTAGTTTGTTGACGCCAGATTTCGTATCCATGATTTTATGGGTTCAGCTAAGCAAATGCGTTGAAGAGAGGCGCCCCTGTCAAAAGCTATAATTTAACGAATACTCCGCTATAACTAGTAATTGGCGCGAAGTAGCATAGTTTTATCATTAACTTGTAGGAATATCGAAATAATAATCGAAAACCGAAATCGGCGACCTATGTCCTTGAATGACATAGCCTAATGGGCGTTTTCACCAAACGCTGTTTTAAACATTCGCCGAAGCTCGCTGTGTTGGCAGTAGGTAAGTTTCTTGTACTAGACTACTAGGTTATTTGATATTGGCACACTATCATTGTTGTAGATGTGTTCAAGTCATACCAGTGATCGTCTGCTGTGGTTATGCAGTCTTTTCGTTACTGTTCTGTTTTTCGTCGAACTAGCTGCAACAGGTAACACATTGCTTTCGGCCATTCGGTAAGCCTATCAGTTGTGTATGCATACGACAGACGGAATATGTGGCTTTATTCATTGCAGCTGACTAGCGGCAGTGCGTGTGACGCACATCATTCACTACTCAGACCTACTCTTCATCACCACTCCAATCGCATTATCCAGTTTTACGACATGTTGTAACCAAACAAATCGTAAAATAAAGAATAGGCTTTCTTTTATTTTGTCTGACTCTGATTCAGCAACTTTTAGAGACATTTATTCTTGGTTGTGTACGCGGCTGGCAGGCGACTGCTAAAGTTCAATATTCAATAAGTAAATACAGGCCGTCTACCACTTGTCTGCAGAATCCAATAAGCAGCGCTGTTATTGCATTATCCGCATGCCTCTATCTTCATAAACAACGGTCATTTGCGATGAACCATGACCCTTATGACTTGTTGCACAATTGACTCATGGCCCAGTTCTTGCGGTGTACGTGGTTGATACCGGATCTGCGTATTTTGTGGATGGGGATAACGCCGGGTAGTGCAATAAGCCTATACGGGCCGGAACCAGGTACCCGCGAACTCCTATATCGAGTGTGTGTGACAGCTGAGGGTCGTACTGACTTCCACTTTGTACGCGTAATTCTCATAAATGGACCGTTTTGACTACAAATATATGGCCACTTGGCCTGATCAAGCTTGCAACATAAATGAGTGCACGTTGATAGAATAGTCGAGTCCGATGTTTTCAGCCAATCAGACTCGATAGTGGCGTGAAACGATGAGTTCGCTGTCACGTACTACATGTGGTCCAAAAAATGTCCACCTATTTGTTCTACTGTAGTTTCAACAAACATCGACCGATTTCCACAACGTTTGGCGTACAGTATAGCCTACTGAAGGAATTTGCAACATAATACTTACTCATTTGTTTACCTCACCTACATATACTGTTGCCACTGTACCTTGTACCTTGGAAACATATGAACTGCGCAATGGTGACTTTAGCAACCAAAGTTACACATTATCGTTGCACAAACGAAAAATTATCCTTTTTTCCGCAATGCTTTGCGAGAAGCCACTCCAAGTGTCAATCAAACATTGTCCAGATCGGCCACGTCTTGAATTTCTGTCTAATACACACGATCCTGCATCACGCCCCATATTTGATAATTAGCAGGATTAACATCAGGGATATTGGGCATCCATTAGTCTGAACCGACGAACTTTGGAGTTTCACGCAGTAGTAACTCAATATATTGTCTGACGTGCATTATGTGCTGGTGCACACTGTCTTGCTGGAAGATGTCAGAGTCACGACATCAATGGCACCAGTGGATGACAGCATATCTTGCATCAGTACAATATCACGATAATATGCAACAGAAAAAATCTTTTCACTGGTCATATCTTATCCTCAAGTTTTGAAGTCGATTTAACAGCTCTACTGACAGAGCAAATTGGCCAGAATGGTCCCAAACCACAAATTAATTTTTCCCAGGGTAGTGTAGCAACACTATGCAGGTGAAGTAGACATATCAACAATTGTTGTGTTGCAAGTATACTCTGTGTCAAATTTTATGGAAATCGGTCAATGTTTGTAGAAAATACAATAGAACAAAAAGGTGGAGTTTTTTTGGATCACGGTTTAGTAATGTTCTTGACTGAGATGCTTTACACGATGTAGTATCTGGTTCATGCTCAGTTAAATCTCGGACTTGGATTTACTGGACTCGACTATGCCACTGGTGACAGATGAGTCAGTAGTTCACAAGCTGTTAGATTGAAGCCGTCTGAAGATAGTGAGATTGTTATTGACCCATGTTCATAAAAATGGAGACATGTGACTCTGAGTAGGTCATAGGAGCAGGTGCGTGTTACGGGTGTAGGGCCCACTGTAGACGGGAGGCATGCGGACTGGGAAGCGACGGCGAAGGCGACGCTCGAGCGTGCTCTAAGGCAACCAAGCAACACGAACGTCGCTCGCAACGTCATCTTGTTCCTAGGCGACGGCATGGGCGTTGCCACGGTAACGGCCGGCCGCATCTACTCGGCTCAGCAGCAAGGGCGGCGATACGGTGAAGAGTCGTCACTGGCCTTCGAGCGATTCCCTTACGTCGGCCTCTCCAAGGTAAACCCAGAGACACGATAAACCATACACTTTCACCGTTCACTATAGCCTAGCGAGTTATCGTTATCAGCAAGCTTGGTCGATCTTCAATGTTATTAAATGTTCGTAACAGAGTAACATTGTACCAATATCACCAACACTAAACTACTCATACACGCAATTTGCATTTAATCGATGATGACCGATAACAGTGATAATATGCGTCACTGGTATCCGATATAACTTTAGCATTAATTATTCCAGCCTTTTGCGTGCAAACTACACTTTTTACAGAGTATACGAAAACAACATGTACCATCAACTAGGACATTTACAATGTCAAAATTGAGAAGCTAAAATTTAAAGTTGTGGATAGAGTCCTGGCAGCCGGTAGCGGAAGATGGCGGTATTCTAAATTCTGACCCTTGCCATCTCTCCAGGTTCGTACATGCCAACAGCCTAAATTGCCGGGATGACAGGGGCCATAGGTGAGTGTGATAATAATGGTGAATGTTTTGTCTCAGGGTTAAACTTGCGTGCAGTCTGACTCGAATCGAAATCTTACTGCACATAGTGAGAATTTCAATTTATATGTACGCCTTTGATCCACAGAGTTTTTTTGTGGGGCCTTAACTTCCCAAGGCACTCGTTTTCAAAGTATGAATAGGCATTGTGCATTGGCAGCTCTGTAGCTTTAATTATTATGTTGTGGGTGCATCTCACATCCTTAGGCCTACCTGAACGAATTCTTAACCGTTTCGACCAAATGATTGTAAAGTCACGGAGCATATAATTCCGGTTGCCGGAATTTTAATGTGGCGTTGTTGCGTTACTGGCTGCCGGGATAAAAAAAAGCCAAAATTTAGAGCTACGGCTGCCGAGATTTTAATTTCGCCATCTTCTGCTACCGACTGCCGGGACTGTATCTACAACGAAAATTTAACGGTTAATTTTCCTAATGAGTGACACTGAAGCCTGGAGGCAGCATGTCTATCGTCAAGTGTAAAATACTTGCTGGTAGGTCTAACACTTAGCGAGAAAGCACAACATGTTGACTCTAGAGAGGAGTTAAGGCATTCGAATTAACTGCAGGCCGCGGTTTCGTCTGCTAGTTTTCGTGTCGCTGGACTTTGTATCAGTCATAGTTCAGTTTATATAGAAGTCGCATAAAATACTGACGTTAACTCTACAACCAGTGACCGCGGCGGTTGCTGATGCTGAAACTTAATCTCTGTCGAGACTGTTGCAAACTGTTCACCGTCAACTGGCAACGCCAGTATGCACGCACTGTCGACTTTCGCATCTCTCTTGTTTCTCACATTTAAGGGCCGTTTTTATTATGTCTTGTCCGCCTGTATAAGCGAAAGGGGCAATATGCAATCCGGTTGTGCTGTCTTTAATTCTGTGTTTCTGTCTGTGGTTTTTTCAGTGTCGGCCGGCTGCGGCCACTTTTCTTCTTTTGATGCCTCTACCGGACTCACCACAAACACCCTTTCCCCGAATTGAATCTCACAGGACGCCCCCTCCCTGGGTGGCTTACTTTTGAATTTTGGGACTCCTTCGTATTTCAGGAACGGTTGAAGCTAGAGACTTTCATTTTTGTGTGCATATATACCGGGTGAGTCAGAAAAAAGTAGCCCCTTAAGTATAATCGGCCTTAACTTTGTCAAACGTTAACCGATTATCAATATTCTTTAACTGATGGAAAGCGCACAACATTTGCAACAAATATCATGTAACACTTCCCATCATTATGTATCCTTTAAAATGTTTGACAAATTTGAACTTCCTAACTCCCCAAGATAATGGAGCAACATAGTTAAGGTGCAATGGAAAGTACTACATGGCTTTTATTATAAATTTCATGACCTTTCCAGCGGCGAAAGAATTTCGAAAATCGGTTAAGGTTGGCAAAGTTAAAGCTCATTATATTCGAAAGAGTTTTAGGGGCAACTTTTTGACTCACACGGTAGAGGGTTAGGGGCCTATTGAAAACATGGTAGGCTCCTAGTGCTATATAATTTGAAGTTTCGATTTTCAGCCGTTTTGGAAATACAAGGGGACCCCAAAAAGTCTAGAGTAGGTCATCAGCGGTCGCGGACGAGGTTACGTGACCCTCTTTTGAATTATCTTGCACCGGTATTCATATGGAGTACTAGCTATCCCAGACAACCCCCCTCTCAAAATCCCCCCAAGTAACACCTACTTCTGGTAACCCCCTCCCTAGAAATTTTCGTTTTTTTGTGCCTGTGCAGGACCAACCACGGACAATTAACGCCCCCTCCTTCGAACGGACCCCCGCGGAACTCCCCCCAGGTAAACCCCACCAGCTGCCGGGCCTCTTGCTTGATCCGTACAGACCTCAAGCCTTTTGTCTTTCGTATTGTTGTATTTTATGACTCAGTGTATTTTTGTGTAGATATATTTTTAACTTTGTGTTAGGTCTACTATTATTGTCTGGAGTTGCGCTTGTCAGCGTTACAATAAACGAAGATGTGATGATGTGATACAGTAAACACCTAGACAACCACCGAATCCCCCCCCCGCTACCCCCGAGTAACCCTCCCAATACCTCTGCCGGACGCAACACAAACAGCCCTCCTCCCGAACAGAACTCTCCCAGATATCTCCCCTTCCCGGGTAACATACGCAACAATGGACTGTGGGCAATTGAGGCGGAGGCATACCCATTGACGGCTTCCCGTTGACTTCCATCTAGTTGTCCGTTCACTCAAGCTATCGGCAAATCACATTAAATCGACTTTCGAAACACTCTAATTTTCCATGCTAGGCCCATAAATTATTTAAAACCAGGTTCACATGCCTCATAAAATTTTTTCAGACTTACAACGTAGACTTCCAAGTTCCAGACTCATCTGGCACGGCGACAGCGTTTCTGGGTGGAATAAAAACGAACATGGGAGTCGTTGGAGTGAACCAGGAAGTGCGACGAGGTCACTGTAGCGATGTGACGGATCAAACACTCGTTAATTCCATTCTTCGACGGTCACTCAGCGACGGTATCGTATAACAGCATGGTTTCTTTATACACTGTGTCTCAAAAACCTCACGCATGTTGCTGGTTATAAATTCATCAAACCTTAACCGATTTTCAAAACTTTTTTGCTGCAAGAAAGCGTATAAAATTGGCTACAAAACTTTGTAATATCTCCCATCACACCTTACGTATGTTGCTGCACTACCTTGGAAAGTTAGAAGTTCAAATTTGCTGCAAATCTGGGGAAAAATGCAAACAAATTGCATTTATCTTTACATGTATCCGTTTAGTGTACGGTAACACGCCACTGGCTTATTTCAGTTTCTGGTTCATATTAAATATTAGTCTAACAATATAATGTTTTATGCAAATAGGCCATATGTTAACAGTGCACCTGCACAACGCGTATGCGACACTGTACGACTTCTCGCTTTTCAACCAGACAACACCGCTTTCATTCGACTAGATCTGTAATCACCGAACGGCCATGATCTCATTCTGGTCTTCTGCAAGATATGGGGTGTCATCCAGCAGCGAGTTTTTTCGTTTAACGCTAACGAATTAAAGCTGCACTTGCTGAACGCTTAACATGGCATTAACTAAGTTTACAGAATCACTAACAATGTATTTGACAAGAGTCAAGGTCATCTTTGATCATGTGTACGGGCAAATTACGGACACCTGAGCAACTTATGTGATAGAAATTATTAATTAATATCCATTTAGCCATCAATTGAGTTTATTTGCAAAATATTTTATACAGAATTAATCTATCTATATTGTACTAAATATCGCTCACAGAAAGCGCTAACAGAGTTTGGAACTCTGCCAAAAATCGTGTTGTTTTAATGGTACTGTTACAACCAAAAGAAATCAGACTACGACTAACGTCGTCAGCATTACAGTGCTGACATCTGGCGAATAACAGTAACCAGCACAACAAGTGCCATGAACGTAAGACATTAACTAGCGATAGTTGGCGAAATGAAACACTGTGAATTGGACACTGCAATCAATGATGAAGTAGCACGGACAAGTTTTGATCGCTGTCATCGGATAATTTTTTTAACGACTTTTGACCTGATTCGACCAGGCCTACCTGCGGGAGGGTCGACCTCACCTGGGGTCATCTCTGCGTGGAAGCGAACGATGGCATTGCTGGTGTGTAGGAAAGAGAGCTGGAGTGGTGACGACGACGCGCATCACACACGCAACTCCGGCGTCGAGTTATGCCCACTCAGCTGACAGAGACTGGGAGTCTGACGCCGACGTACCAGCGACCTACCGCTATAAGCCGATGTGTCGCGATATCGCCTCCCAGCTGGTCGACGACAACAGCGACATCAACGTTCGTACACGTACTGCTTCTAGGAGTAACGAAGTAGGCCAGTAGAGGTGGTTGTTTTTCGCTTTACGCTGTTGATTATTGTACTGATAAGCCAATTTGACTTAAAATTCATTTTTTTCATGCCTTTTTGTGCCTTTGCTGGACGTACCGCAGACAAACTCTCCCCCAACAGAACCCCCAGGAACAAGCCCCTAGATAAACTTCTCCGGGGTAAACTATCAGGCAAACTACCCAGGGTTGCCAACTTTCGACTTGTGCATTCCGGGACACGGGTCGCACTCACGGCTAGGGAGCCTGGGGGAGCCCCCAATGGGTTCGGGCGGAGCCCGGCCGCCGAACGCATTTCGATGTATTTGGAGCCCAGATAGTCTCATCTGGAGCTGCAATTTTTTTCTGAATTTCTGTTGAACAAAATGTGAAATTAAAAGTAATGTGATTGTTTCTGAGTACTCTATTACAATGCCGCGTGAAATAGATCATTATAGATCACCTGAAAGTAACTTTGAAATGTCACTGATTGTTGTCAATCGTTATATTTGTGTATCAGCTTCTGAGGTTTGTAGTTTATTTTTATCACATGACAAAACTGAATTAACAATAACCCTGTGTTGGCTACAATCACAATTACTCATTTTCCTCAAAGCATTAAAATTAAATGTAAACACATTAGAACTAAGAGTGAGAACTGAAGTACCCGTTTCAAATCACATCATTCATACATAATAATGATAACAATAAACAGATTTGTATAGCGCCATAAGGTCGTAACTTCAGAAGCGCACACACCGACAACAGTGTCAACTTTGTCACTTTGTCAATGTACTATACAGTACAAGCTGCCATGCCAGATGTAAGATGCTACTGAGCTACTGAATTTTCCTTAGTAAATTACATCAAATTTCACCCACTTGTATTTAACAATTTCGTAGTGGCCTCAATGAAGCCAGCACAAATTCAATCAATGTGCGCCACCCGGTCAAGTCGACCATGTCATCGTCCACGACATTCCAGTCCTGCAGTTGTCAACGAAAACTGGATATAGCCGGTGACCTTGGGCGATGCTCGACAGTCAGCTGACCATGTTAGCACGGGAGGTTTACGAAAACGCAAACCGCACGTTTTTTCACACTCTAACGCGTCGCTAACCGTCAGCCAACAGCTGAGTTGACCGAGGGTTAAAGATAACCAGCGTTGGTGCAACCGGACCTTAAGCGCACGAAATTTTGTTACGAAAGCGCACTTAGGAGCAGATACAAAATCGCTTTAGGAAATCGCATATTGACATGCTACACTTGTGAACAACAGATCGCGGGACGCGTGTATATCGACGAGGGCGCGAGACATCTGTCCAGAAAACAGTACTTGGGACGTGTATCATACCGGTTTTGCCCAGTCTAAGTGTTTTGTGATTATTCCTGTGACGCAAATTTCAAAGTGATGTTTTTTTTACATTTTCTTAACCGGATGTACTGATATGAGATACTCCAAGCACTTTATGGTTTCTGTCACTCGTATGAATTTAGAAACACCGCGTAGAGCCGACGTCGTTTTAATAGATTGATGTTTTTATATTTCACATTTTGCCCCCTCCCTTCCCCATGGGGAATCGGGACCCCTATCTACAGCCTGGTCCCCAGGAGTCTTCACCCCGAACAGAACCTCGATCCGTTCAGTCGTCTTTGCAGGGCGCAGGCGCGTGACAGAGAGACACACTACGCTACGGGGTCATCGTGGGCAGTAGTCATATTTGATCTCATATTTGATCTTCTCATATAGTCATATAACTTATCGCGTGTTGGCGCAATTAGAAGGTGATTGTTCACATAACAGTCTAGTGCTTTTGTAAGCTTCTGGTGTTTTACTTGACTGCAGGTGATACTCGGTGGCGGCAGGACGAAATTTCAGCCGAATGCTTCAAGTTCAAACAGTGGCAAACGACTAGACGGAAGAAATCTAGTTCAAGTAAGCTTATAACGTTACATCTAACAAGTACCTGTCTTCATAAGCTTAAAGCTTGCACTGTCGGGTCATTGTCTTTAACGTACAGTTGTGCCGTTTTTTCTTCTGTTCGTAGTAACTGTCCACGTTACAAATTACAACATTATCTTTATTCTATGAGGTCACATGTGTTTGCTTCAGCGAAAATGGCAGCATTTGTCTTCTGATGTGAGACATAGTTTCGTATCTATTAGGCCTAAATAAAATGCGACAAAAAATAGATCAGATAGCCTCGGTTCTTTGTTCAAACATATTGTGGTCATGATAGATAGATAAATAGATAGAAAGGTCTTTATTAAGACAGTTGACAGAACGATTACCGTATAGACTACATGGGAAATGGTAACATCAGCACAAGTGCACAACAATCGAAGATCGTCGGACTTGGACCACCTAGGCTGTTAACTATACCTGTCCTCTGTGCTGCAGTTACAGATCTCTGAGGTCTTTATTGGCTGCATGTTTCCTCGACCTGTTCTGAGATCGGCAAGCGAACATTCCAAGAAACAACACCAACTAAGCCTATTTGGAACTAATTATCTCGTATTACCCATGCTTGCTGCTGTATGGCAGCGTGATGTTAGTTTTTGAATGAGAGTTGAAACGACATTTAGTAATTTTTAACGACGTGGGTCGCATGTACATCTGCTTATGTAAGCATGTTCATCCTTGCAGGAGTGGATCCAGAAGCACGAAGGTCAACAAGCTTTCTACGTATCAAATAAACGCGAGTTTGACGACGTGAATCCGGGCAGCACAGACTTTCTCTTTGGTGCGTTTAACACCTGTTGCATTCTTGT
>Ga0126335_1000699_pt1 | contig 16923 bp, 15 predicted proteins | sample OlaspJWI45metaG_FD_108409 | JGI IMG/M metagenome (GOLD analysis project Ga0126335, IMG submission 108409) | Marine gutless worms symbiont microbial communities from Oahu, Hawaii - Olavius sp. 1 OAHU.JWI-45 metaG | ecosystem: Host-associated > Annelida > Digestive system > Unclassified | place... | reverse complement strand
TGTTACAATATGAACTAGGCTAACTGTAGGCAACCGCCTCTAGGCTAATCACAGCGTTAGGGTCCCAGTGTGACAAAAACCCAATCTGCTGGACCTATAAGCTGCCTAGAACATCGTGCAATAAGAGTATTGCACTGTGCTATAGTAACTAGAGCAGCTGTGTTAATGCTCCCTCTTTTACTCCAGACCATCATCAGTAATCAGAGGCGGCCGCGGATGTTGAGGGGTGCCTGGTTTAGTCGCCTTTTACGACATCCGGCCAGGAGACGGAGTGGGTCTATTCTAAGCCCTAGAACCCATACGGGGTGGCCACACAGTGTTCTGGAGTGATGTAGGAAGTCAATTCCAGCTTTGCGGTCCAGCGACTGAAAATGCTCTGAAACCTGCTGACGACGAGACGTGTGGGATATTGTACTGTCCAGTGTCTGCTGAGCACAGATGCACTCCACCTGGAAGTGTCGAGAGTGGTACGACAACGTGTTGAAGGTAAGTTGGCACGTATACGAATGCGACACCATGCATCAAGATGCAAAACTTGTACGTAATACATTAACGGACCGACAGCCAGTGGAGCGTCTGCAGTGCAGCTGTTACGTGGTCCCGTAGCTGCAAGTCTAGGAAGAACCCTGCGGCGGCATGCAGCACTCGTTGTAACGGTGCTGTGTGGAGTCGGGAAGAGCGGCAAGCGCAGAGTTACAGTACAGTAGTCAATGCGAGTTAGTCACTGCATGTTAAGAATTCATTACAACTCAAGTACTCATAACGCCACTAAAAGTGGCAAACATGTACCAAGTTCTCCATGTACGATGGAGAAGTCACGACGCAGTATGAACCACTTCTGTACATTCTGTGCGTGCGAGACTGCACGCTCATTGGCACGTGTGATGCCATCCTGAATGCACTGTGTGATGCGCTCATCTTGAGATGACAATACTTCTGACACCGTCGTCACACTGATGCCTATGGATTGAAACCATGCCACGGCCGTCGATGTCAGCTCGTCTTGAGGCTCTTGAGTGTCAGGATCCATCGTCACCTGCACATCAAACATCAAGATACCACGTTCGTATAATACCAGTTTTAGAGGTTTTAAAGTTTTAATTTGTAATATACCAACCATCTTTCACTAAAAATATCTAACAAATTTCACTAACTGGCATAATGCACTCATCATGGAAACGTCTCTGCAGTGACAGGTATAACACCAATATAATTTGGCATCAAGTGCTCATAACAGGAGCTCTGGACGGTGCTATATGCCTGGCTAGTCACTGTCACATGCCATATATTGCCACTAACTAATGACATGTTGAGTATCACTAATTCAGCGGCACCATTTCTTGCTAAATATTGCAAAAGTTATAACAATGACATCCAAATTTACTTACTTATCATCCTCTATTACCTGACTGCATGTGACTGTGTGTGTTCTTGATGTTCAATTAAAAGACAAACTATGCGATGATGACAGGCAACAGATTTCATACGGCAGCTGGACTTGCTGCAGACATCAATGCAACAAATACCACCTATCATAGTACGAACCTTGAGAGTAAGTAGAATGGAAAGAAACTTCCTTCTGTCACCAACAAGCATGCAGTTGCTGATACATGGCAACTGTTCTTTCACGGCATCTTCAATCGGCACCGGGGCTACGTTCTCTCCCCCAGCAGTGATCAGAATCTCTGACAAAACAATCCACACTGTCACTACACCGTGGAGTGGTCCTGCCAGAAATGAAACCTATCTTACCGGCAAACTGGCTTCTTTCAGTGCTCTGACACTTTTTGTTGGGCCATCTGGCCATGTAAAAATTGTTTGTCGCAAGAAAACGAGCCAGTGCTAACATGGAACGAAGAGAAACCGGCAAAATTAAGTGAATTGTAGAGTTAGAACTTAGAGGTCTTCTGCTGTCCGTAAAATTGTAAATACATTGTCTCAGCAGATTCCAGTAATGGCTGATCTGAATTTATTATAATTTGTAATGGCATTGATGCAGTTCATTGTTTTTTATTGTTGTTGTCCAGTTTTTTGGCGCTTGAGATAACGAATAACTATAACGACAATAACTAAAACTAAAACTAGAAAGTTAAGATAACTATAACTAAAAATACAATGAGAAAGTTTAAAAAAATAACTAACGATAACTACAACGAGATAGAAAACAATAACTTAAATCACACTGCAGATACCTTTAAGTCGGCCAGTAATGTACAGATAGCCATTGTCATCCAATTTCCCGACATCGCCAGTATACAGCCATCCGTCGTCATCAAGAGATTCACACGTTTCACTTTCACTGTTTAGGTATCCCATGAAAACGTGACGACCATGGACACACACCTGCCAACCAATCATTACCAATATGAGCAAACTGACAGAATGCTCTATCTAGACATTCACAGACAAATACGTGTAATGTCCACCGATACCACCACCTCAGCACCAAAGCTCACTATCTTCCACAAACATCTCAATCCATCTGTTTTACGCACCTGATTACACACGCACACAGTGACATGGTGGTTAAACAGTTTTATACGTCTGACTTAGAGTGTACAAGCTGCACGTGGTTTTAGCACAGTAGTTAAAATGACTATGACACATCAAGCAACTGAGCAACTGCTACAGTACACACAACAAGCAACATGGTAAACAAAATTCAAAGAAAACTTGCAAAGTCTTATTACCATGATACCAAAAATCTAGTCAGATTTGTATAGAATACAAAGAGTGTAAACAACCCATGTTTATACCTCGCCACAGCCGCTGCTGTCCACATTGTGTACACGTGTGTCTGTACCAGGCAAAGCTTTGCCAGAGCTTGACAACTGAAACTGCCACGGCAATGAGAACGAGTGTGGTCCTAGATTCAAGCATACAACCAACATGAGCTGACCGAAGTACTTCATCTGCTGGTACCGAAAATGATAATTTAACAGTGTAAAACACAACCACTCTTGCATACCACAAGAATAAATTACACATATACACCATCATAATATACAGCATCCAAGAACGTCAAGAAATTCAACTCATTTATTTTGCTTTATTATTTCTGTTACCCTTACCATTATCACGTCTATACTAACTGCGTGCCATTACTGCTACGACAAGATGTGTCAAAATTCTGTCACCTTCAGTGGTTGAAATGACAAGTAAAATGCCAGTTAGTTACTGTCGAAAAAACATCAGAACATGCGCAATTTACGATCAATAACTCTCTGACATAATGCAACCTGACGCATCCATCACAACAGCAGAATCCCCATGCACTGGCATCCCATAATGTGAACAACGTGAGTTCCGCAAGTACGATTTTAACATCTCACAAAACACCGTTATGACAGATCACTTCAAAGACGAGTCTTTCTCGGCAACTGACAAATAAAACACATCCGAAATGTTCACAAAAAACTGGGCCCAGACTAACATGAAACAATTCATGAAGCTACAAAACACTCGTTTAGTTGCCATTTATAACATCTGACGAAGAAATGGAGAGGGTCTTTGCTTACACCTCGGTGCCAGCATGGCACTCAAAATCTCAAAACTGGACACTTACCAGAGCACTCACTCATGCCGTAGATTTCCATTACTGGAATGTTCAGACTGTGGAAAAACTCGAGCGTGTCTTTCATCATCGGTGCCGCAGATGCCAAAAAGAACAGGCAGCGATCGAGTCCTATGGCTTTACGGACCGAGTGAAATACAAGCCAGTTTGCCAACGTCCAACCGTACGGTAAGCTGCCTCTGGGCACCAACAAATACCACAAATTATTATTAGGCCATATCAAACACATGTGACGCAGACTACTGCGATCAATGATCCTGGGGTCAGTCAGGCACATAGCCTCACTGTGCAAATATGTCTGAATGGATTGAGGTGCTGCTTAATATGGAGTTCTATGAACCAGGATGAGGGCAGCTACACACTGAGCCAAACACATGACCGATTTCGTGCCATGTCACATCACTACCGTGGCAAGAACCGGAAGAACTAAACAAGCTTCCTCCGACAAAGGTCTCTGATAAAAACTAAAATGTCAAGGTAAAAACGTTTGGCTGTGTTTGATGTAATTATTTATATAAATGTTCGAAGTGCCTTGACATATACAAAAGTTCCTATACCCATTCATGAGAGAAATGCTGCCAGACAGGCCGATGTACTTTGCGAATGACACAATCCAACGGGACACAAAACCGCGGGATCGTCCAGCAGCAACCATCTTCTCCTGAATCTTTTCCCAGACTCGTGGCACACCAAAGAACGTCGTTGGTCGAACATCTTTCATCGTATCAACCAGAGAACCCTGTGTCGAACACGTGTCACCAACAATCTCACAACAGCCCACGACACTTGCCACTGCAGAGCTTATAACTTATGCGTTATAGATTCGTACGAGTTAGAAACAGAGTAGACTTTACATCCTGATCATCGCATAACAGGTCACTTCGGAGACGAGACTTCCCAGACAATCAAATGCATTGGTAACGTCAACCAAACAGGAGTAATGAGATAAAACATGTGCATAACACAAACAGCCTTCACTAGGCAAATACACATCACGAACCCTCGTTTTGTCGCCTTTTATGACATCCGGCCTGGAAAGGGAGCAGGTCTATTCTTACAATCTTGCCGCACATATGCAGCTATGAAGACCTAGCACTGCACGTTTGGGTGGACTCGGTGGCGCAGTGGTTAGCGTCACGACATGTGCAGCTAACAACTGTGATTTCTGCCACGTAGCAGTCCTTAGCAGACTGTTACTCAACATGGTGGTACTAGGCCAACTCAGCCTTCCATCCTTCCGGGGTCAGCAAATGAAGACCAACTTTGGTTGGGAAAGCAAATGCAGCTATGGTTCATTCCATTCGTGGATAACATGTGGGTGGCAGATAAAACTGTGTAATCCATTGAAAACGTGTGCCGTACCTCAGTGCCTCTGCAATGGTGTTGGCCCACAAAGAGGCGATATATCAACTGTCATCTACCTTTACCTTTACTGCTAACCATAATCATGATGTATATAAAATCTGTAGTTATTCCGTACCATCAATCCAACTGTCTGTTATTAGTACTTAGGAGGTATGGATGTGCTGCATTACAATTAGATGATGCCAATCATCCGCCACTTCAAAGACTGTGTCCCCACTGCCCAAACTGTCTGACTGGAAAAGTGTCAATCTATCTGTATAGCAGCTACCAAACAAACCTTTTATATCAACAAGCATTTGTTATAAACCTTTTATAACAAGCATTTGTTAACATTTCATTTTTACATCTAACATTTTTTCTTTTAACTTTTTGTACACCGCTGGTCATAGTTTTTGTCTTGCATTGTGTTGTATTCTGCTTAACCTAGAGAAACAGTTCCAAGCTACCTTGAGTGCATCAGGCTGAGCAAAGTAGACTGAAGCGGCATACAGAAGAGGACAGTAAATGTCGACAATCTGAGCCGCCACATGACTGAGAGGGAGGTACGAGACTATCACTTCACTGCTGTACCTCCATCTTGTCGCTATGCCACACATCTTGGCTACCCATATCAGCTGCACATACATCACACACGCAGCGTGCTACATTTGACAATCGAGTCATACATTATTCCAGGAAGAAATTCAATGCTATACTACAGGAGTAGCTTCTATCTATACAGTGCAGGTTGATGCTATACAGCTGAAGGGAGGCCTAATCATATAATTCTAACCTTAACCCTGGCACTAACCCTGACCGACCTTTCGAGACATTAGCAATATGATTAATTACTCATGAACCTTCTCCTGTAGATAGCACTGAGTGTCTGCTATTATTCGAGCCTGACAGTTTCAGCCAGCTCAAGTGAATATTACATCACTGCAATAATTCTGTGTCATTTCCAAAGCATGACGTTAAATGCAGGCCCAAAAGTCTCTGAATTAAATATCAGCTGTGATAACGTCATCATAATATTGATAACCCACTGTAACATGCACGATAACAATTCAGCAACATGTAAAAAAAACTTATGCTTGAAGACTTGTACCAAAAACATGTGTTTGGCTAGTGTCAAATGCTCACCCTTATGACCTTGTCAGTTCAGTTCAAACTGAAAAGTGTCTCTTAACGTTAAAGACTCATGCATGTTCAAAAGATGGGTTTAGCTTCATCAGAACACCAAAAGCATTTTCAGCCAGACGCCATTCTTGATCCTAGCTGAAACTGTCAGTGTGCTCAAGACAATAATACGGCTGCTGTTGCAAATTGCATATTAATATTTGCATCACACTTTCAGAGTCATTAAAGATATTCACTATCTTCAGCTGACATATTTCTTCTTTCAAAAAACATCATTTGTGAGAAACATTAAAAGCCAGCTGTTACTTACATTGTCATGACTAATCATTACACCTTTAGCTGTGCCTGTTGTGCCAGACTACACACACAATTACAAACATATATTAACATACAGGCAGTAAGAAAATAATGGTAAAACTGCAAACAATAAAACATGTTATTTACATTTTACAGTACAGATGACACTGTATCGAAGTCTGCTACTAGCAATAACTGGAATTACAGCATTAGGAATCAATTTTATAGTTTATCGAGCAAAAAACAAATGCCCATAGCAGACTTAATTAGAAAATGTAAAATCTTTCTCTTATTTTCTGTGACTTATTAGCTGGCCCACCACACTGTGGAGTCCAGCTATAGTAATGGCCCGTGTTGTCCATCTGTCTGTCTATCACACGCGAATATCTCCGAAACTAAGCGAGATAGACGTATGGTTACTAGGAAACTTGAATAATAATCTGAGCTTCCCAATTCAGAATCTGCCATCAGATTTGCAATCGGAAGTATGGTTCCGCCATTTTCAGTGTTTGTGTGGCTTTCTCGAATGAACTGTACCGTAAAGATGGCACCACACTGGGCACCATGGCAGGCCAGCTAACGTCACATCCTGCAACGGACGATACCTTGTTCCTTTTGATAACTTTCCTTAATTCCTTGACATTTTTCTGAATTCTTGAAATTTTTGTCAGATTTTCCAGAGTAACAGTCACCCAATATGACACAGTCATCACTACTAACATTTGAATAATTACCTGAATGTTTGTCACAACTGCTAAAGATGACAAATGATCACAGGAAAACAAAATATTGACAAAAAACATCACTTCACTGTCTCACAACACAGTACCAGAAGCTGTTATAAACTGAAGACTTACAGTGAATATTAAAGAACAGCACTGGTTTGGAGCAAGATTTGTAATACGCTCATTGATGACGCTATCGGGCACGTTAGCTCCTAGCTGCATAAACTCCGCCCACTAAACATCATACAATAAACAACACTTTTTTTAGCAAAAGAACAACTCCTTATTGCTACTGGGTACTGCATCACACATCGATGTAGGCACACTTCACAGAAAGACAGTAACATGTATACAAAATAAATATAAAATATAACTAATTAGCTATGTTGTTAATAAAATTTTCTTTAAACTCTTATAAGTTAAAACACAACTGCATTACTCTGATGCATCACTAATCTTCCAAGTATTTTCATCAATACACGACACACCAAGTAGTAATACCAATTTTAAAATCAGACATGTTTTATCGAAATAATTACTCGTCAATCCCAAGTCCTCTGACAGGTCCAAATTGATGGACAGACATACATACAATGGCACACAGCGGCAGTTCATGTCTGTAACAGGATACCTCAGCATGTAACATCCATGCCTTCACTTCCCATTTTACATGGTCACCTCAAGACTTCATTCAAGCACTGCTTCCTCTCACCTGAACATTATGCTTTCTTAGAGAAGTAACACTGTTATTTTTAGACACATTAATCATTTATTACACACACTAACTCAGCAATCTCACTTCTATATGGCTATAAAGGGTAAACTGTTTTTTATCAGCATTAACGAAGGAAGATATCTAGCAGCTAGCAAGTTACAGTGATGCAGATACGCACAGAATAGATCTTGCGTCCACGATGTGCCTGAGGAGTGCCTTTGTATTGCACAATGGCTTGCAAAAATGGCAGCTGGTCCCAGACTTTAATGATCTTCTGAAGCTGGTTATCGTTCTCGACGACGATAACAACGCACTCAGCTGCGGCAGCAATTGAGCGACAGGCCTCGGCAGTGTTAGTGGCATAGATGCCAGTTGATAGCCCACTGTAACAGATAGTACTGCACACTGACCACTGTGCTCAGCAGCTGTAGCTCGACAACAATGGCACACTGTAGCCTACACTCTCATTCTTTCTCTTTAGTTTATGTTAGAGACTGATTGATTTATATAGCTGTAGCTACAACGTTTACATCTTTTTATTATTGAAATATTTTCATTCTACTGTGACTGTGTTTTTGTTATTTTTATCTCATATATATCCAGCTATTCAACCCATAAAACGGCCGCAAGAGTGCCAATAAATTCTTGTATCTTGTATGTAATGCAAAATGTGCAATTGTTGACAAAAAGTCACTTGAATTATAACACTTATTTAACTGTTTAATCATCAAACATTTTAATCAGTTGAATATTTGCTGCTCAAACCTTGTCAGCCATTAAACTTCATATTTTCAAACTTGGCGTCTTTGTATTTTTGTTGCTACTGAACTACGTTTTATTGCCTCATATATGTAAAAAATGTTCACATCATGCCAAAAATATAAAAAATACTACTGATAAGATTTCAAAATTTTGTTACGAAAGTTTTGCCGTACTTGCTGAGTTATTATCAAATTCTATCAATTAACATATTAGATAACAATTAAAGGCGAATTTCTAACAGATGCAAAATCTGACAACAGAAACCAACCCAGCAAATATTGCAGCCATATTTGTGATGATCCATTCAGGAGAATTGAAGCCGAGTATACCAACACCGCGAAATGGATCCAACTGTAACTGCAGACAAGCAATAATCACCTCTCTGTCACTATGATACAGTGAGTCAGACTCAATGCTAACGTCAAAATATATAGTGCACACTTATTAAACAAACCTCTAATGTGCAGAAGTTGTTCAATGACAGAATGACAAAAACTAATTGTAATTGTAACGTTAAGCTGTCAGTTCACCCAACCACATGCAAAATAACTGATGCTGTCTGGTGCAGGTCTAACAACAAAAATATAATTCAGCAAATAATGTTAGGTCTCTATGTAAAAGTGTACTAGAACGTTTAACTTTATTTCACAGCAGACCTCAATAAGAGACTTTGCAGCTGCAACAACATCATCGTAATATTCCCTGAACGTCCTCATCTGCCAGACATCATCCACTTTGTTTGCTGCAACAACCCAACCGTGGCAGCAGTTCAATATGCAGGACAGTAAGTAGTAGAAATTGATCTGTTAATCACTTTACATGTCATACACAACTGTCAATTAATCACTAGTGGACACAAAACAACTGCAGCAACACTACAGCGCAGTACAGTCATCAACAGTCTATGTACGTACAGCATTTTGTTGTTAACTTGTTATACCACACTGATCACAGAGACACTAAGCCTAGACTTAAAAACTGTCAGCAAAGGCTTTCAAGTACTGTTCTGCCGACATGTTTCCTCATCTAGGATGCAGTATTTATGTTTTTACATTGCTTTCTGCACGTGACTGTTTCAGTTTACTTGTGTAAACAAATATGATGACAAAGTGACAACAGATCAAGGTGCAGATTAACAACAAAGTACCAGCTCAATCCAATCACTCAATCACTCAATCAATCAATCAGCCATATTAAGTCAGCCTATATAGTGCAAAGAACAAGGGAATTTAGTCATTATGCACTTCCATCTAACAACACAGTCTTGCGGTGCTGCTGAAATGCCAGAAAGGACAGATCATTAATGCCCCAAAATGCAGTAAAGCTTCTGAGGCAAAGTTGTGTTTGAAAGTGTGTCTAGTTCATTTGATGCCACAATCTTCCACTTAAATTAAAATTAGAAAAAGTAGCTACAGTTCAAAACATCTCCTCAGAGTTTCCTCAAGATCATGAAAATGCAGCCAGAGAGGTATAAGACTTCCGAAATCGACGACTATAAAACTAGTTTTCAATATCTATAATGTTGCATCAATAATAAATATACAAAATAACTTCACAGACAGAAAACTAGATGGAGAGAATTGCAACAACAGACACACAAACAGCATACACAGTATGTGTGCACAGCGTGGCATCGTAAAGCTGACACTAGCAAACCGTCTGTGAATGCAGTAAGATTGTCAATGTCACCAGTAGCATGTTACTGTCATTATCTAGCTCAACTTGCAGCTGTCAGCCACATGTTGCTACATGCACCAGCAGGGGGCAGCACACAGAGGGACTTCAGTTCCACCACTGTCCACGATATTCAACCCAGGCTGTAGTTCAGAATACACTGCTTCCATCCAAGTGGGGGTACATGCTTATGTGCCTGGATGTCTGGGCATCATAAGGTGTTAATTAGCTGCAGCAGCATTCATAGCTCCACAGCACCCGAGCCTAAAAGCAGCCTATCAGGAATGCAGCCATGAGGCACTGCACTGGCAGGTAGAGTAGGGACATATAAAGCACATTTGCCCACAAAACACATCAATTTAACATCTGTGCAATGCATCAGGAATTAATGAGATACGCACTTCACACAGCTACACCACAGAGATTCAAACCAGCAGTGCCTGCCTGCATCCCAAGAGGTGAGGTCAAGTAAGTGCAAAATGCAAGGCAATTGAATTAGCATTCATTTATCACACAACTTCTTGTAACCTAAGTGGCCTTTTCAGTTCACTTGTGAGATGTCACAGTAAAAGACGATGACTGATATCCATCGATCATTAAATTTGGTATGACAAAGGGCTAGATTGACAAACAAATGGGCTTAATTAAATCACCTGTGAACCTAGGCAGAAGAAAAAGACAGGCACACTTAGTCACGCTAAAATAACGACAGAAATGTGCTGAAACAAAGTAAAGATTTCGCCAAATGTGGCTTTCAGTATTCAGCAGCATTCTCTGAAACCCACTTCCTGACAGTACCTGACAGCCCCTCCTGGTAGTTTCTAAGTCTAGGCGTATAACCCACCTGCTTCACCAGCCTACAGCAACAGACAGTAAGTAATTACATGACCCAACATGTGCTGCCATCGACTCTGAACTGAAGTTGCAACCTTAATGTAAGATAAAATTGTGCAGAAACTACTAAGACAAAACTTTCACGTTTGGTTTAATATACGCACCACTCATGAATACAGCCTAAAACAGTGCACTCTCACTAACAACACTCATCAAACAGATGCTAAGATACGCTGCAGGCAAAGGTGCCGCGGCCATACACATGTTGCAACACTTTGTGCCATAACTGTTCACGTGTCAATCGTGTTTCAGGAAGGAACCAATGCCAAACTTTTTCTCACCAGGAAATTGAATAATGAGCATGAAACAACAGAAAGCTGAGTAAGTAAGCTACTCCAAGCTTAGAAAGCTAAGCCAGCGAACAGACATTGCGGTACAACAAACCAAGAGCAATCTGGTCGGGAAACTGCTCAACATTGTTGCGGAAAGCAGTGACGACAGAGACAGGTGGCTCCGAGAGTGGACCTGACTCCGCAACATCGAGTTTGACAGCATCTCGACAATGCCAAGTCCTGCGTGATGTGGCCGGCCTCAGTATGTCAGGCCCCACATCGTCACTGCCCCCTGTTTACACAGACAACATTCACACGTCTAATTATGAATTAGTCACGAAGACATCTGCAACAATTACAACATACAGCAATGTTCGACCGCAACTGCTGCTTTTGTCGAACTAAGAAAAAAACATTCACACACACACGCCGATTGCCAGTTCACTTTGCCCCAACAGGCTACTTCTCAAAGTTCCATAACAGCATCAGTACCAGTACGTAACTACCATCCAAAGCACTGACAGAGTTGGTAGGCTCTTGAAGTGACTCCATGCATCCTAGATTGATTCAGTGACAAGTCTTTCAGGTAATGATAAACAAAGAAACACTGCACCTGAAACACTGGAAAAGCATGCAAACTTGCCCTCGTTAAAACAGATGTTAAATTATGAAATTCAAGTTACGTTTCTTCATATGACATCTGACCATGACATGGAGTGAGCCTATGCTTATAATTCCACAGCCTGAACAGGGCTTGCCTCCCATCCAAACATCAACTAGCTGCATACTCCAAATCCAATATACCTCACAGCTCAACAATTTAGACAGTTCTGAATGAAAACAATTACTGCACAGCACACTGTACAGACTTCACAACATCATTGTATAATGTTCAAACCCCGAACTGTACTGTTGGTAATAAGTCTTTATACTGTAAATGAAACAACGCAGACCACTTTCAAATTCTGTCTGCAGACACACGAAAACTACTTGGTTTGTTGATTGCAGGTTGATCGCATTCACACATATCAGGTTTGGCAAGATGACAGCTGCATAGAACCGTAGACACAGTTATGACCTCTGCTGACTGAGAGAGTAACAATCACAAGAAAAACAAGCTCACACACACACACACACACACACACACTCATTATTATCATTGTCACTCACCATCAGCAGCTGCTCTGGGCTGATTCTTGCCACCGTCCATCAACGTAAAACTAATGTCATGATCGCCAACTGCTGAAGCTGTATCGTGCATCTGTTTCATGATTTCACCATTGAGTTTTGCAGCTGTGCAATCACCTGATTCAAACACTGTACCTGACGACTGGCTGGAATCCATTTCAGCTTGTGACTGTGTGTTCTGTACCATTCTGCAACCATAAACAGACGAATTACTCCAAACAAATAACAACATTGATAAACCATCCATTTATCAGTAAGCCTCAGCTTTAACAAGGATCGAAAAGGCATAAAAAAGTGGTTTCTTCCTCCATTTTAGGCCACACTCGTGCACTGTATGCATGAAATGTGGACAACTGCAATCAGTGTCGACCAATGACCTGGCAGTCAGTGTGTCTGTTACACAGCTCTGCTGTGCAAACATGGCTCAACGGATCACGGTCCTGCCTCGGCTGAGACTGTTATGAATGGTGTGTGGCCGCTTCATACTGTGTCACTTCAGTCTAAGATTGTACACGTAAAAGTAGTTAGGACTGAAGTGACTTAGCCAGATCGGTCCATGGCTTAGCCATAGCATTCAAAGACTAAGCCATTTAGGTCACTGGGCGACTATAAGCCTATGGGAGTAATTACAACAGGAGAAGTGGTGAAAAAGTTGCAAAAAATTCATCTTTATGAACTGCTGTAGGTTTAGATAGATTTATAACATACAAATAAAGATATAATATTTAATAATATAAGTGCGAAAATCAGTGGTAATTATCCGACAGAAGCACGGTTCATTTCGCACTTGTGGCAATGAAATGCTCCAGCAATGGGGATAAGCAAACTTCAAAGTACAGGTTTTTAAGTCGGCAAAAAAATTGGTAGCAAAGTCTGCATTAAACTTGAGACTTCAAGTTAGGGCTACATGCAGATGCATGCCTGCAAACTGTGTGCTGTAAGCGTGAATTCTTTTTATCCTACCGACTTTGTGCTGACATGGTGTTAAGTAGTTGTACAGAGAAGCACGTTACAGCTAAGCTGCGACGTCACGGTAGGTGGATGCCTTTTGTAGCAACCGGTATAAGCAGACATCACAGCAGTCGTGTTATGTAGCCACTGGAGACATCCCATTTCTTGCCTCAATGCAGACTGCTGCCAAATTTACGACAATCTTTGTGTACCACTTCAGACGTCCAGTAACTTATAGAAGAGAACAGCTTCACTAGGTTGAATATGAACAAAGCACTATAACGCGTAGGCCTACATGCACTCTGCACAAGACTGACCAAAAATCACGTCAAAAACACAAAAGTGTGTGCTGAATGACATTCGGGAATTGGAACCGTTTTGAACTATTATTGGAAGGTCATTTGAATATGCTACGTTAGCAGTGACAGCAAAAATAAAACACCGCAGTCAAGTCAGCATAGGCCTGCGTATGCTGTCAGTAATATAGTAAATGAAAATAATTGTAAAATATGCCAATTATCATTGAGGTGCAGATCGGTCTTTGAGGTAGTAGATAGGTCCCGAGGACCGAACTGATTTCGCGGATTCGGTCCAAGAAATCAGAGCAGGTCCTAGCAGATATGATAGTTGATCCACCAGACATCATCTCAGATCACAGTGTCATAAGCTGGTGTTTTCCTGTTTCTATTAAGCCGAGGACTATAATCAACCGAGAGGTGACACGTTGGTCCAAAGTCAATGAGGGCAGCTTTCCTGCTGCACTGCTTGAGTCAAAGCTATGTACATGCAAGCACAGCTGAAGACTACTTTGAACTTTACGACAGTGTGCTGACAAGGTTAGCAGACCAGTATGCGCCAGTCAAGAGAGTAAAACTACATCGTCAGCGACTAGTGCCGTGCATGGACAATGAATGTTGTCAGCTACACAGGAAGTCATGAATGCTTGACGGGCGGTCAAGGCCATCGGACGATCGTCGAGCTTGGGTCAAGCATGAAAGACAGCGACACCAGGTTTATCAAAAGAAAACGAGAGGGTTACTGGTCGTCACGAATATGTGGACAGGCTGACCAGCCATGGCACCTGTGGATGGCCGTAACTTTTTGCCCCATGATGGGACCGGTGGGTATTGAGTAACTCCCCAGATTTACTCCATGAAAAATTTCTCTTTCCAACCATACCAAATTTAGCTCGTTACCAATTTTGTCCGGGTTCACCAGTCTGACCGCCGGACTATAAATCTATTTTCTTGAGGAAGACTATGCAGTTCAGCTGCGGTATGACTAATTACTACATCGGACCCAGTCCCCATCGGACCACACAGAACAGTGCTGGACCACATAAGACCTCATCTAACCTGGACCCGGGCGTGCACCACTAAATACGTCATATGTGATATAACGACATTAATGTGAAATAGGTTTATAAGAAAACTGTCGTTAATGTATACCGTTTTTTTAAATTTTGCAATGATTAATGTACAAGAGTATTTAAATATTTTGTTTAATAAAGTAGATATATATCATATATTGTGCATAGTCGATATGATGAAAATGAACTCAACAATCTCAATCACCAACTCAGTTAATCTGTATTGCTTTGATGTCCCCGTTGCAATGAACATAAACCTGTGACTCTGTAGGCCTAAAATGGCTTGCTTTTTAGCAATTCCAGTGACAGGCAACAGCCAATAGGTGAGGACGTTTGATGTAGTCCAATACAGCCCGATGTGGTCCGATGTGACACAATGGGTCTGATGTGGTAATTAGTCACACCTGTTGAAACTGGCCAGTGCCTTTTGACGGCTAAGTCAATGATCAATGATATAAGCTTAATGATATGACGCAGACATAGAGGAATTACAGGTGCAGGAAAATGCCTCTATGCCCTCATCACAAATACAAAACTAACGAAATACTTAGGTAGGCTGTTCCAAATATTAACTATCCTTTTAGTAAAAAAGCATTTGCACATGTCATATTTTGGTCTACTTTTCTTCAACCCAAGATCATTTCCCCTCGTGATGTAACTATGCTCCCTCGTAACTCGAGGGGCTACAGCTGTGTCATATTTTCCAGACAATATTTTATACACTTCATCATATCTCCTCTTACTTGTCTATAGTGCAACTATGGCAAAGTTAATGATTTGAGACGATCGATATATACTATATTTTTAAATTCCATTATTAATTTTGTAGCTTGTACTTCTGCTAACATTTCAATATCACCTTGAATGTACTCAGTTACATTCTGTCAACTTTTAAGCAAGTTTTGTAATTTTCCTTGGAAATGTGAAATACAACAAAAGTTCATGTTTTTATGGAAGCACCGTGTATGGCACAAGTTAGTCATTCGACACTCGATACATGATGACTGTAATGATACCACTGTACACTGCATACAGCATGAAGATTTGCAGGAACTGCAAATAACATAACAAGTGCAAGGTAAACCGCTAACGCAAACTAGCCCTATACAGACATGCCACACACCAACTCTGTGCACAAAGTAGGCTTAATATATTTATGCACATTTCTCTATCTGTCATTAATTATTTTTTGTTTCAATTAGAGGCTGTGAAACTGCTAACACAAACTAGGCCTATACAGGTAATGCGAAGTTAATTAGCGCAACTCAGTTGTCTACGTACTAGCCAAGTCCGTGCCTAATGACTCATGTCCATGCTAACTATCGCGGCAATAGGCCTATCGTTATTCATGACGACGGAGTAAATCGTGTGCAAATGCACTGGTCGGTCTCATCAGCTTAATAATGATTCAGCTATTATAGAGAATATAATCATTCACGGTGAGTTGAATTACTGATTGAATTACTTATTTGTTTATTATGGTGTGACGGGCAAATCTTCATGCTGTAGGCCTAACTTGTCATGATTCTTTCATCTGTCTACGCTTATAAAAACTTTCCAATAATACCATAGGTTTATATTCAATGCACTTATGTGATCCTAGCGATCTCCAGCAATACAGGTACATCAACACTTAATAAAACGTTCGCAACAGACTTAATACACTCAGCATGTGTGAAACTAAATGCAAACTCGAACATGCTGCATGAGAACTCTGTGTAGACTCAAAATTTCTGCTTTCCGGTAGATTATTTCTTCATATTTATGTCTTTAATGACATTTGCTGTCATTTGTAAGTCGTAAAAATGGCAATTATCAGCACCGGACCTATTGGACACCTTTACCTATTGTATTACTGTAAGACAAGGATAGTACATTACATTTCTCTATGTTCAGTTTTAACAACCAGTAATCTGACCATTCTTTAAGTGCACAAAAATCTTCCTGCAAATTAGTACTATTGTCCTGATTTGATACATGTCTACTTAATTTAGCATCATCTGCAAACAGACTGCAAT
>Ga0126335_1000698_pt1 | contig 16934 bp, 8 predicted proteins | sample OlaspJWI45metaG_FD_108409 | JGI IMG/M metagenome (GOLD analysis project Ga0126335, IMG submission 108409) | Marine gutless worms symbiont microbial communities from Oahu, Hawaii - Olavius sp. 1 OAHU.JWI-45 metaG | ecosystem: Host-associated > Annelida > Digestive system > Unclassified | place... | reverse complement strand
TGTGTGTTTGGTAACGTTAGTAGGCTAATACATTACAAACAAACTTGTATATTGAAGGCAGCTGTTAACGCTTGTCCGAGCCTTGCTGCCCGTCTCATTCTCCATACATCTATTTGTTATGTCATTCGTTTTATGGGCAAATAAATATACATATATTTCATATTTAAGATATTTCACATTTGGAGAAATGGCCGAATAACAACATTTCTGTAAGGAACGACTGTTGTATGACGTTTTCCCAAATTGTTACAGCATACACAGGACTCGAAACCATCCGGTCACCATGGCGACGCGCGTCGTGTTGGTGACGTCATCTCTGGTCGCTATGGCAACGCTGGTGGCGTCGCAAGCGCTACCGCCAACGTGCGACCGGTTTCCGCCGCCAACGAAGGAGAAATCGACCAAAATTGTACCGACTCTGGAAATGTCGGAAGGCATCGCTCTGATCGCCGGTGTCGGCGGTTTTGCCCTTCTCGTTGCTGTTTTGTTCATACTAATGAGGTGAGGCGTGAAATGACGACTGAAAATACATTTAGTTTTGTTAAATTAATTGACTCAATCCTAAAATTGATTCTTAATTTCGACACGTCTTGGTTCGAGTAGCAATATTACCATTATTTCAAACTCGTCTGCTTTTGTGTTTACACTGCAGCCAGTGGCGGATCCAGGGGGGGGGGCGGTACCCCTATTTTGGCAAAGTTAATTTAATTTTTTACATTGTGTACAATGTCTGAAAAAATATTTTTGAATTTGAATTTGGATTTTATAGTAGCCGAAATCCGAAGAGTTTTTGGAAGTGTGTGGGTGTATGCGTGTGTGTGTGTGAATCGAAATCGTGGCCGCTACTGTTTTTTGTTCAGCAAAGGCCCAATTTTGAATGATATCCGAGGCCATTCTGATCTCAAAAATATATGCTAGATAGCAGAAAATCGCATCTAATTTTTCGAAATTTTCTGGAGGAGGCCCCCAGACCCCCCGCCGGCGCTAGCGCCTTCGGCGCTCGGTTCGGGGCTTCGCTCCCTTACCGGACCCCCTTTCTAAAATTCCTGGATCCGCTCCTGACAGCCTGACTAACTACACACCTTCCCCAGTCGTCTATAGCAGCTTTGCAGGCTACATTGCAAAAAATAAAGTTATTCCCGACCAACATGAGCCCAGTGGATTTCCGTTTACACAGCCTTAAGACAGACACCAGCTGACACTGTGAGACCACGGTTACGGAGCTAGTGCATCTTGTGATGTGTCTGTTTGCTACCCAGTATTAACTATAGGCGTAGTACTCATTTCGTTTACCCGTGGGAATGGTCAGGCTGAGTCGACCTGGATGGCTGGTCACTTACCACGACTGCTCACCCAGCCGTATAGACGGTCATGCTTCCAAGTAATGACCGGGTCCGGCATAAAGTACCTTCTTTGATCGAGACCAACACGGGGGGGCGGTGGAGCAGTGGTAGAATGTCCGACCAGGGATCGAAAGGTCCCGGGTTCGATCCCCGGGCGGTGCCAAAAAGTGAATGCATGTTTGTAAATATTTACCACTATTAAGTTGTGTCTTGTGTTGTATTATGTGTTTGATTGTTGTTTCGGTTTGTACGGCATTCAGTAATAGCGCTTCTCTATGGCTGCTTACATTACCGTGATGAACTACGTGTATTCTTTGTGTGTGTACTGTCTTGCGTGGCAGATGTTGCTGATTGTCCTTTGCAGCGTTTGTCTGCAGTTGTAATAAAGAACATTATTATTATTATTATTATTATTATTATTATTATTATTACCACTAAATCCTACCACTGCCTGTAAAATACGGCTTCGTTAAGGCTAATACCGAAGTTTATCCGCACAAAATGCAGTACAGTATAAGACAGAACAGAATACAAAAGACTAGACTAGAAATACAGGTTAAGAATCTCCATGAACCAACTTATTAAATGTACTAAAAACACACTTTTTAAGTTCTACAACAGAAAATATATTGGCTCTTTACCTGCTTTGCTGTCCGCCACTAATGCAATGACACTACGTAACGATATGACTGTTAATGCTGATGCTGTCTTAGGCGGTTGGTGTATGGTGACACACACCTACTCGACACGTTCTACGACGCCGGGGGTAACAACAACTTCGCCATCGTGGCGTGCGCCGTCGTAGCGCACTGGCTATGGACAGTTCTCTATCTGCCAGACTCAGTAGCTGTCTACAAGGTCAGCTCACGAGCTTTCGTTTTCTCTTGTATTCTATGCAGTCGTAAAACCGACAGAGTAGATGCTTTCCGCGGACATTTGCTACTGGACAATTTCACCCGAATATTTGCCCCCCCCCTAACCTTAGCCTCATAATTAAATTAACCTAGACCCGGGGCGATATCCGAGGTATGATAGTCCGGGGGCGAATGTCCATGAATAGCAAAGTATATACGTTGGAATTTCGTGCTTGTTGTCAGCGGAATTTACAGTCAACAGCAACGAAAACGAATACGAAAATTAAACAGCCGGCTGAAAAAAACACTGGTAGGCCTACAGCCAGTGGTATTTGTCTGATCAGTATTAATTTTGCTCGGTGGCAGGCTATTGGTTGCAAACATTTCTGTCAACAATGTTGGTTCTGTCATCTGTCGGGCCTACAAAAACTTCCCCAAAGTTACCTACACTGTGTACCCCGTGTGGGTTCCGGGGCTTAGAATAGACCCACTCCGTTTCCTGGCCGGATGTCGTAAGAAGCGACTAAACCAGGCAACCCTCAACCTCCGTGGCCTCATCTGATTACTGATGATGGACTGGAGTGAAAGAGGGAACATTCGGAAGAAGGGCCCCTCGTGGGAACCCTTCCACAAGAACTCAGCTCTTTGCAGCTGACAGGTGAACCAGTCATGGTTCAAAAAAGAAGAAAGTTTTAGGCGCCCAACGGAAGCACCTGAGGAAACAGAACAAAGCAACTGCTGCCCAGCGGGCAGACGGAGGACCGGGAGCTCGAGACGCCCACAGCGGCGAATCATGCACTGTGACTGATGTCAATACAGGGTGCAGCAGTCGCACAAAAAGACCGCTGTCACTTGGTGGGACATCTCAGGATGCCCAGAGCCAGGTGAAATGTACTGAGACACCCTCAGGCGCCCAACAGAAGTGCACGAGGAAACAGAAAGAAGCACTATATAACAGTTAGAGACCTCCTGAGGTTTTCAACATCCTCATAGAGGTTTTTATAGTACCCTGGTAAAAAACACCAGGGGCTTTAGTGAGGGATGGACTATGGGCCCATCTTCGGCCTGGTTCTACGAAGGACAACTTCGCCCCCACCGAAACTGGAACTGGATTTACACTGTGTCGAGTGGGACGTCAAGCCTTTATTCACTATGTCAGTAACGTACACTGTATGTAATCACAAATACTGGCTGACAAATTTTAGGTTTTTAGGTTTTTAACCGATTTAGCTTGCAAAATAAGTCAGCGTTTGAGAATTTCGTCTCAGATTCCCGTCGTAGTTTTGCCCCTAATTCTTACTGTAGTCGTTCTTTCAGATCTCGCGTTCTATTAGTGCAGTCCTTCAGCTGATTTGTCTTGTTATGTCTCACTGTAGAACGTTCACAAACCAGGACAATTAACCCAGGATTCTTCGAGTGGAAATATTTCGCTATGAACAACTATACCAATACTACAGGGTGGGCCAAATTAAACAGGGCCACGCATTTCGGAAGCGCTGCTCCGGTCTTCACTATCTTTGACAGAAAACAAGGCCATTTAATTCTTAACATGACAACATAATCTGCATACATTAAATATGGCAAATTAAGTGGCGCCATCTGATTAATGAAAGGCATCGTAATAAATAAGGATCGGCCATCGTCTTTCGTTATGTTGATCAAAGCTCTAAAGTGTAAAAAAATCACAGTTAATTTAATAAATAACAACAATGGCTGACATCATTGTGAGGTAGTTAAGGTGTCTAAAAATTTAAGTAAGTAAGAACGTTCGTTTGATTTTTTTGTACGGTTTAATAAGGGCAGAGAATTTTTTCATGGTCATTTTTATTCGCTAGATGGCGCCGCGGCATTTTCCTAAATTAATAGCTAAAATGACAGATTCTGATTAAGAACGAAATGATGTTGAAGTTTGCCAAGAGTGGTTTAGATCTGACCAGTATATCTAGAGTTACAAGCTATTGAAATGAGTGACCTCGTTTAATTTGGCCCACTCTTTATACTGTTTCAGCTCGGAATAGCCGGTCAATTCTGGCTGGCAGCTATAACGTCGATTCAACTGTTGCTGTTCTCAATCATTGCGAGCGAGTTCCGCACCAAGGCACCTGGCGCCAAGACTTTTCTGCAGGTAAACGCACCTGTTCGTTTGTCTTGTGTGTGTATCTGCGATCTGTTTTCTAATATCCAGTCAAGAGTCGTTTTCAAATCAGATTATTTGTTGATGGTTTTACTCCCTTCCCGTTCCCATACCCCGCTAAGACCGCTGCTGTTCGGCGCTAACTGCCTGCAGGCTAGCTGCAAGCCACACGCCTGTGCTACGGCTTACATGGTCGTCACGATCCAATAACCACGTTGCCCAACGCAGGCAGGCTGCACGCGCTTAGCCTATACATGTAGGTACCCTAAAAAACAAAAATAACAATTTTTCTCACCCTTCTCCCGAAAGTCTTTGCACTTAAAACAAATCCTGGGGCGCCCTGGAGCTACCCTGAGAATTTGAAGGCGATAGACATTCCAGTTATCCAGTTATAAGCGAATAGACGAACAAATATACATACAGACACACAAACAAAATTATTACATTAAGTTCTATGACGCATGCAGGGAGAGACTGCAATAGGATACAGACATGTTGGCGTGACACTCAAAGCACCCACCAATAAGTGACGAGCCAGTAAGTGACGTCCTTCGCTGAGTTTGCTGCGGCGGTGAATTTCAGCAACGAACTGCGAAGAAATAAACATACATAGATCGAGACAGAATAACTGAGCATAAAGTTTACTTAGCAACTCGCCAGCCAGCTCGTAGCCGGGGGGATTCTGGGATTAACCCTTTTCCCGCCCCAGCCAAACAACTTTACAATTTTTACATTGCTAAACATACCTACATTGCAATGACCGAGAAACCTCGACGCTTACCATACAGTCTGCAGTGATGTATTGTTATTTGAACGAACATGTGTTTAACGCTAATCAAATCAAATCAATTTATTCGTCACACACACAATGTGCAAAAGTGAAAACGCACACAGTGTAGTCAATAATGTGTACGACGGATAGTACCCACGGAACAGATGCTCCGCTTATGGGCTACCCAGTAGGCGTACAAAAAACATTGAAACAAAGTCATATGTGACATCTAGTTATTGTTTAGTGAAGTGAGTAGTGAGTGACACTTTATAGGTCATTTCGGGGACGGTTTTACAGGTCAGGTGACCCAACCAACAGCGCCAAAGCACTGAAGGAAGCCAGTTGGCCGCTGAGATGGGCTTCAGTCCCACCCGAACCACTCCGCCGTGTTACAATATGAACTGTAGGCAACGCCTCTAGGCTAATCACAGCGTAAGGGTCCCAGTATGACAAAAACCCAATCTGCTGGATTCATAAGCTGCCTAGAACAACAAAAGTATTGCACTGTTCTATAGTAACTACAGCAGCTGTGCTAATGTTCCCTCAATAAAACAACTTTACTTTGGAAAACGTAAACCACCTCTGCGGGCCTGAAGTTAGCCAGTAAATAACTCTGCGGTGTGTCGTGTGTTGCGACAGGTGATTCATTGTCGGTTTGGAGCTGTGACACATGTCATCGTCATGATTCTCGCCGCCATCGTCAACCTCTTCCTGATAGCAATGACACTAGCGCTCGGCACACACACGATCAGTGCTCTAACCACAGGTGAAGCACGTATTCTGTCTGATCTGTTTAAGCAACGTAACTGCTTTAGGGCTGGAAACAACCAAGGGTTGTCTATAAAAAGTTGTTTGGTTTTTTAAATATTTTTTAGTTTAAAAAAAGTTATTTAGCTTTTTATGTTTTAATGTAAGAAGTAACGCCATTGACACTAGAGACTATTTTACATAACTTTTTATCGATCTAAGATACTGTATCACACACAAAGACAATTTCAGTGAGAGAAGTATTGTCACAAATTACAGTGCAAATTTGCATTACACGACAAAATAAAATAAACTTATAGTTTTAGGTATTCTAGGTTTTTTAAAAAACCCAAAAAATTGAGGTACCGTTTTTACAACCCACTTTACGGCCCTGAGCTGACTGCAGCGACATCCACGGGTCAGTTACAACGTTGTTGCGGTCAAAATTGAAAATAACGCCTTCTGCCTTTGGCCCAGCATTGCACAACTGTGGGCATTTTTTCAATGCTGGTCAAAGCATCTGGCGTAATTTTTGTTGTATAATGAAAATTAGATTTATGTAGAATTTGTTATGCAAAAATGCTATTTTCTTCAGTAGCTGTAGTATTTCATAATAACTTGGTAATCTTTACTGGTCAATAGTACGCTTAATGTTGACCAGTAAATATTACGCTGCGTTTACGAACTGGTCAATGGCACTATTGGGTAATTTTATTTTATCTCTGACATTATGGATTTTCGAAATTTCGGTAGCTTTATTATCTTTCCAGTAGTCAACGAAATCATAAAATATGCTGTATTTAAGTTGCGGACGTCAACTTATACTTGTATTAAAGAATTTTGACTGATTGTTTGACTTCTGTTCGTATTTTTGTAAACCGTGCATATATTGTCTTGTGTCGTAGGTTTGAGCCAAGAAGTAATAACTCTGCTACTGTCCGTGGCCGCAAGTTTATTCGCAACCATTGGCGGCGTAGGTGGCGCCCTCTACATGGCGTATTTCGCCGTTACCACAGTTGTGGCGATCGTACTACTGTTTTACGTCAACGCGTTCTATCTGAGAACCGACGACGCCACCCATCAGTGGGGGTTTACTTATGACAGCCGGCAGATTACGGACACAGTCTGCGATGTTCTACAGTGCGCAGAGGCACATAACATGACAGGCAACCTGGAAAACAGCATTCTGACGTTTTCTTCGTTCGATGGACTACTTACAGCCATTAGCATTCTTCTGAGTCAGTTGCTCTACTCATTGTAGTTTTAGGGCGCATCTAATGCATGAGGTGCGGATTATTGCAGTCGACAATTTCAGCGTCTGTCAGTCAGTCTGTCTGTCACGCGGCTTCACTCGGCTTCGCTCTACAAAACGGCTGAACGGATCGAGGTCCTGTATTGGACTTTGTCTAATTGTTCTTTGTACTTTGGTAGCCCGTAAGCGCTGCGGAGCATCGGTTCCTTGGGTACTACCCGTAGCACCACACAACGTACTAGTGTGTTGTGAAGATTTTTGCTGAAATGTATTGTGTGTGTGAAGAATAAATTGATTGATTGATTGATTGATTGATTGATTGATTGATTGATTGATTGATTGATTTGATTGATAAGGTCCTGTTTGGAGTAAAGACTCTTAGGGGCCCAAGGAACTTTGTCTTAGACTGGGGTCCCAATCCCCCACGGCGATTCAATGCGGCCTTCACCATATTACTTTGATCACTTTCTTCTTTCTTGTGTCTGCCTCTGTTGCTAAGTTGTGATTAGAATCGATCCACTCTGTTTCCTGGCCGCGGATGTCACAAAGGGCATTTGTGGAGGTTTATTGTGTGTCATATGTTCGTCTAAAAAGATAGATAACAGCGGAGTCCGTCAGCGCTCTAGCTATAATAAAGGCCACCTCTCAATTCAGTGCATGGGAACACCCTATTTTTAGGGTTTTGCACTTTCCCCACCCCACCCCAGAAATACTTATAGATAAAGATAAATTCTGGCAGTATGCTGTCTCGTTGGCTCTCTTCGATATTTTGGCTGGCGCGCCGTTAAGCAGCTCTTATTATCAGTCTTTTCGTCTCTCTCTTTATGTATTATTTATTTGTGTTTGTTCGCAATTTTGCAGCATTATAACCGCCGCAATTTTTGCCGTTGCACCGCATGGCGTGACGTCACTTATCGGCCGGCACTGTAGTCGGTACACGGTGGTCCAAAAAACGTCCGCATGTTTGTTCTACTGTAGCTTCAACAGATCTTGCCGATTTCTACAATATTTGGCAAACCGTCAATGGAAGACATTTGCAACAAAATAGTTCTTCATTTGTCCACTTCACCTACATACTGTTGCCGCTGCACCTTGGGAAACATATGACACGCGCAATGGCAACTTTAACCGCCAGTTGCACATTATCGTTGTATAAACCAGAAAGTATCCTGCTTTCTGCACAGGAAAGTGCAAGTATTACAGCAAGTGTTTAAAATGGCTTCCCCTTTCATACACTTAGACCGGAAGTCTCTTGCGCCATTCATGAATAATATGCATCGTCCACAATGCTTTGCGAGAAGTCATTCCCAGTGTCAACAAGGCGTTGTCTCAGATTTGCAACGTGTTGAATTGGTGTCTGACACACACGCTTTTGCATCACACCCCATATGTGATCATCAACAGGATTAAGATCGGGGGCTATTGAGCGTCCATAAGTCCGGGCCGATGAACTTCTGAGTTTCACACAACACTCAATTGTCTGACGTGCATGATGTGCTGGCGCACTGTCTTGCTGGAAGATGTCAGCGTCATGACGGCAATGGCACCAGTCAGCATCTCTTGCATCGGTACAATATCACGAAAATATGCAACAGTAAAAATCTTTTATTGGTCGTGTCTTATTCTCAGGTTTTGAAGTCGATTTAACAGCTCTATTGACAGAGCAAATTGGCCAGAAGGGTCCCAAAACCACAAATTTATCTTTTTCCACGGTAGTGTAGCAACACTATGCAGGTGAAGTGAACACATCAACAACTGTTGTGTTGCAAGTTTCTTCAGTATACTGTATGTCAAATTCTATGGAAATCAATCAATGTTTGTAGAAACTACAGTAGAACAAAACTGTGGACGTTTTTTGATCACGGTGTATATGGTGTCATTCTAACATGCCTGCCATATTATAATTTATGCGCACCAGACTCAAAGAGAAAGTCATTAATAATAATAATAATAATAATAATAATAATAATAATAATAATAATAATAATGACAGAAAACACCCGCAAGAAACATTCCTTTTCCAACGCTTTTCCGTGGCTCTGCAAAGAGGAAATGCGGTTTCTTTCCACAACACCATGGTCCAGAGTGAATTGCCGTTGCAACCATAACTTTGTTTTAGCGATTTAACTTTTGTTTTTAACCCTCGGGATCTATACTACCGAAGGTGTAATAAAGAGACTCAAGGGCCACTGAGCGAAGAGGCACGGCAGTTACTGTATGACCTTGGTCGGCGAATCTCGGCGTCCTATGGCGACGACCGGGAAATGAGCTTTTTATTTCAACGCGTTTCTGTTGTCGCGCAGCGCTTTAACGCTGTCTTGCTACACGACAGTTTTTGTGTTGAGGACTGGCCGTTCCAGCTTCATTACTTTGAACTTAATTTTAGACCCACCCTGGGAACTGAGTACCAGGGTTACTTCCTAATGTACTGTTTTTATTGCGTTGTGTATTTTCTGTTCCGGTAGCCTACAGTCATTGTTTGCCGTGTCACGAGTTTATAATAATAATAATAATCAAGCTTCTATAGCGCCATAAGGTCGTGACTTCAGAGGCGCTTAGCCGGGTGCTAGCTAACCCCGCCGCCTACCTGCTTGTCACGTTTGTTTGCATTGTCTATAGCTGGGAGTTGCTTCCTCAGCGTGAACCAGGCTTCGTGGACTAGCGCCTCCGTTGCCAAACCGCGCCACGCAATCTATGGCTACCTGACTGGCGGCTTTTCGTTCTTCGCAATTCCCTTCATGTGGACCTTTACGTTTGGCATGGGTCACTGGGTGGTCAACGTTGTCGAAGGACAGGTGCCCGTCAAGGACGTAGGAGCAGGTAAACTGTGATACTGACTAGTTTTGCTCTGACTCTGTGTAAAGTGAATTCAAGCGATCAGTCATAAATTTACTGCTACTTGACTGTCGTAAAAACAAAAAAAAGAGATTATCAAAATTCTTGTTTTTTTCGTCATTTTTTGTTTTGTTTCCGTTTGCAACCGTTGTTACTATCGTTGTGTTGCAACGACAGGCATATACTCTACTGTACAGTGTCAGAAAAAAAACTTTTCAACGTGTAGGCCTAACAGAATATAACTTCGTCAAATCTCTTCGACGAATAAGAAGATGGGTTTGAGTCTTAACCTTAACGTAATTCTATCACTGCTAGAAAGTTTATTAGATTTCCAACAACAATCACACCCCCAGGCTTCAACATGTTGTCGTTATCGATCATTGTTATTTCGTTATCATTAAGGCCGCATCGAATGCACGAGAAACGGACTGATCCCGGACGTCTGCTAGTCTGCCTGTTTATCACGCGGCTTAGCTGTGCAAACACGGCTGAACGGATCGAGGTTCTGCTTAGTGTAAAGACTTCTGGGGACCCAATGCATATTGTATTAGACGGCGGTCCTGATCCCTGGAGGCGAAGAAAGGGGAATTCGATGCGGCCTTTGCCAAATTACTTTGGACATTTGATACGACTTTACTGCTATTAATCTTTGGCACCGGCGGATGTACTGCAGTGCAGTGGGTATTAGACGATAAACCCAAACAAACTGATACGTGTGTAGGTATGCTACCGGTCATGGTCGCACAAATGACGCTGGGTAGAACCGGCGACTTTCTAATGTCTGTGCTGACCGTCCTCGTCGTAATTCAAACCATCTCAGCCCAGATTCACTCCCTTTCTGCAATATTCATGTACGACCTTTACCGCACATACATCAGTCCATTTCGTCTACCATCCATGACCTCGTCAACTAGCCTCGCCCTCTACAAGGATGAGGAAATATCCCAGTATCTGTCCTACAACCGAAGAAGTGTTTTCCTGCGTCATGCCACAACCGTCTTCTTCTGCGTGCTGACGTTTCCCGCGGCTCTGATTTTCATGACGATCGAGCTACCACTTCACTACAAAGTTTCGTTCATCTGCATCGTTGTCGGATCGTCGATTGGGCCCGTCGAGCTGTCCGTAATCTGGCATCGCACGAGAGGACTGGGCATCGTCAGCGGCATTTTCACGGGCCACGCGGCCGGATTTGCGGTTGCGTTGGTTTATGCTATGACGTTTCGTGGCGGACTCGATGATTTTCTGCGCAACACTAGCCGCCAGGAAGTGGAGATCGCTGCCGTTGGGGCTTCGGTTGTGGTTGGAGCAGTAGTCTGCATCCTGGTCAGCCTGTGTTGCGGAGGGCTTGATCGCGGCATGGTCGAGGAAGACGAGTGGGAAAAGTGTCGAAAACTGGACAACCCGGTCAAGCCGTGGGCACTACAGTACGCCATTGACACGCCAAACAGCAAATCTGAACCATATACCAGCACACCTAGCTACTTCCAGGTATAATATTAATATATTTCAGCCATTTCTTAATAATGTAGGATAAGTTGTGAAGTTCGTCTTAAGTTCTTCTTCGGGTGTTCCGATATGCTATGAAGCAGCGAAGTTACAAATGACCGAATACTGACGCCCAGGATGGTGTATTTTCCAGCCGAAGCCGAAGAGCGAAAAACAAGCCCTTATTAGCGAACGCGTCATGAGATCAGGGCCCGGTTACGGCATTCGTAGTACACAGACTGCTCTCGTAGGCGATTTACACTTCAAACACAAGCGTGATGAGACAGTTACTAGTCGTCTTCGACGCTCTGTAAAACTACCTCAGTTGTTTGCTAGGACAAACAGATTCAAAAATTCTTTTATTTGCTTTGGACTTTCTAATTATCAGTAACTCTATTTGTACCTTTGTAGGCCTATCTGTATATGTTTTATGATTACTTGTTTGTTTTATATCGTAGCGCTAATCCAGCCTCTTGGCTGCGAGAATCCAATAAACCATGATAATGATGATGATGATGAACATTTGGGCCCTGTCCTCCCGTTACGCTATATCATCTGTACTCCCAAGTTGCGGTCCGAGGGTATCACCAAGGATAGCGCCGAGGTTTAGTACCGCAGCCCAAGTGGAGAAATAAAAAAGTCTGCGAGTGAAGCTAGGAAAAAAATTACGACTTAATTTTTGGATAGTGGGGATGGGCGGCTGTGAACTGTTTCGTCATGGCTTGAGGGGGCCTCTGAATGTTGGGGATCTGGGTTGCAGCCCTTTTGGCCTAATGCTTAATACAGGCCTGCCAGAAATGTAGGGACTGGTGAGCACTACAGCCTGAGCTGGCCAGTGAGGTCAAAAAGTTTTTCTACAACAGGAGGCCATTTCGAGTGCATAAAATGAAACGTCAGGGAATGTGATGGCAGAGAACGATGCTAAAGAAAAGTTCTACTTCTACACTAGTTCGATCACGTCGGCGATGAGCATTGCCGTGTCCGTTCCAAACAGTCCATCATCGCTCGATGTAGTTCATAATTTCATCTAGTCAAAAACAAAGTGTTGACTGTAACGTCAGAAGGTCATCTGATGTTGCCGCGGCAGCGCCCACCTCCAGAGGTCACATGCACGTTCAGTCCACTGCCGCAGCCCTGGCTTGAGGCGGCCCAATAAGAATAGGCCTACTTAGAGGGCCGCATCTTTTTGTACAATGTAGGAGTACTATTGTTTTGCGCAGCGGCTGGCGGGTCACTACTTTCACGCATTCCTGTCACAGACTGACGGACTGACAGACAGACAGACATCACAACCGGATTGCATATTGCCTCTTTCACCTATATAGGCGGGCCGAGGCACAAAAAAGGGTGGTCCGCCCGCTTTGACTAAAATGCAATTGTGTTACTTATTTAATTTGCAGGTGCGTCATCAGTACCAGTCAGCATGGACTAGCGCCTATGTGGTGGGTACTCTGCTGTCTGTACTCGTCGCCGTTGTGTGGCCGGCAGTGATGCTAGTCGCAGGAGTCTTCAGCTGTTCCGGCTTCAAGACCTGGACTATACTTGTCATCGTGCTGGCTATAGTGTCAGCCATGTATCTCGGTCTTGTGCCACCCATTGCCGAGATTGTCAAGGTTTGGAAACTCTCCAAAGTATGCAAAGTTGATAATTGTTTCTTCTTTTTGGAGTGGGAAATTTGCATCTAGTAGGCCTACGTAATGGCAAAAAATGTAAAGGAAAGGAACATTTGATATGGGGCAACATCATCAACTCAGGTAAGGCACGCGTTGTCCAGGGATCACACAGTTTTATACCTGCCAACTACGCGCTTATTCATGAACGGAATGAACTATACCGGCCTCTGTTTTCCAAGTTACCAGCAAAAGCTGGTCCTCATTTAGCTGTCCCGGAGGGATGGAAGGCTGAGTAGGCCTAGGCATAGTTATGTTTCTGCTTCTTTCTTTCTTTCTTTTTGTTGTAGTTCTAGTCGTTTAGTAGATGTTTCACGGACGGATAATGGATTTGTGTCTAAATCAAGGTTACTCACTTGGTTTTGTAGCTATGCTACGCTCCGGTGCGGCCCAAGGAACCACAATTGCCACAAGCCGTATCACAGACCGCCAAAACCGACTTCGTAACACCAGACTTCACAATTCCAGACTTTGAAGACGACAGCGCCGTGTACATCACCGATGGGCACGCGCTGCCGGTCGACGTCGACGATGAATCCAGTATCGTGGACAACTCGGACGGCCTGAACGTCCTCTCCGATCCTCGCAAACCTCCCCCCGCTGGCGCTCGCAAGCCTCCTGCCCAGACCACCCCGAGTTCCACTGCACCCAAGCCTGGTGGTGGTCCTGTCGTTTATCCGTTGTCGTCGTCGACTGAGTTAATGCCGTGCGCCGCTTGCGTTCCGTTCCCTGAACCTTACTGCGTATCGGCTACCGACATTCCTCTCAATGGTACGTTTGTCGCTCGCTCAGCATTTTACGTATTAACACTGCGTACGATTAACGTACGCTCAGACTCAGAAAAATGCTTTATACTGGCAAGTAAGAAACTGATAAGTAAGTAAGCGATATACCGATATACTAGAATAGATGTAGGCCTGTGTAAAACTAATGCATTTTCTTTGCATTTCTTCAGGATTTGCAGCAGATTTGTATTTTTACTTCAAGATTTGGTAGAAAAAGCTCTAGGCGTTTTGTAGCACACTTCATGTGCTTTCCAGTAGTAATAAATTCTGAACATCAGTTAAATTTTCACAAAATTAGAGCCGCTTATAAAGTTGCACGCTTTTTCTGAGACACAGCAATGCAAGGTATTAATTCGCGTATCTCTCCGTCCGCTGTCTGTCCGTCACAACCGTCGGCGTTCTGTTTATGTTTATTGCCAGCCCTTTAGCCAGCCACAGGGGGATACGATGCGGCGAAAGCCTTATTACTTTGACACTTGTTACTGCTATCATCATAATCATAATCAATGACAAGATGCTCAGCTACCGCTGACAAACCGCCTGACGCTTGTATACGCCGACGTTAAGATCTCCTTGATACAAAACGTTAAGAAGCACAGCTTTCCGTGCTGTGCTGTAAACAGCTGCCGTCTGGTGAATAACTGCGATTTATTGGCCGGATTTTCCGACTTTTTTTGCCCCTCTGCCATGTGACGCCGACAATCCCCTCAAGCTGTCGGGTTCATATTTGGTATGGGAAAACTATAATTGCTGGGCTATAATCCGGTGACCGTCGCACGACTGACTCAGTCGTTTGGGCACAATACACCATCGTGACAGACAGCCACGTCGCCATAGCAAATGCCGCACCAGCGCACTGCGTTGGGCGGCGAAAAGCGAAAGAAGAAAATAATACACATCACTGCTAATATACAGCGTTTGGTCTGCGCCGGTGGTGTATAGTTGTTAGCGCAATGCACTGCTCTGCAGGAGGTTCCGGGTTCAATCCCTGGCCAGGGCGGAGTGTCATTTGTGGACAATTCCGCACCAGGCTCTCCCAGCCCACTCAGCTGTGACGATTAGACCGGTTTGTACTTGGTCGAAGATAAGGCGCTGAGAAAACTGTCCACCATCCTCATATACCGAGGCCAAGAAACGGGAGATCGCTATCGCTTCCCGCCCCATCGGGCACTGAACCCATGGCACAACTTACCTACCTTTACCAGTGTTTGAATGCAAATAGACGTTTTGTGATGTTTTCGTGTGTTGACAGTACCCGGTTTGAGCAACGCATCGTCAGCGCAGACTGGTATTTCCACTGGCGGTTCTAATAACTGGAAAATGCGGCTAGATTAGCCTAGGCTTCGACTTTGACGCCATGAAATGTGGAATATATAAACATTGTTTTGTGCATACTGATCCAAATGCAAACGACTGACTTCGCGGATATATACCTTGTGCAGCCTCACTGGCATCGGCAGATCATCCAACAAGTAAGGCCTGGGGCTCAGCGGATTAAAAGCCAATCCGGTTCCCCTCAACGGTTAATTGGACTCTACTGCGTGTGGTAGCTGGCTTTAGGTCGGCTTTTTGACCACATGTGAAACTCCTGCTTATCTCAGGGCCACATTCCAGTACGCAATTGGTTTCCGACCAGGTTCTCGACAAGTCTGCGACCAACTAGCGACATTTTTGGGTCGAAAGATGGTCACAGACCATTTCGATTTATATCAAAATGTCAAAATCGAAATGTCCCACGCGGGACAAGAGACAAATTCGCGGCTGGCTTCTGAACAGCGTGCGACAGGTTTGCAACATAAGCCTAAGTCTACGACCAGGTCTGCGACTCACTGCAGCAATGGAATGTGGTCATTCTCATCTGTTTAACGGCCAATACTCAAATGACAGTGTACATAATTTATGATCGATGTGTGATGGTAACTCAGTAGTCTATCAGAAGGTGAAAGGCCATTATAAATAAACGGGGGGGGGGCATTTCGAAATGTGTGTGAGTAGCTGTTTTTTAGTTCAAGCTTATGTCCTTCCTCTCTCTCCCCATAGCATAAGAAAAGACATACCGTAACAGCATTTGAGAGGGTATGGAGCCCATGCCCTCCCAACTGATGTTCCCCCTCTTTTCTCATCCCCTCCCTGCTGCGAAGCTGCCCCCTAAATACATGGGGTCTGGGGGAGCGCTGCGAGCTCCCCAGCGGGTCCGGGCAGAGCTGGCCGCCAAATGATTTTGGTACATTTTAAGTCAAATAAATGCATTTTGACATTGTGGACTTTGTTCTAAGCAGCACTTTTAGTTCAAGTGTCTATGAATATGATGATTTAAGGTGTTTAAAAAATATTTTGGTTTGTTTGACGAAGGGCTTCAGACAGAACTGTGCAAGTTGGCACCCGATTTGTTATGCCGTATGATTGCAAAATTTTCATTTTTTGCAGTTTCAGATGCGTGATATCGGCAATAACACTTGGGCATAAACTTAATTCTTATTAACTTTAATATTTATTGCAGGCTACATGTGTATAACTTAGGCCCATATATCAAGTTAACCCATAATTACGCAGCTATTTTTTCACAAAAGAATATTGAGGCGTCTTACTGATACAGCGAATGTTGCAAGTTCTATCTGTCAGAATGTTCATTGTTTATTATTAACAGTGATGTAGCGAGTCCAGTAAGTCTGAGTCCATAGGTCCCGATTTCGAGTTCTCAGGCTTCGAGTAAGAGTCCGAGTCCTACAAATACGGACTAGAGTCCGACTCGATGACACCATCGACTCGAGTACTACATCACTGATTATCAATTTACCTACTAACTAGTGATGCGTTATTACTTCGATTTAACGTGTACAGTTGCTTACGAACAAATTGTTACGTACTGTATTACAAGTGTCAGTCAAGTCGTAGCAGAGACCACAGCAGTAATGCGGTACAACAGCTCGGCTACGGCCATTTTCACAAATCAGACTAAAATCCGGCCCCGGGCAAAATTTTAGCCAGACATGAGAATAAGTGGTATTACCTGAAGTAAAATTCAAAACATTATAGACAATTCAAAGAAATCAGTTG
>Ga0126335_1000697_pt1 | contig 16937 bp, 11 predicted proteins | sample OlaspJWI45metaG_FD_108409 | JGI IMG/M metagenome (GOLD analysis project Ga0126335, IMG submission 108409) | Marine gutless worms symbiont microbial communities from Oahu, Hawaii - Olavius sp. 1 OAHU.JWI-45 metaG | ecosystem: Host-associated > Annelida > Digestive system > Unclassified | place... | reverse complement strand
GGTCCAGCTGAAGTAAACAAGTGTTCCCCGACGGTTGCAAAGCGTGATGGATGGACCATAAGTTGACTGGTTGACGACGACCAAAAACGGCCATGAGATGGAATGTCAGCAACACATCTCAGCATGCTGGAGAGGTAACAAGGCACAGAGCCGTGGAGTGCCCGGTAGATGATAATCACCGTTTGAACTTAATTCACTCTGTGGCACTTAACCAAAGCTGGCAAGAACATCTGTGATGTGAGCCGAACGACAGACACTGGTGACTGACCATGCTGATGCATTGAGCTAGATGTAGACGGTGTGGCATTACCATAGTCCAGGCTCGTCAGCACAAGGGCAACGACCAGAATCTGGAAAACAGACGATGGGACTGATCATTGGATACTGTGCAGTTGGCATAAAGTGGCAAAACAGCCAGTGACAGTCTGCTGGACATGTGACCACATACTGAGGTCAACGTCAATGTAAATTCCAAGGTCCTGCACTGCTGACGACGGGGTGATGGCATCAGACCCAATACTAAATGAAGACTGCGGCAGTGGATGCTGACGTCGTGCAGTAGTATACCAAAGGGGCTCTGTTGGAGACGGTTGGACTGCATCCAGTTATGTACATCATCTGTGCACGACGTCAGACGTTGTGGAAAATCTATTATGGCCAGTGGTTGGCGTGAGCCATATATTTATGTGTCATCCACATAAAGATGAGGGCAAAACCATGCCGCTCAACCAACGCAACGAGATCAGCTGTATGCAGGATGAACAGGATTGGACCAAGGACTTGAGCCTTGCAGAACTGCACAGATGAGCTGGATGGAAGATGACGCATGCATCCCACAGCGAACGTACTGGGAGCGGCCACAGAGGAACCATGCTAAAATGATCCACCTATTCCAAAGGACAGTTCCTGGCGTTGACAGAGAATGCTGTGATCAACAGTATCTAAGGCAGCAGATAAATCCAAGAGGACGAGGGCAGCAACATCCCAGGGTTTTAATACATATGCATTGAAAGGCTTACAGTTATAGCTTGTAACAGCTGTGCAAGGTATGCTGTTTGCAGAATGCTGTACGACACAATCTTTCGCTAAACCGCTGTTTCGTCAAAGTTCCTCGTTTGCCAGAGGAGCCCGGTAAAGGCTCATTCTGGCGCATTGAGCCAGACTCAGAAGATGGACTAACGCGGCTTGCCTTCAGACGGCGACGTGCACGCATTAACAACTGCTTCAAAAAGCCGACTGTTGACTATTCAGCGAGGTGACAGTGTGTTTCTAGTGATGTATGGATACTGCATGCTTAGTTGTACAGTTATGCATAGTGTAACGTAACGTTATACTACGTGGAAGCAGGCTTGCAGTTCTTACTATGAAATCTTGTTGGTCTTGGGCCCCACCACCCTAGCCCATGCCACCACTGCCAGGCTGCCTTTCAGTGCTATTTTTTTGTGCTGGGAAACTGGCATTTGTCAGTTATTGAGATAGTACTTAGGTGACTTTAGCCATATACTCAGATTTTCTCTGGTAGGTCATTGCTCATATATTTGGTGTTAACACTTGACATTGGTGTGTGTAGAGCTGAAATACAGTCGGTAGTGCAGACAACGGGATGTTTTCAGCAGCCATCGTGTCCAACAAATGATATTCAGTGGAACAATATTTCAGTGACAGGTTTGTCATGTATTAACTGATAAAGTAATAGACTGCGTGAAAGTAGTCATCAATCATGAAATACTAAAAATAACAACGTTGGCAGAAATGAAAATTACGAGTTGTTGCTTGGCGATATTAATTCGAGCCTGAAATGTTTAATTGGGTACTGGACCAAAGCCACATTGAGCATGGACAAAAAGGTAAAAGTAGGCCTTTCTCGATATGAGTTGTGGGATTGATATGGAACTGGTCTTTTTGACTTTTTTCTCTTGGCAGTAGTGGCCTGCAGGTGGCTGTCATAAATTCAGCAGTACAGTGTAGGTTGCCTGATATTTCTGACTGACAGTATGAATTGCACTTATATGGTAGAACTATCAACAGAAATGAGTGTTGTTCAGTGTTGTTTTGACTTCTTAAACTATACACGCGGTATGCATATGGGCCATCGTTGTCAGTTATTTACCTATCTGATATGGCCATTATTAGTCATCTGCACTTATATACTGTTGATTACTGTGCACTGCACATGCTGCGAGCAGATAGTGTTTTTTCCAGCGTCAGTGTATGTGTCTGTTTGCACAAAATAACAAAAACTGCTGGACTGAAGTCGATGTAACTTGGTAGGAATGTGCCCCATTGTGAACGCTAGAAGTATTTGGAAGTTGGCGACATTTGACCTTTGACCTCGGAGCTCTTTTGGTATTTTTCCAGCTCCGTCGAATTCCTTTACCTAGCAACATCATTTATAATATGGAGATACATCTTCAGAATATCTAGGCCACGGTTCAGTTTCAAGGTCATGGGTGCAAGGTCAAGGCAGTGAAAAAGCGGTAGCATGCAACTCAAAAACTACTGGTCGGAAACTGCTGCGGCTTGATCGGAATATCTGTTACGATAACGCTCTAAGAAATTAAGAGCTTCTGCCATTTTGACCTTAACCTTTGACCTTGAGACATATTTTCGTATATTTTCCAATTCAAGCTCTAAGTTTTGAATGCCTTAAGCAAGCAGCTTCACTTTCAGTGTGATGATAGATCTTTAGAATAAGTCAACTGAGTTTCAAGGTCATGGAGTTAATCTCAAGGGCATATTTTATTTTGTATATTAACATATTTGATCAGTGTGTAATGCCCACAGTGCTTTTACATTGTTGGCTTCGTGCTAGACAACCAGCAATGATGTCTGTAAATATTTTGCTCCAGCAGCCCCAAAAGGCTTTGCTGTTTGTGGGCTTTTAATATCTATGTATTATGACAATTGATTTGTATTTATAGTAGGCCTGCTAGTTTATAATGTTCATTGTTCTCATAAATCTTCTGTGTGCAATCCAGCATTCGTGCTGCAAAAGGAAATAAACTGTTATTATTATTATTATATCTGAGAGACAGTAGTACTGGTTATCTTTTATCAAATTAGGCATTTGTTGATGTGTGTTACTATTTCCTACATGTAAGTTGTGTCGACTGTTGCATGTGGTTGCAGCAAGTCAAGTGTTGTCGTCAACCACCTTGCCGTCTACGTTGGTATTCTCAGGTGAGAGCCTGTGTTTCTCCATTTCAAATAGTTCTCCGATATATTGTATTTGTTTCAGACTGACCCAGAGCATGCACCAGCAATGCATATCAAAATGAAGTGTCTGGCTCAAGGCTTGCAGTAGTTACAGGTCAGATGTGACTGAAAATAGCACCATGCTATGCAATGGATGATAATAACTGTGAACTGCTTAATTAATGTGCTAATTAACTAATAAACTCTTAGCAAATTAATACTGATAAAACTTTCAACAGCCAGTGAAACAAGTCCAGTTATTGTCCATTGTCCAATAGTGTGTCAAAAATGTTTTAATTGCAGGTGGAATAAAGCTGTTGTATATCTGTGCAACTGTTAACAGTTGATGTGCTGGAATATTTGCTGTTGCCTGTTTACACTGTGTCTGGAAAAAATGGAACCGCTAGTATTTCAGCATGACAAAGTTCAACAAATTTTTGTAATTTCTGGCACAATTCATCTTGACATTTAAGGTAACTGAAAAATTATGAAATGTACTATCACTACTTGCACAACACAAAGTAATGATGACATAAGTTGACGTCATCAAAATGCTTGGGCTACCGTCGAGTTCCTGGGAAGAGTTCAGCAAAGTTCATTTCGCTCCTACTGTGGCCTTCAATTTCGCCAGATTTAAATCCGGTTGACTACAGCATGTGGAGCATAGTGCAAGAAAAAGTGTACAAAACGCACAGACCCGTAGGCAGGAAATGAAATTGGGGGGGGGGGTGCATTTTGTAAAAAAAAAGTGGACCTTACCCACACAAAATGAAACGAAACTGAATCAAACTTTGCTTTTTTATTTTACATTTCACTTATTTGGGGGGTGCGTACGCACCACCTGCCTACGGGCATGACGCATCACTGATCTCGACAACCTCAAACATCGTAGCAGAACTGAGTGAGCTAAGCTGCGTCACGTCATCATTGCTGCAGCTGTATGTCAGTGGCGTCGCTGTCTTTCAGCTTGTGTCAGGGCGGGCAGTGGTCATTTCGAGCACTGCTTTTAATTCTGACGTTGTGTTTTTGTGATAACTGCAGACTTTGAAGCCTTCATTTACTAGTGAAATCGAACAGTTGATATTCCAGTATGATTTTCTTGCAGTTGTCAGTTACGACGTTGTGCGTTTTAATTCATGATGATCATTAAATTCACAACTTCACAAGGTAAAGTAGTGATATTATTTTGGTGATATACATTTGTGTGTGTCCAAAGTTATGCCTGAAACACTATTGGTTCCATATTTCTGGTCACAGTGTAAATTGTTTACTACAAAGCAGTATAATTGCTATTAACTGGTACTAATAACCATGCTTTAATTTAGTTTTTCCATACTGCTGTAAATTGTTGCTATAGGAAATGCACCACCGATGTTTATCTCGACTGCAAATATTGCAAACGTCGACCAGCAGGCACTGTTACAACAGCTGCTGCTGCAGAATACACTGGTTGGATGCAAGTCAGTGTTGGTCACGGCACCTGGCGGACAGGATTTTGTGCCAACACAGACTGCCAGTTGCGTTCCTGCCGCTACAGGCGTAACTCCTGCAGTAGACACTGATGTCAACTCGGAGCAAGTCACTGACAGTCAGAATGGTGGCTGTAGCATTGACGAGGTGCGCACAGCTGACGAGATCACTAATTGAGGCTTTTAACAGTAGGTGTTTAGCTTGGAGACTGGAGATCAGAGTGAACAGCACTGCTAATTGGACAAAGAAAGCAAGATACAGATGATATTACAAAGAAACACATAAGAAATGATGTAATGAGTTACTAGCAATATGCCCTTTACATTTGTGCCCATTAATGTATACCAGTGTTCATGCGAGTTCAAAATTGCAACGTTTAAAACTGCAAAATTTGCACAATTTAATTGCAGTCAGACATTTGTCAGTGCACATTATATGGTGAATGCTATTTCTGATGCACATGTTGAAACAGATGGACATGGAGGACATACTGAATGACAGTCCTGTCAAAACGGAGAAGATAAGACAAAGAATGCATCAGTCCAGTACGCAAGTCAACTGATGATACATGTGCAAAGCCCGATGTATCAACCATTTGTGAACCTGCAATAAGTGCGTCAAAACCAGCAATGACACTGTCTGAACTGAACGTTCTGCTTTGAATCCAGGGCTGGAAAACAGAGGCCTTTTAGAAAAAGTTTTGAAATTTTTTTAAGGTTTATGTCTTAAGGCCCAAAGAGATGCCACACAGAAATTACATTCTACATTTATCCACCTCAAATACAGTACCATACTAAAGACAATTCCAGTTAGAGAAGAAAGTGCAACTTTGTACATATTGCTTTTGTTACATTACATAAAAATATCAAAATTCAATTTAAATTAATTAAAATTAGACTTTGGAGTATGTTTTTCTTTTAAAAAACTTAGGTTTTTACAAGCCCGTTTGAAAGCCCCGTTTGAATCTGTCTTGTAGACATCCGTTAACGTTGTTAACATTGAGAACACAGGTTATCTATCTTGTCTGTACTATTGAGCTCGATCACGAGAGGGCACTCGACATCATTGATTTTTGTAGTTTTGTTCACGGTCAGTTAAACACGACCAATTATTACAGTACAGCTGCTTATCTGTTGTAGTGACGGTGTGACTGTAAGTTTGGTATAAGAGATGGACATACTTGACTATTAGGGTAATTTATGTGTGCTATGCGCAATTCTGAGCTACAGCTGACAGTGACAACAGTCAAGGCAGCAAAGTCTACTAGTTGAGTGACTAGTACATCTAAACAAGTACTGAAGTGCACTGTTCTAGCCTAAGACGTCATATCTTTTAGGTTGCTTATAATATTTCATAATTTGTAAGTAGTACCTGTTCTGACAAACTGTTAGTAAGTGGAAAGTTTGTGTGCATGTCTGTGTGGTTGAATTACATTTTAAAGTTTTTATTAATCAGTGTAGGTTAGTATTGATTCTGGTGAGACCAGGTTTGTTGCACAAACACAATCTAGGACACTCATCACCAGGCCGACAGACTGACCAGTCCTAGTCTCTGTTTGTATAGCTATCGGCCTGCTGAACACTGAGCAAATAACAAACAAAATTTAACCAGTTGCATCACCAACCCCAGGACCAATCAGGATGCAGAGCAACTACGATCAAATAACCACAAAACTGCCAGTCTACAGCATAACAGTAAAACCTTCTAATGTCAGCTTCATGTTCTCTGCATGCAAACACAAGTTAGTAGTGCTTGCAGACACTATGCATCCAGCTAGTTCATACATAGGTGAGCAGCCAAGTCAAAACCCACAGAACGGCATTATGTGCTTGCCACACAACTATTAGTAAAATAAGTTACAGAAGGAGCACCCAAATACACTACCATAAATGCATTTAAGTTATGCTAGTGTCAACACTGTTAGCTAATTTAATTTACAAGACTCTGAACCAACTGTCTGGCAGCGACAGTAGATTTATAATATATTCTGCTATCTGAGCAAAGTATTGAGATCTGCAAGTTGTCACCATGTAGCACAACCAAAACGCTTGATGACAGCATCCTGGTCTGCTAGGTCCTTCTGGACCTTTGTTCTCATGTAGAATATAGGACAGTCTCGACTGAAACAAAAACAAATAAAAATAGTTTGTAATTATTTCTTGTCAGAAAAACTGTGCATAAACTTACATATTTGCACACTTACAGAACCATATCTGTAAGTTTAATGTACGTGGCATTGTACGAACACTTTAAACGATCAACTGAGTAGTAGTAGTAGTAGTAGCAGTAGCAGTAGCAGCAGTCAAGCTGCAATGTGTCATATGTCAATGCAGGCATCGAATCGCAGGCACAGACAGTTCAATTGAAATTCAACAGGTAGCTTTCTTTTGAACGCTGCAATGGATTCGGGACTGACGGCAAAGTCTCTGACAAGTTTCAGTGAATTCCAGATTTTTGGTGCTGCATGGCTGAATGCTCTTGACGAGAATTTGGTTTGTGCTGCCTGAGTCTCCAAGATTGCTATTAATTGTTACAGTATATACCACTACCAGTGAGTAGAGCTGAATATTATATATGAAATACACATATAAAATAATGCTTAAATTAGGTGAACCTAGATTAACAAAGAGTGCACAAAAAGATATACACAACAACCTAAGCCACAAATCATAGTTAAGCTATAAGCGCTGATCATACAAGAGTATTAATATAGTAAACATTAGAACACAGAACAGTTCTGATAATCTGTTCTCTTATCCTCCAGAATGACTGACCTAGTACAAAGGATGTCTTCATGCAAGCTGCCCTGACACCGCTGACATTGTGTCCAAAGACGAGTAAATTTCTCCTCCAACACATTCAATTGTGCAATCTCTTTCTGGTATAGTTCCGACTCCTTCGACTTGCAGTGCTCACAAACCACATCACCTGCAAGTTGACCATATTCAGATGTAAAATGAATTCAGTAAAATATTATATTTCAAAAGACACCTTGCGTACAGCCCTGCACAAGCTTTCATACTGAATATAAAGCACAGGCTGTATTGTTTGAGGTCAAGTTGAACTGTACGGAAAATCAGCTTCCTGTAAGGAAATTATGTTCAATAAATCTTCAGTTGTTGTAATCACAGATCTAACACACCAAAAGAAATGAAAATACAAAATTCAGTCTGGTATTAAACAACATGCAAAAGAATGCAATTAGCCACAATGCAGTGTTAGCACTAATCCACAGACAATGCCAAGCGCTATTAATATAACTGCATCAAGTTGGTGACAGATGAGACAAGCTGCAAGCAATCCTGAAGGCAAGCATACTGTGTAGCCAGTGTAATGGTGTTTAATTACCCTGTCTATCCAACGGAGTTTTACATCCAATACATGTCTCATGCTTCTTTGTGAACGCTGCTAGGCCACCAACTTTTGATGCCACCATCGTTTTCGTTCGTGTGTGTTCTCCCTCTGCAATACGTTATTGCAGATAGTGTTCATCACCAACAACAAATTAACCAGTTTAACAATCACACACAGCACAGCATGGCAGTTTGGGCTAGAAGCTTAGCAATAACATGCTGGTCCTATCAGTATCAACTCACCCTTCCATCCCTCCATGGTCGATAAAAAGAGTACCAGCTTCAGCTGCGAAGAAAACAGACACGCCATGTGATGCACTAGCCTCATATCTCTGTCTTGCAGTATAAGCTGGTGTCTGACTGAGGGCTATGGAAATGGAGATCAGCGTCGCCCAGTGGGCCCACGTGGCTTCGAAAGTACTTTGCTGTCAGTACAACTGTCTTACACTACACCATGCCTAGTCAGTGACCATCTACAGGCAGCTAAAGTACATCAGAATGTGACCAGCTACTTGATAAACTCAGCCTGGTCATCCCACCATGGACATAAAAAATCAAAATTACAAATATGTTTTGGGTTGTATAGTCATAATGCAGATGTATAAAGCACACTGTTAAGTAAATTTGGTGACTAGCCAGCAGCAGCAATACTTACTCAAAAGAACACTTTCTGCTTTCCTTTCACCGAGAATCGGCTCAAAAATCCGAAGGAGTGGCTTAGACAGCTGATTGTCGAGGTAATACTGAGTGTCAATGCCAATGTTGTTCTCAACCACATATATAGGATCCTGCAACAAGATTATTGGTACAAGCAAACACAGGTTATCTAACAGGTGCTCAAATTCATGCAAAATCTTAATCAGAATAAATGTGCACTGCTATATGTGTTACGAATATTGGTCGCTGAATAGAAAGCCACGACATAATATGACTCATCATAAGATGTGCATATAAAACAATATATTCCAAAACATAAACTACTGCGGAAGCACAAACAGACCTCAGATTTGAGATATGCAGCCGTGCCCTTTGCAGCAGCAATGATGACGTAAGGCACGCGATCGCCAAGCTGTGGTGCACTGCCTGGGTCACGTTTGCGCATGCTATACACAAATGCAGCACACTTAAACCTAACACTTCTGCAGACGAAGACTTGCATACATTAGATACACAGAGCAACTGGGGCAGCTTTGCTAAGTGGTAATCCATCAGTCTGGGTATGCAGTATGCAAAGCATCATTCAGATGGGCTTCCCACTGCTCCTTTAATGGATAAATACAATGCACCTCAGCAAATTAGATCACACTGAGCTACTTAAGCCAGCTGAGCATCACTGTCGATGGCGGCTTGTTTAAATTTTCTATTTTTCAGTCAGACCAGTTAACGACAATATAACAACTGAGGAAGTAAACAAAGACACTACATTATGCACTAGTTCCGTATCTATGGTCTGAGTGTATAGCTAACGCCTTGATAGCAAAAATGAAAACCCAGTAGGTGAATGTGGTTTGGGAAGTTTTAAATTATTATTTCATACTTTTGCAAATTGGAGGGCAAATGATCACGAACCTTCGCTATGCTGATGACATCATCCTGTTGGCCACTTCGGAAGCACAACTACAGGAGTTGGTGGATCGCCTAGACCGAGTCAGCAGCAAATACAGCCTACTGATTAACGTCGACAAGACCAAGGTAATGGCGAGCGACGGCATAGTGTGCTGCGTACTCATTCAGAATGAACTACTGGAGCAGGTGGATACGTTCCCGTACCTTGGGTCCCTGATTACAGAAGATGGTGAGTGTACGATGGAATTCCATACCAGGTTAAACAGAGGGCAGGCGATTGGGGCGTCACTGCAGAAAATATGGAAAAGTCACAGCATACCGATTTCAACGAAGATACAACTAATGAAAGTGCCAGTGTGGCCTGTAGCAACATACGGCTGTGAAAGCTGGACTCTCAGAAAAAATGAAGAAACACGTCTTGACGCCTTTGAGATGAAAGGACTGAGAAAGATTCTGCAGGTTTCGTGGCCAGCAAAGAAAACTAATGAGTGGGTTCTTAACAAACTGGAGTAAAGAGGAAACTGTTAAAACACCGTCAAAGCAAGGAAGCTAGCATACTATGGTCACACCATGAGGAAACAAGGGAGTTGCCTGGAGAAAGAGATAATGCAAGGAACAATGCCAGATGCACCCAGGCGAGAAAGGCCACGCACGGCCTGGATGGACATCAAGACGTAGACAGGACTCTCTGTGGAAGAGTCAATCAGAATGACAAATGACAGAGGACAGGGACAAATGGAGAAAGTACGCCCATGGTGTGGCCAACCCTCGGATCAAGGACGGCTAAAGAACAGAACAGAACTTTTGCAAGGGAGTCGTGCCAGATACGGCAAAACTAGACAGACCAATCAGTCATGTGTTTGATTCAAACAAACATAAAATGTTGCACAACTGCAACAACGTGTGCATGCTACACATGAAAACAGAATGCAAAGAATGCAATAATGTAACTGACCGGTTTGCTAGCTCACAGTGAGCCTGCTTGCCAGCGTACTCTGAGTCTGTCTTCGTAAGTTCTTTTGTTATAACGAGCTGCGATATGTCAATCCGATTGCACAGCAAGTCCGATATGGTCTGTTTGGCATAGTCGACAGCCCCGTTGGGATCTCGGTCAATCAGAATCTTCTGCAGGCAACTGTTGATGAGGTTGGCGACCAGCGGACAGTTGTCTCGGCGAACAGTCTCGATGCCCTTACAGTCCATCTTGTCATGCACATCAGGGCGAGTGAAGTACAGGCCAGCATATCGCTTCTTGTTGATCAGCAAGTATGGAAAATAAACCTGATATCAACACGCCACAATGCAAGGTACAACATTAGCCACATTACAAGAATATTTGTAACAAATTGATCAAATGAAACATGCATTCTAAACAGCAACTTCCAGTGCAGATGAATTCGTTCTTAGCACGAGTGGAAGTGAACTCGTTAGAACTCATTAGGGTTAATGGTTAGGGTTGGAGTAAAGATTAAGGTTAAGTTTAGAGTTAGGACATAGGGTTAGAGCCAGGGTTAGGTTAGCCTTGAGCTGAGTTGACCGGGAATGTTTTGACTCGAGGGTGAGTTGACAGTAAACCCTTAGCACACTTTAATATAGTATCACAAGTAACTTGCTACCTATGTATAGTGAACGGCAGATCAGAATGGCTTACTATGCACATGAGGCCCGCACTTACTTGCTGCATAACTTCGGCAACAACACAAACCTTCTCAAATTCCAGCTTGATAGGATCCATGAACTTCTTTGAGACACTTTCTGCGGCAATTTTCCCCAGTTTCATCGCTTCCGCAACAGTCGCCACACCAAATTTGCACATAACACTGTCAGTATCTCCGTATATAACCTAAGATACACGAAAACAAGCAGATTTCATAATGACAATATAAATTTACTTAATACCATTATATAGTTTACTAATTATAACACCATACAATAAGAAGCAAGTCTTGTTCTCACACAACGTCGTGCTACAGCTCACAAACAAGCAAAAGGTCCACGGTGTAAGGCATGCTTTCTGTTAAAGGTGCACCGATAATGCTTTGGCCGATTATCGGCGCCAAATAATCGGGCGATTACCGATTGTTTATTTCAGGACGCATTTTCGTTCAATAAAAGTCATGTTGTAACGTTTGTGAAGTCAGAATGGTATGATGGTAGATTCGTAACACTCCTGCTGTAGTTTCACTAGCTTGTAGTTTTTAGTTACGGCCCGGCCCAGCCCATTCCTGTATTTAGTGGCATATGTAAAATAAATAAATTACGACCTCACGGAAATTCTAAAATCCGATTTGGCCAGGCTCGGACTGTTCCTGAGTCTTGACGCCTAACTACCGAAAAACATTTTCCCATTCATTCAAAAGGTATGTGTATCAATTTTAATTAGTGATTACTGAGTCATTAGTTATCTCATTGTCATCAATGTGAACTGCAGTTAAAAGCATTTTTTGTTGTTTTGCTTACTAAAACAAATAATAATAGGCCGATGCAGATTGTCACATGGCCGATACCGATTATCGGCAAACTGGCCGATAATCGCCAGATACCGATTATTGGCCAATAATCAGTGCACCTCTACTTTCTGTACAGCCATGCAGCAAATTAATAAACTGTATACAACTGTCTGCCCAGTGAACCAAAATAGTCACACAAGACAACAAGTATCACACACATCAACAATCATAACTTAGCAGTTATGCAGTCATACTTTTTACCATAAGTACTTAGAATAAGGCAGAGGACAAGCTCCATCACAGAATAGACACATTGAAACGCAGACGGAGATTGTAAGTTTTTGATGACAACAGTTGTAAATTACCCAATATTTTTCAGACAAAGACCAACCTGTGCATCGTGCTCATAGCCATTGCTAACTGTAAACATTTCTTCAACATGCTTCTTTGTCAGCTCAATCATCATCCGACCAAAAGCTGTCACGCTCTGTATATCATCACAATCATCACGTAAATATTCAACCTTAAATGAAAAATGCTTTATACACCACATGTGCTTAAACGAAGAAATGGTGTTAATGCTATTTTAGTACTGGAAGGCAAAATAAGTGGACCAGAGCATGAAGACACAATACATATAGTAGGACTAATGACATCAAAACAAATAAAAAAACTAATCTGAGAGATTACTTGCACGACAAAAAGAAGAGCATAAATCAGAAAGACTGGAAGCCTTGGCATGTTTACTTTCTAATGAGCAGAGAAGATCACAGAAACAGCTGTCATTAATTACACACATTACCATCTTGTAGCCATTTGCAAGTTAAGCTTGTCAGATTGCTAGAGTGGTATTTTGCATAGCAGTCACGCATCATAATGACGCTGATACCAATATGCAGTGGTAATCTCACAACAAAGTAAATACACAATATTCATTAGCTGACAATCTGTGCTGCCAGTACGCTATACTGACTTTTCACTGCAACTACACACTTTACAGATACAAACATAACACAAACACACACTGCGACTCTGCAACTGCTTGCAATAATTCAGCAAACTAAATCTGTGAAAAATACAATAAAAGGTTACAATGTACCACAATAGAAAGCAATGACAATAAACCTGTGATATTTCGAGGCACGGCAACTTTCCCACTTGAGCTCCAGTGAATCCATAGACAGAGTTTGCACTGATTTTGAGAGCCAGCTGTCGTCCATCCAACACCTTTTTTCTGAAAGGATCGGTTTCAAGCTTCAGATCTTCCTTAGCCCTATGTGCCACAGATAAGCTCAGGTGAGTACAAGAAACTAAAAACCTTACTTTCTGCACATTCACCAATATCTGTTTAACCAAAAACAAAAGTTTCCACAACTCATGAAACTTACTTCTTCCTAGCTGCCAGCAAATTCTCCAAGATTTCTGGCAACAGGCCTTTCAGAACTGACTTCTTTGCAAAATAGTTTCCAGAAGGAGTCTTGATGTACTGATCTGTAGTCAGTCTGCACGAACCATTTACCACACAAATATTATTGAATGTCAAACGACCACAAGCTCAAAAGGCAGGCACTCCATACACTGTGCTAACTCTAACTGCAAAATGATACGCCCTGATCCATACAATAACTGCACATACACAGAATCAGTGAAAACTAAATGAAACATTTCAGATAACTGAATCACAAACAATTAATTCTAAACAATTGTTCACGAAGGCTGAGATCAACAGTTCCAAAAATCAAGCAAAATGCATCAATAGCAAACAGCCAACCAGTCATAATTTGTTGACGATACGTATATATACAATAAGCAGGTGGACCTCAAAGATAATGAACAAAACAGTATAAAAAGTCATCAGCAGCTTTTCTGCACATTAGAGATCTTCTGTACAGTGCACATTTTCTCCAGTGTTACCATCATACAGGTTCATAGCAAAACAACAGCAACCAACCCTTCTTTCTCAATGATCGATGGACTGAGAAGTGTTGTATAGCAGAGATTGTGGGCCATCATAATGGATGGATACAGAGAACTGAAGTCCAGTGTCGCAATCGGGATATCATAAAACCTACATCACACAACAAACATTTTGTCTATAGTGAAAGTGACTACACAAAATACAGAAAGTATATATGAAAGAGGAATCATCTACACTTACATAACGATATGGTGTTATTGATGTCAAACACTTCACCCAAACCACAAGCAGTGATAACATATTGCTGATAGAGTTTTCCACCAGTACAATTCTATCATCTATACCATGGACTTCACCCTACAGCTAATGTTCATTATACTGTCCTACAGAGAGCAGAAGGCTGAGTCAACCTAGCATTAGTACTGTTGTGATATAAAAGTAAAAATAAATCTTCGCTCTGCATTTTCTACTATCAAGTACATAAAGTCTGGTAGCTAGAGCACTTCAGTAAGCTAGTAAGTAAGAAGTCTTCCAAAGCGCTGCATATCGAAACTGCCACACAGCGCCATGCTCTCGATATCCAAATGAAAATGTCTCACAAAATAATCACTCAAGGCAGAGTGTCATATGTGATCTGTTTAGAGTCTTTTAGTCTAATGAATAGCAACTTGGTAGTAGACACACACTGCAGGAAGACAGGCAGATCACATATCAAAAATGCAACCTGACTGCAATCACAGTATACAGGCACATCAAGTGTTCAGTGTACTGTATAGCCATGTAATGTCAACCGACCCTTTGTCTGGCTCGATGACAGTTGCGCCGGTAAACTCCTCGCCAACTTCCACTCTGTACACGGGAATCACATAGTTGTGTTCTTTTGCCTACAACACCACGAGTCACGATTAGTTACGAAAATAAACGTTCAACATTCTCACAGAAACTAAACACACTTCATATACAGAAAGAACAGCCAACAACATTGTGCACATAACTGCATAAAAGGTCAAAAATGTCATTGCCATTTTTGGCAAGAGCAAAGCAAGCAATGTTAAAGTTATAGAAAGCGTTCTCAATATACAACAAACATCCACACACTGCAGGAAGACAGGCAGATCAACTACTGCTGCTACATTACCCTTTCTGAACATGGCATACAACATTAAGTATAAGTTTATATTACAGAGACAGTAGTGATGTCATTACCTTCCTAAGCAGTTGTGACATGACTTTGATCTGCTGCCCGCGAGTGAGCAGCGAACCAAGAGTGACTCCTGTGACTCGTGCCATCTCAATGTAGTTAATGATAGACATGAGTTTGTCAAGCAGGCGCAGTGGCAGGTAGGCGTCTTTCAGACAGTAGACGGCCAGACGACGACGTGTTTGCTCATTGCCATTCTACGCCAGCAACACACACATATGTTTACAGTCAACTCGGCCACAAGGCAGAGATAACTCCGACATTAACCCTAAGCCATAACCCTAATCCCAACTCTTATCCTTGCCTAATCCTACCCTATCCTCTAAAAAGGAGATGACCCGAACTGACCTGGGACAAACTGAATGCGACCCATACACACACGGCTCAAAACTGTACTTCAATACCATCTATGTGTAGCCATTTCTTGACTGTGCCTGGTGACGTCACGTGATCACGCAGCCAGGCAAACATACAGTCTGGTGGTGACAGTCGGGGAGGTGGTGTGTAGCTATACAGAGATATGCGAGAGGCCCATTGTGGCTGGAAGTGTTTTTTGTTAATAAACTGTAAATAGTTATATAGTACAAGCCATCTTGTTTGTTTCACAGTTGTATCCTGACAGGCATATAATCACATAAAAACTCTTCTAACATTCAGTGTAGTCTAAATAGGTCTGCAAATAATGTCAGCATTAATGTTCAAACGACTGCAAGTTAAGGTAGAAATGTTAACAACTATTTAACTAAGTATACAATATAATGTAACTGTTAATAAATATATGATAATAAACTGTGAATGAATCACTAATCAATAATGTGAAGAAACAGCAGCAAATAACTAGCGTGCACGACACGTGAGACACCTGAAGGTCAGTGATGATCGTGTGATGTACATCTTCTTTTTGTTCTTGTAAGAAGTGGAACGACACGGCATTCAGTCGATATGATCTCAGTTTGTAGTCGCGCAGTAGAGCCTGTTGTCAACATAACTATCAGTTGAATGTATTCAGAACATTATCAGCCAACCAGTGAGTTATAACACTGTGCAACAACAGCACCACAGAGATGGGCATAATACTATATGCTAACCTTGACCTTCTGACCTCAAAAGTGATCCCAGGCACGGCCTAGGCTTAGACCATACATGTATGAAGCTAGGTCACTGAAAGTGGAAAGGAACTCAAGCTACCCTCTAAAAACCAAAAAATGATGAGATGTACTATTTCTAACATACAAATTAGAAAAGTGTGGCACCAGTCTTACAATGATGATGACAATGATGATTGTTATCATTAGCCAACATTCTGCACAGGATACAGTGCTAAAATAGTCACATGAAATCAACTTTGCTGATATGCACTGTTTAGCAGAATCTCTGATATTAAGAATGAACACATACTTAATACAGCAAAACACAGAAGACAGCAATCATATACTCGTCGACAGTGTCAGTCAGTCATGTATCTAATTACACACACTAAGAGAAACTGGGTTACGTAACTAGCTTTAACACAGGTGGAAAATGAAATATGCAGATACATAAAAAGTGATACAATGATGACATAGTATATAAATACCAAACAGTTGAGCAGTATTCTGAATCACCATCACATCTTCATTTATCGTAATGTTAACAAGCGCAATTAATGACAGTGTAGTAGGTTAAAGTGAGTGAGTGAGCAGAGGTTTAACGTCCCACTCGACACTTTATAGGTCATTTCGGGGACGATTTTTACAGGCCAGATGACCCAACCAACAGCGTCAAAGCACTGAAGGAAGCCAGTT
>Ga0126335_1000696_pt1 | contig 16945 bp, 8 predicted proteins | sample OlaspJWI45metaG_FD_108409 | JGI IMG/M metagenome (GOLD analysis project Ga0126335, IMG submission 108409) | Marine gutless worms symbiont microbial communities from Oahu, Hawaii - Olavius sp. 1 OAHU.JWI-45 metaG | ecosystem: Host-associated > Annelida > Digestive system > Unclassified | place... | reverse complement strand
GGCGGCAGCGGCGGGCAGGGACCACCATCGCGGTCGTCGTCGATCCGTCGGTCGTTCAGTGGTAGATCGCCAGGCCGTCAGAGCCGAGTCTACGCACCGAAAGGCGCCAAGTTGTTTCACGAGGATTTCTGGCCGAGTTGCATCAACGCCAATGAACCGAACCTCAGACTCGTTACTTTCGAGTCTTTCGAGTAAGTCTCTGAACGTCCAACCGACGCTCTTAGTTTTTATATATTACTCTGAGAAAATAAAGATACGATTTAATTTCACAATTTGCAATTGTGTAATGCAAAATTATGAAGCGCTTGTGCCTATTTATTTTAATCCTGTTTGCAATATTTTAATATAGATTACTGAACTTAAATGAAAAATTACCCCCCCCCCCTTATCACCGGGGCTTTGGCCTTGGACCCCGCTGGGGCAAGCGCCCAGCCCAAACCTCTTAAAACGTAGAGTACGACAGTGTAAATGGACTGATTTATTGCACAACGGGTCGAACTTTGGGTTACTCGATGTTCGAGGAAACAATGTAGGCCCTATACCTAGGCTATTTCGGTTCTCGGATGCATACGTAGTCTTATCTCCAGATTATTCATTCGTGACGCTGATACCGTAGTATGTGACGTATGACGGACGTCGACATGGCGTTTTATTCTCGTCACCGACTAGGCAGCTTTGTACGATTTGATGATCTTTCAGCGTTGTGAGTCATAAATAAGATGCACAGCAATAACTTTGTAATTTCATATACAGAGTGCGGCCGAAAAATTGTGGCATAAAAAGGGCGATGGCTTTGTGTTTCTTAAAACGTTCTTTATGAAATCCTGTGCAATTATTTGTAAGAATTGTCCGCATTTATATTTCAAACAATCTGTTGATGTGTGTATTTGGACGTACAGAAAAAGTGTACGCATTGTGTACACTATGTGTTTTCTACAGACTTACCAATATAAGCTTAATCGTGATATTATTAGGCTGCATCGAATGCACGCGACGCGGACTATTGCTACCGATGTGCGCGGCGTCTGTCAGTCAGTCTGTCTGTCACGCGGCTCAACTCGGCTTCACTGTGCGTGAGTCATTCGGTGCAGCCTTTGCTGATAGTATTGAGCAGAAACACACTAACAGTGAAAAGAGTAGACAAGAATTGAAGAATGAAAACTTTCAGCGGTTGAGAGAAGCTTGCACACTCATTTGACACCGTTGACACCGAATGTGTCAAGAAAGAAACTACTTAAATGCTTTTGTCGAAGCAATGAAAGACTGTTAGCACATTTATTATACGTGCGGACAGTTTTCTGGTCTGAAAAAAATTATCAAAAAGTTGTGACTGGGTGTTGAAATAGTCAGCAGTGACATCAACAGTTGTTGTAGAATGTACAGTCAAGTCGACGTCGAAATAAATCACTTCACTATACACTACCCTAGTTCTACTACTAGGCTACTACTACTACTGCTGCTGCTGCTGCTGTTACCATGTGTCTGCGATAAATGAAATCACGACTTCTTTCATCCGAGTCACGTAAACTTGTCGACTAAGTCACTGAACTGAACCTTCCACCCCGACCGTGTCCTGTCGCGCTCAATCAGATCCGTCGTTAACATGTTTCTTGTAACGATCGCTCAGGCAATTCCATTTTTCATCTGTCATCGACCATCATCCGTCCCTCTCTTCATTACTGTGTGTAACTGCACTCTTCGCTAGGCTTACTGGACAGCTTCAACATTTTCTTTTTGTCGTTTTATGCAAAACTGCCTTTTATTAATAACTAGAAAATGTGGCAGTTAAGATGTATTGCCATTTATAGCCGCTGGCTCGGGGCGCCCCAAAACATACGACGTCCTAAATCACAGTACGCCAGCACGGCAGCAACACGACACCTATAATTGACGACAATCGTTGGTAGCGACTGAATTCATATCAACAGGCATCAACTACTGCTTCGACTGCAGACGGCGATATCAACTCCACTGCCTGAAGTCGCTCACAATTAAGGTGTCATAAACAGAGTACCATCTTGTGAAATTGAACGCAATCTGTCTACGTGCGGCTGAGTTAGAGCGATGTAACCGTTTTTCCAACTGTCGCACTTTAGGGTATGCTATTGTTTCAGATTTTTGATTTTTTGCTCCATTTTAAATCAGAGCGCTCGGAATGTGAGTGGGGTAGAAAAACGGGGTAAAGTTTCGCAATTTTGCACCCCTGTGAAAAAAGGGGAGGGCTGGTGGAGATGTCTATACGAGTTATTCGTGCCACACATAAGTTCTAAGCACCGGTATACTTTTACCAGGCGGCGATCGGCGGTCTGGTCACACGTTGGACGGTTGGCTAAAAAGATGAACCGTCGGTACAACATAGAGCCTTTGGCAACTTTGTTTCCGGCAGCTAGAGAAAAAGATAAACAAAATAAACAGGCCTAGATTAAACATGTAAGACAGAAGGTGTTGCAGTGCTTATTTTGCGGTATTGACGAATATTCAATAGATCCTAACTGCAGTGACTATAATCGAATATTTCAATCAATAAATAAATATATTTTATTTCAAACAACAAGGTTCATAACTACATAACTACGAGAGAGAGACAGACAGACAGAAACAACGAAAACAAACTACACAGAAATTAATACAACAACATATTATGTAGATAAGATGCTACAAAGAAGATTCCGCATAGGTTAAATTGCATTGCGTGGGAGCACATTTCCTTTGACGTTTTGAGACAGCGATGGTCACTTCTAATTAAGCTACGAACCCACGTTGGCCAGATTGCCAGCGAATTATCAGCCAGTGCCTGTCAGCACTTGTGGTAACACATTAGACTATTGATGTACAGAACTGGCCGTTTCTTCCCTAGCAGCAGCCGGGAAAGAAGAAGAAAGGAAGAAGTAGTCAATGATAGGAGAACAGGAAGGACAGAAAAGAGCAGCGGATGGACGAGAGCGTCAGAAGGGTAAAATGTCAGAGAAACCTGTTCAGCGCCTCGCCTGACGCGAAGGCTACTCTAAATTCATTAAGATAGCCTACGTCTTGTTTTATTGTTATGCATAGAATCTACGCCGTGTCTAAAAAAAACCGGACTCCTGCGATTTTTTGGCATAACTTTACCAAAACAAGCCGATGGTGCATAATTTTTGGCAGAGAAGATCATGAAGCTATTGCCCACTAGTCATGCCTAGAAATTTTGGTATTGGTTGAGAACCACCTGCGTGGTTTCTATAGAAACCACAGCATCATTGCAAAACAGCGCGCGCTGGTCTAGTCTATACTGCGCAAGTTCGACAATGGAGTTTCTTGCAGTCTTCACTGACAATTAAAGTTGTTTAAAACATTTCAGCTGCCCACACATTGCAAGATATCCTAAATAGCGAGTGTTCAAAGTGTCGTCCTTTAACCTTGACAAAGGCTTGCTTGTTCCACTGGCCTATCGCCTTGTTAACAATGGTCTGTTCAAAGTCAGCCCGGAATTCCACCAGTCGCTGCTTCTGGGACATGTCACGTACTAGCTTCTTGTATGCTCCTGCATGCAGCCTCAAGTCTTGTACTCAACTAAGTGTGGACTGATTGGCCGCCACAAATCCAGTGAAATAAAGTCGGGTGTTTCTTTACACAGGAACTCGACTGTCGAACGTGCACGTGGACTGGTACAACACCGGCGCACTGGCCTGCTTGTAACTTGTTTAAACACAACTTACGCGAAATGCTGTTTGAATTAAAATTATGTACGTCGAATAATATGATATCGGAACATTTTGGTGAAGTTATGCTGAAAAGTGACACGTGTTTCCTGAGAAAATCGACTGTTGATCTCGCGAGATAGATCAGTGCGCTGTTTTGCAATGATGCCACGGTTGCCATTTCACGATCTTCTTTGCTTAAAATTATCCACCACCGGCTTGTTTCGGTAAAGTTATGCCAAAAAATCGTACGAGTCCGGTTTTTTGTGACACGGCATATACCGTGTTCCCAAAACGCTCATTTTTTTATTTCGCTGTAGTTTTTACAAACATTTACCGATTTTTCGTAGTATTTGGCACGCAGTATATTGAGGTAAGTTGCAACACAAAAGCTATTTATTTGCCCACTTCACCTGCATACTGTTGCTACACTACCTTAGGAATATTTGAACTGCATAATAATGACTAATTAACAAATTTTAAATATTGCAGTTGCACATACTGAAAAATATTCAGCTTTTTCACACAATTATTGTCCAACAAAACTCAAATATTACCATAACTTTCTCTTTCATCCACACAGGCCTAATTGGAGGTCATAAGCCTGGACCAGTAAACTTACGAGTTTCACGCTGCAGTAACTCAATTGTCTGATGCACACATCAGTGTGCTGGCACACTGCCTTGATGGAAGATGTCAACGTCACAGTAATGGCACAAGTAGACGAAGCATTTCTTGCACCAGCATTCAGCTCAACATCATGGTAGTATGCAACAGTAAACATCTTTCATTGTCAGATTTTATCATCACGTTTCGAATTCATTTAAACAGTTTTGTTGATAGAACAAATCAGCCAAAAGGATTAAAAAACAAAAAAATGATATTTTCCAAGGTAGTGTAGCAACAGTACGCAAGTGAGGTGAACGTGTCAATAATTGTTCTGTTGCAAATTAATTCAGTACACTGTATGCCAAATCGTCCGGAAAAAATACTGTAAATGCGAAACGTATTTAAATTGCGGTAACCTCAAACCTTCGTCTTGAAGTTGAAATGATCCGTGACCTTCTCCTTGGAATGTATGGCGTCGTGTACTACATTACTATATCTGCAATACAACGAAGAAACACATTAGTGCAGATCACGGCTATGCGCATTTGCACATTCTCATCTCAGTTGAATTTGTAGGCATCTTGGTACTAAACGGCTTATCAAGACAAAGGCGCTTCAGTCCATTAGAGATTGGAAGACATTTATATTGCACAATGTCGCAACATTACATTACACCAATTCTGTTACAATTCCATCCATTTTATCTCGTGACCAAGCGCCTCTCACAGAATTTGTAGGGCCGTATAAATTTAATTCTGCGGTATTTCTTTCCATGTAATACACTATAACGTCCAAGACACCATTCTTTTTATGCTTTAGCGCACTGAGGTCTACCAATTTTAAATCTGTAGATCTATTATTAGCCCGCATCGAATGCACGACATGCAGACTATTGCTACCGATGATCTCATGGTGTGATATGTATGTCAGTCTGCAAAAACTGCCGCACGGATCGAGGTTCTGCTCAAGTTGAGAACTCTTTGGCACAAATAACATCGTGTTAGGATTTCGATCTCCTTACGGCTTACGGGGAAAGAAAGGGGAGGTTGGGGAAATTTTGCCCCCATCGCAGCGCTGTAATAGGGGAGTGTAGGAAATTCGATACGGCCATCGTCAAATTACTTTGTCACTTATATGAATTTAACTTATAGTTTTGTGTTTGTCGCAAAATAGAAATGTATTATTATTATTCAGTGTGTAATACTAACTAGGACGATTTCAACTGTATATTTTGCGGGAATCTGCATTTAGCGTGGAAAACTAGACACACTCCTTATTACATCTGAAGGTATTCCAGGAACCGATGTCACTCATAACACCTAACGTTTCGGAGATGCACATATTCGCCAGAGTGACTGTGTGTATAATACGGTGCTGTATGCGGAGCAGACCCAACGTCCCGGACGTGCACCACGGAGCCGTTGAATGCATTGTCAGACGCCATCATCATTTGCATTCTCTATAGACCACCATGCACGGTCACCGGCATTCAGTGTCGCCGGCTCGCCACCCACAACGACAGTCGGTGCGACTAGGGCGTCAATGCCGAATCTATCGACGACTAATGCAACGCTTCCGGATAACGCGGCTTTTGTGCACACTCAATGACCGTCCGTCGGGCCGCCGTCACATCGCCTGTGTGGTCCGAAATGCGCGTTATAACTCGCACAGGGACCGCTGCCGAGAAAAGTGCATCGCGTTGCCTATAGTAACAAAAATGTGACAAAATGAAGTAAACGATACAAATGTATAACAAGCCGCCATAGCGCAATGCTGCTAAACTGGCTTAAATACGGCGAGAACTCTTAGGTACAAATTAGGCTTAAATACATGGGTGGCCCCAAAAAACTGCACATTTCCGTTTTCCGCGGTATAGCTTTGTGAAATCTCAACCGAATTTTATAATTTTTGGCAGACTTTTACCTGAATAGATTCCCAACAAAACAATGCAGACTGTCCAAAGCACCTATTGCGCGTTCTTACACATGCACTAGCTACCTTGTAGAAATAATATTGTCCGTTTTCTGTGCTGTCTCAAGATGAAATTTGCTCGTGAATTATGTTCGCAAACAACTAAATAGTGTCAATCATACAAAATTGTACTGATCAGTTTAAAGCAATGTTTAAATATCCTCCTTTCAGTCGAAAATTATAAAATTCAGTTGAGATTTCACAAAGCTATATCAATTTAACATCAAGCAAATGGAAATGTGCAGTTTTTGGGCCACCCTGTAGGTCATTAGACTTTGTCTCCGCATGCAAACGTCAAGTCTGTCCACTGCGTAGCAGTTACGATCCACCCTGGTTATCAGACACGCGGACACACAGACGCGGTTTGAACAAGCTGTGTGATTAATTCAGTTTGCCTTAACCAGCTGATCTAAAATTTGCGCGTATACTTTGGAACTGCTATACATTATACATATTTCTCTCCCATCAAAAGGTCGTTAATCTTGCTTGACCAAGAAATTACTCACGCGCACCATTAACCTTGACGCGAATTATTCACCACACCCTAGAGTTGACTGCAATCCATGCTGATAACTGCTGCAGTATATCACACACCATGTTAGGCCACCGGACAGATTATTAATCCTCCCTAAATTAACTACACCAACAAAATTTTCTCTGCATTACACACTGCCCGTCCCGTGCGAGCTTCAGACTGTAGAATAGGCCAGTTTCATTTTCTGGTCGGATGTCGTAAAAGGCGCCAAAGCAGGCTTTATTCGTGTTCGGTTTAGATTGTGTTATGTTTGGTAGTTTCTTTAAAATGTTTACTGTATAGTATGTGCTGAATTTTGGTGGCAGTGAGATTAAGTTTAAATATGCGCCAATGATTGCCTGGGAAAATCTACTCCGAAATGACCTATAATATATCGAATGGGACATTTAATGGTGCTGCTACTATAGCCTACTACTACTTAGGCAGTGCCTTTGTTTGTCTATCCCATACGTTTCAGTGTATAGAAGTTACCAAGACATAGCAGAATTTAGCCTATACATGAACTGTGCTGTCAAAGTCGACATATTGTAACATCATCGGGGGTGCGTTGGTGGGCATTGAAATCCATTGTAGAATGTAGGTCTATAATATCGCGTGGTGATGTTGGATGAAGTTCGATGAGTTGTAGTGACTATAGTCGTATTCTCTCCATCTATCTTATGGCTAGATCACGTTCCACTTCAGTCGATCGCGGATGCGGGATATGCTGGCTTCATTATACGCTGATCCAGTTGCTCTGACAGTCGATGTGGTGTTCGATCGACGACTGGAATTTGCGGCAGAAACTCAGAGTGCCATTAACCGTAAGCCCGAATGTGACCGCAGCTATACGGCAACCGACGCGTTCTGCAGTTTTAAGCCTCGTTCACACTGCGCACGGCACCGCACGTGTCCGCAACGCAACGCATATGTCCGCATGACAAGCCAAGGCACAGTACGGTACCGCACAACGTCGCGAACACATGCAGACATACGCCTATCCACAGAGCGTACGCAAGTGTCCGCAATCACGTAAAATACATGGATACGTGCGGAGCCACACGTACTACTGCCTACAGCTGAGCGAATAGTACGCAATAGTCAGCTCTATTCAATACACGTTCAGTTTCTGCGGACTGCCGCTTGCGGAACCGTACGGTGCCGCGCGCAGTGTGAACCATGCTTTAACCACGACTGCGTGTGCGTGTAATCTGTTGCTCGGCTGCGTGCTTAACTGTCGTCGCCGGTGTGCCGCTGCTTCATATAGCTAATACGGCCTGAAATGTGCCGGCTTCAAACGCATTATGACTGCTGCGTCCATCACCTGCAGCTATTGCGGCATTCAGCTGCTGTGTACCACAGGAGTTTGGCCATTTATTACATCATCATCTTTAATTTTACAAATACGAATTGCACAGTTACTAGGTATAAATATAAAAAATGTTTGTGAGTCGTGATGTAACTCACGAGCACTCAGCACTACTGTGCTAGTATCGTGAAGTCGTCATCAGGCTTGTTAGCAATACTGGCAAAAAGTATTGCAGTAATCGCAAAAGCAATACTTTTCAACTCAGTCTTGAACTTCTGTCTCAGCAACAACATGATCGTGGCAAATATAAAAAGAACAACACGTGACACAGTTTATTTTGATACAAACACGAACAAAGTCGCAATAAATGCCGTAGTTCACAGCAAAACACGTTAATTTGATTTCACGTTTTATGCCAGATGTATAAAAGATGGTTGCCGTTTGCAGAGAAAAACGGCGCTTGGTGAATGGTGACTCGATAAGCACCGAGGCGCTGAACGTTTGACACGGAAGCGCTGAGTCGCCACTGCTGTGTGGACTAGGCTGGACCGCTGGACATAGTTGATCGCGTCAAGCAACGGCGATCGACCTGCCGTCGACTCGATCAACTTGGAAGAATGTTCGATCGATTTGACTGACTCCATCGACTTGCAGAGTTGTGCTTAAGAGTGTTACTGCTGGAGATACCACCGTGGATTGGATAACAAAATATAATAAGTAGAAAGCTCAGACGTTTCTGGAACAAAGTGTATATTATTTTTCGGTCTTCGGCTCAATCAGACGACCATAAAACGCCGACGTATATTTCGTTGTGTCGACTGACATAATAACGTTTAATACACTCTGAAGAAGCATATAAAGAGGGAACATATTACGGGTTAACCAACAATCTAATTATGTCAAGTCTAATTCAAGCAGATGACTTATTTAGGTTGGGCCATTTTCGACGTGTGTGGCGTGCAGTAAATGGCAACAGTCAGACGCCCGGTGAAAAAAAAACTAAAATTGCATTACTGCAACATGTTGAGCGCGCATGGCGCGCACACGCCGCTAATGATTATAGATTTTTGTCTGCGTTCGACGGTCATCGCCGGCGGTCGATGCCGTCGAGATCAGGCCGACGGGGTGACGCCAATATTAGCCTCTGAGGACCAATAGGTTGGGGCATAGGTTCGGCAGCGGCGAATTCCTTCGGTCTGGACGGAGACCAGTTGTACACGCATTATAGAAAGCCCGCAGGACGGAGCGAAGCGCATTAACTGTTGGTCAGAGCCTGTATATACGGCTTGTCGTCACGCCGCCATGCACGGCAGAGAGACATGTTGGACGTGAAGCTGCCGGGACCGCTTTCATACGTGAAATGTCGCTATGTGACATTGTGCAGAGAAGAGTAAAGTGAGCGGTTAGCAGCAAAGCTGTGTTCCAGACAGGCATAAGAATTAAGCCTACAGTTTGAGACTTTGGCTTGGTTTCAGTTTGGTTTACGTCTGCAGTGTACCAACATAGAAGTTCGGGTTCAGTTCAGTTGCAACTGAATCCAATACCTAATCGTCGAGAATTATAGCGTAAAGATGAACTATACGCGAACCGAGAACCTTCAAATCAAACCGGACGGCTGATAACAAGTATGGTTAGGTTTAGTCACCAGCATGAGAGTCTTATGATTCACGGGATTCGTATGGTCCCCGGATCATCACATTCAGATGCGCACGTTGGTCTGGTGGCCAAACATGAGGACTGAAGCACATCTCGACCTGTCGCCTCGTCATCGTGTCCTGGCTGCGGCTGCTGCTGTTGCTGCTGCAATAACGAATTGAATTAGCTGCCAGCAGATGTCAAGCATGCATACGATCTGACGCCAATGAATGCCGTTGGACTCACGACGTAAACCTCTCTCCGAAATACACGTCATACAGTTATCTTTCGTAGTTTCACATTGTTTACTTTGTTGTAAAACATAGTGGTCGAACCTACACTGAAAAGTTGCGTGAAGTGCGTTGATATATCCTTCGTATGTACTTGAGTGATGTTAACAAGGACTTGGGACCCAAGGCTAAGGCCAAGGACTCGAGATGTCAAGACAAATTGTAAAAAGAAAAGCCATAGTTAACAATTATCATAAAATTTGTCTGTACAGTGAAAACATGGCAAGTGCCAATGACTCTAAAAGTTTCTATGTCGGTAAAACTGTATCTAGTCTACATATCATCAACTACACAAACATTTAATGGCCTCAGAAGTTAAGGTTAAGGCCAACGACTGACATCACTGATGTACTTCAGAACTTTTCTAGTGTTGCGGTAGACATTTACCGCTACTATAATTCTACTATACCAGTGTCCATCGACCAGGGTGGGGGCTAATTTGGCAGCAGCAGTTTTATAATTTTTATGTCCGGAACATGCGTAGACTCTTGAAATCTGCTGTTTTGTGAAAGTGCTAACCACAAGCAGTAATTTCTGGACTATTGAGAATTTTGTATGTGATAGATAGTTGTCAGAGTGTCCAATAAAACACGGCTGTTGATGTAGATGGAATAGCCCTCCAGGATGAATGATGCACCGCTAACAACTAATTGGCACTTCACATTAGCGTGCTATTTAATTTGCCTTGACTATCATACCAGGTGCGCACCACAGCCGACCGCCAGCTTCAGCCGCTAGTACCGTTTAGCATTTTACGCTAACCATCGCCTGAAGGGAATACAGACGAGTCAGCTATTGCGCTTCAAACAGAAAATCAATTTGATTAAATGAACACGTTGTATTATTAACGGATCAGTGTCACCTGAGCCAAGCTTAACAAAATCTACATAAATAAGTCTGCTGGTATTCTGAGTGCAGAATGAATTGAAAGAAAAATTTATTTCAGTTGCGTGATTGGTGTGTTCGGTAAGGCCTGCCCAGGAAATACCAACCGACATTAGTCAGCGAAAACAAGTAAAGTAAACAATATTTCATAAAGTTTGAAAAGAAAAGGGCTTGGTGAAGCGTAGATCTATATATCATTTAACGTGTAGGTATAAAATAAGCAGAGTTGATTTTACTTTGACGAGTAACTGAACTTAACTATTAAAGGAAGTTTAATTGCTTGAGCAGGCGTCTGTGTAGTTGAGGCTAGCTTTTTGGACTTTTGGCATGTCATAACTATCAAACGCACAGTGCGAGTCGAAAATTTTTACCGCCCTGCGGTTTTCTGAAAACTTTTCCCAAACGGCTGCGAAGTTTTAATCAAAATTTTACACGCCTATTGCACGTTTATACTTACACCAAACTGCAAAATTTTATTCAATTACCTCTAACTTTGACAAAGTTATGTCATGTTTAGCGCGGCCACCCAGTGAATTTTACATTTCGCCGGGACTGGTTGAAGCTAAACTATGGACTTTATCGCAAAGGGCCAGACCTCAACCCACTTGACACTTTTTGTGTGGAGTGTAATGCTTTCGGCATCTCACAAGCTTTACCCAAAGCCAAAGACCATTCCGAAGCGAAAAAAGTGCACTGCAACAGATATGGGATGACCTGCCGCAGACACCAATCAACAAACCTATCAACGACTTTCGCAAACGTCTGATGCGTTTCGGCCGGTGGTGGACATTTTGAGCATACGATGTGAATTTTGTACAGAAATATTTTAACTGAACTGTTTTCTGTTTCATAAAATGTAAAAAAATTTGTTTTAACCTGTTGTTTATCGTCAGTAAAACTCCTGATAAATGTGTTGTGAAATGTAAAAATTCACTGAGTGGTTGCGCTTAATATGGCATAACTTTGTAAAAATCTGAGATAATGAAATAAAATTTTGAAGTTTAGTGTAGATATGAACCTGTAATAAACATGTAAAATTTTTTATTAAAAATTCTCAGCCGTTTGGGAAAATTTTTAGACAACCTCAGGGGGTAAATTTTTTTGATTCACACTGCAGACAGAGAAAAGGCATAGAAAAGTTGATTTTGTTTTATTTTTACTAATTTATAGTTATTCTTCACGGTTGGCATTATGTCGGTTGGTATTTTGTCGGACAACCATTCGATAATAGGCCTATACACTGTATGCAGCAGCACGTCATCGGCGACACAGTGATTAGTTAGTCCAACTCTCTTGCGTTATTTTTTTGGATTACGTTGTCTGCAAAGAACAAAATATGGTACGTATAGTGGTATATTTTTCATGTTTTTATACGCAATAAACAGCGCTGGCGTCTTGATGTCATATATTGCCAACAATTGATACTGAGTCAATTTGCAGCGGTCGAGTCGGACTCGACGACGAAAAACTGTTTCATCGTCGCCGTCCGATTATCTACGACACGTTGCCGAATTTGCCGATCCGAGGTCGAGTATATAGGCCTAAGGTTTATGTGACAATGTGACGGAACGCAGGCACGTGCAGATACAAAAACGCCTATATACAAGTAGAAAATATAAGAATTTACGATGACTGCTTAAATTCGCACTCTTTAAAGGAAACCAATTCAAATCGTTCATGTAAAATAATGCATTCGCTATTTGAATGGTCTGTTTATGAATGTTGTGCTAAGGATACGGAATTGTTGGTTTTTCATAGTTCGATGGGGATACCCTCCCACTCTTAGAGACCTTAGCACATCCGCTTAAGCTGCGTTGCGTGGCGAGAGACAATAATAGCTGATGGAATTAGCGGGCAGGGGTGGAACAAGCTATGGGGCAGGGTTGGCGAATGTCCCTACAGATTTTTATACAGTAGGGCGAGAATAGGTCTTTGCCCTCCCACTTTTTAATACTTTCACCCCCTGCTTTTCGCAACTTGTGGGCATATGCCCCAATCTGGGGAAGCAAAGTAAAAAAGTGGGGGTCAGCTGACAAAAATTTTCGCGCCCAATATTTTGCAGCCCTCCCACTTTTTAAAAACTTGTTTCACCCCTGCTAGAGACTTGCTAGGACTAGCCGATGACTCACTCGTGCGTGAAAATGGTTGGGACGGTTTCTTTTGCTTTCGCTTGTACGCAACGCAAAGGTCGCTCCAGCTAGTGTCAGCTAATGCGAGCGAGTCCCAGCTAGTTCCAGAGAGTATTATCTCTCAACGCAAAGCGTAGCGCATGTGGAAACGACGCTTTATTCTGAAACAACTCTTTGCGTCGCTTCTGTCTCATATGTGTTTATGGACGTTTGACTCTACGAATGCTGACATTTGACTCGGATCATACAAAACTGTTCCCTCTGGACTCGGTCGCGTTTATTGTCGTCAGTGCCGCATGCTGATATCATCTCAACACCTGTGTCGGCCATCTAGATATGGAATCAATGAGTACAGATTATACACCAGTTTTCATTGTTCGCCCGTTGAGAAATTAAGCCAGAATGTCAACTGGTTATTGTCCCCGAAGTGGCAATGACTTCTCGAGTTGCGTGTGTCAAAGATTGAATAGATACGAAACGCTTCGCCGAACTCGCCGATCGATCGCGATATAAATGTGACAGTTTTATACTGGTTCCAGCGCGGTACTGGGAAAGTCTGAGTCGACGTAGGCCTAATACGGTAGGTAGCTTGGCACCTGCAAACTGCGCGTAAAATTCGCTTGCTTAAGTTATGTAGTCATATTTTATAAGTAAGTCAGTAAGTACATTAGTGAGGGCTCTAAAAAGAAAAGTCAACTCACTAGGCGTCGTGGTCGTTAGTCAAACAGATGCATCTTCGGCAACCGGCGAAATTTTAGAAAAGTGGGTTCAACTTTAGCGTGTAACGAATGCTTATTCTCCTCAAGCAGAAAATAAGCACACTGTGATGCTTCATTGGTTATCACACAGACTGCCAAAATACCGTTATATTGCTTCGTAATAAAAGGGATAAGGTACGAAAATGTAAAAAAAAATTATGCAAAAGCAATGGCTACGTAAACTCTGTCAAGATATGATCAGAAAGATCGATAAAAGAAAAACTGTTGGTTTTTTGCATTCGACGCTAAAACGAAGCTCTTTAGGCTCAGAGGTTGCAGTTTTTGAGTATGTCGTCAATCGACACCTTTATGTCATTAAACACAGGACGCAAATACTGTTGCAGTACGCTGGTGCCAAAGGCGAACTCGTGGCTTCGTGAAAACGCCGACATTCTGCTGGTAAAATGCGAAACGTTGGAGAAGAAGCTATCTTCGATTGACCAAGTCACTGCTGACAGCCTTGTGTTTGAGCCAAAAGGAGACTTCGCTATGTACCTGAAAGGATTGAGGTAAGTCAGTTAATAAGCAACGATGCAAACGATCGTCGAACCTTGCGAGAAAAAGAAAAACTCACCACCCATCGCACGCTAGCGCAATTTTTCAAACTTTGCGATTGTATTAGCTTAGTGTTTTGTGCAGTTTCAAGTAATTATGACAACAAATTAATATGCAGGTACATCTTATATTAGGCATATCTAGGTCACGTTACGACACCAAGGTCATGGTCAAGGTCATAGGCGCGTAACTACAAACTGCGTACTCGCACGCGGGTGGACGGTGGTCTGCCTTCAGTTGAAAGAGATTTTTTGTAGTTTTATTTTTCTACGAATGAAAAAAAAATTAACTGAGCGTGACTGGTCGACTGATGATGCTATTGGTCCATCGTTGGCTGTAGTGATGCGGATATAGCTCTGACGTACGTACGCGTCTTGTCGCTGCAACATGCGCCGACTTTTATCCGTAGACACAAATGGCGCGAAGCAATTTCGTCCGATTGCATTAGAGGCGAAGAACACTGGCGATGCGAACGCGTTAATTGCAAGTTAAAGATGACGAATGAAGATGGGTGCTATTCGGCCTTGCCGTTGCAACCGAGATGCTGTACGCAGTCTGAATGCATCTTTGTCACGTTGCTGATTTGTCTTCATTGCAGCGAACGCTTTGAGAGATGTGCTTTGTTCGATTTAGCACAATCCTATACAAGAACGAATTTGTTTACTTCAGGCCAGAAATGAAACCACACAAGACAAAAGGACGTGTTGTTGCTTAGGTTCACTCTAGGCTACGTTCTATAGAGAAGGACCCCGGACTTTTAACACCCTGCCTATAAAAATGTGAGGCATTTTGTTACCAAAACACAAGACTGTAGTTGTCTTTTCGTGCACGGTTTAATGGCGCCAGACAGTCCTAGAGGTAGTTGCCTTGTGTCTATAGGCCTATTCTAACATGATGTAGTGGTTCTAATGGTATTGAAGCTTATGTCAGCGGCCACCGGCTTTCTTCGGTGTTTTTACGCTGTTGGTTGACTGGCTTGCAAAAATCGTCCCCGAAATGACCTATAAAGTGTCGAGTGGGACCTTAAGCCTTTACTCACTCACTCACTCACTCACTCACTCAGTCAGTCCATGGATGGACGGTGTGGCCAACCCTCGGATCGCGGAAGGCTAAAAACCTAAAGAAAGACAAACGTGACAACACGAAACAATTGCGCATTATATGTTTGGTGTCATAAGGTTGAGGTTACCTAATGTAGTCTGTATTTTTATGTCTTAGGCGTTTAGTTATTTTTGTAGTGTTTTCTAGCTGTGCTGCAGTTGTGTTTCGTGGAATGTTTGTGTGCATATGTCGTTTGTATTATTTTGCTATTGGACCACAGGCTGTAATAAACTTTAGTTTAATTGGGTTGAGATGATACAACGATGAGTCAATAAAAGCGTTAAGCTGCGTTTGTATTTGCACAACTAGACTGTGGTTCGTTTACAACACTGACAGCAACAAGTCAACATCACCGAGCACTGCAGGACCGACAGAGATCGGCTACATGAACGTCATACCCAAGTGCATCAGTTCGCTGTCGAAATACCCGCATTATGAGAACCTGCCGGAGACCTACGTCGCCATCAACGACTACCTCCTAGAGTCGCCGCTTGAAGGTCTCGTAGAAGCTATTGACTGCAATAAACTGGGATTGACTGGTTTAATAACAGGACAACTTAGACATTTATCAGACTTGTGTAAGATTAGCCGAGAACCGTTACAGTAAATTTGTTTCTGCCCTGATCACGAGAGACTGCATGTGCAAAAGGATTTTTAATCTACATAACGGATACTATCCCGACAGTCACGTGACTATATTGGTGTTATGGAGCTACATATTTGGCCTGCACTACACTCATATCACGTGACATTTGGCATTTGTTTGCATTGTGTACTGGCGAGCGCATACCGTTGTAAGTTAGTCTATACTCGTAGTTTTGACTTAATCGACTAGCGTTACGGTACGGATTGTGGTAAAGTGTACGGCTTCGAGATAGAGATGGGGTTAGGATTAAGGTCAGGTTTCCATCTAGGCTTACGGTTGCGAATTACTGGGATTTTAATTTTGCAATTTTTCGCTACCGGCTATCGGGATTGTATAGAGGACTTTGTGTTAAGTAAGCATATAAAACGGTTAAGTCGTTCAAAGTATTTGGAAATAGGCCCAGAATCACAGAAATACCACAACAATGAAAGACAGCATTAGTCACTGTCTGAAAAAAATTTCCGCCTATGCCTGAACATCATTAGCGACAACTAGTGCTAGATAGGTATAATGCAGGACAAATGGATGCTCTGTACCAGCTGTTTGGAACTCACTACCAAAAACTGTTCTCAATATTGACTCTTTAGCAGTTTTTAAGTCTAGGCTAAAGACTTTCCTCTTCTCCCAGGCTTTCCCTTCTTTCTCCGCTCACTAACACGCTGTCTGCTCCCAGCGCCTCTGAAGTTACGACCTTATGGCGCTATACAAATCTGTTTATTATTATTATTATTAAAGTTGCAAACTGAAGCATATAACATTCTAGCCATTCAGCCCTCCCAGTCGGGCACGTCGAGCCAGTGCAGTTGGTCGTGCAGTATCTGACCCAGGCCGCGATCAAACTTCCGAGTGCCGGTGATAACGCGCGC
>Ga0126335_1000695_pt1 | contig 16945 bp, 9 predicted proteins | sample OlaspJWI45metaG_FD_108409 | JGI IMG/M metagenome (GOLD analysis project Ga0126335, IMG submission 108409) | Marine gutless worms symbiont microbial communities from Oahu, Hawaii - Olavius sp. 1 OAHU.JWI-45 metaG | ecosystem: Host-associated > Annelida > Digestive system > Unclassified | place... | reverse complement strand
TGACCAAAGCCTCAGTTAAACAAATCTGCCTGTGATTGGCTGATGTACAGAAATCTGGTCGTCTGATGTACTCCGCCGACCAGCAGCGCAACCACAACGCAAGTTTCACATCATCGGATTCCATATTGGTGCCCGTGGGACGAGGGCCAAGTCAGCATCAGCAGCATCAGCCTCAGCCTCGTTATTAAGCACACTGGTGCCAGCCATTCTGTGGTACCCAGTGTCTTAACAGTGCTAACCAATCAGTGACTTCTATCTTTCACTAAAATTTAAGTTTTGAAGACTAGTTTCAGACCAAATCCAAATTTGATCCAAAAAGTGATGTCACGTTGAAGTTTGGTCGACAGAAGTTTCTCTTAAAATCGGACTTCGCGACGAGATTAAGCAATTCTCTGAAACTTATGTTTAAAACTTTTTGCGAAAGATACGATCACCAGCTGTATGTGGTGTCTATACGGGGTTAACAAGCGGTCAAGGAATCATTTCCATTGTGATAGGACGTTGGTGAGTCTGACGCGAGAAGCTGAGTGGTGCGAACATCGTCGTCTTTCAGTGAATATCTGTGATGTCGTCTCGTATTAAACGTTCGTTCGTGCTCCCTTTTACCGAGTCAGTCACACGTGTTCTGCGGGTTTTTTCATTCGAAGTATTGTGATACTTACAATAATTGGACGAGATTCCTCGCCATATTGTGCTATTTGCTGTCGGCCATTTTAGCAGGGGATTTATGATTTGCACTGTGTGTGATTCGGTTAGACATTTTTCTGCTAATCATTTTACAGTTTTCGATTTATTGGACTTGACCAATGTGATGATAAGTGATAAGACTTCAAGCTATTTACGTGCTAGTTAGCGCTGGCGCAGTTGTGCATTACTGTATTTCATGACTAGTTACAAAACGATGTTCTTACACTTCATGGCCATCGCTCTGTTTGTGTGAAAATGAGCTTCAGTGGAGATGATGAAGTAATAAACTAATAACACTGCATGTAACCAATCTGTGTTTGCAGTGGTTTGTCACCAACACTATTTGCAACATAAACTAGCTTAGGCTCAAGGCTTAACACTAACAGATATTGTAAATTCAGCAATAGGCATCGGCTCAGATAGAAGGTGGTTGGCTAGACAATGACATGGACGGAGCTAGATTATAGCTACGGTGGGGAACCACAGATTTACAACCATGGGGGCAGAGGGCAGGGCACAGGGGGAACAGTGCAGGCGGCGATACTGTACAGATATTGGGGCAGTAGTTTACACCCCCTCCTCCTTATCAACTTCCAGGGTCTCCCTGAACTAAATGGGGGATATGAGGGAGCACTGTCAGTTTCCCCCTTTTGGCTTTGGGGCGAATCGGGGCATGGAATAGTTACTGACTAGGCTACTGCTTTGCGAGTGAAGAGCAACAGCAATTAGCAGATACAATATCTTCTTGATAACACTCACGCAGTTTGCTTAACACGATAACAACAGCAATATGTACAATTCTACTATTACTTTTTCTCTCAAACGTGGCTCTGAGATGATTTATAAATCCAAAATTAAGATTTTGTTTTTTTCTTAATTCAGCAGCACTTCTTACCCTTTTATAATAATAATAATAATCAAGCTTCTATAGCGCCATAAGGTCGTGACTTCACAGGCGTTGGACTGGAAGACTAATTTTACTATGATGATGAAGACCCTCCCAGCAGCCACAACCCCCAAAATAAGAATTCCAATTTTCAATCCGCTAAAAATGCTGTACAAAATTGCACAAAAATTCAGTTGCTAAAGTTGGTAACAAATACAGACAAGTGAGGGGCACATGCAAACAGAGAAGACAGCAGATGCAGGGGGTAAGTGGGAAGTACAATGAATACCTACCAAGGTTGATAATCCCTTCACAACCCCTTGGACAATATCAAAACAATTCCCTACCCATAGGTTATTAACCTTTACTTAGCAAATACAATACAAACTGCTTAGATGGCGAACAGCTGGTCAGTGCAGCATTCAAATTACTAAATAAATTAACACAATGTTAGGCAGTATCAATGATACCACGATACAAAAAAATCTATCAAGTATCTGATACATTTGCTCAGCAGTCTCAGTATCATTGATACATTTGAACTGTATTAGTATCACAAATCACTGATACATCAATACTGATACATCTACTGCCGGAAATCACACAAAACCTTCCATTTTCCAGCTTTGCACTACAATTTCCAGTGCTCTGTTCATGCTAGACTTTAAAAATCTCGTGATCTTGTGAGCTTACTGGGACTGTGTTGCCGTTCTAATGTATTTCATACAGTATACCAACTCAGGATTTTTGTCAACAGTTTGGGTTTTCACAATACTCTGTGCGCTCAGACCTTCATTTTGTGTTCACGAGAAGTATCAGTAAAGTATTAACTATCAACGATACTCTGCATTTGTATCGGTATAGAACTATCATACCCAACACTGCACTAAAAAATGTACACGTACATCAGTCAACAACAACGAACATATTTGACTGGCCCGTTATCAGTACACTGCGACATGGCACGTACATGGCAGTCCGGTGTAAACCCTGAGTGAAACTGGCACTGACAGCCATACAGCATCACCACTATCAGTCCAATTATCTAACGACCAAAATTGCAAACTATCATCGAGAGGAATACACTTACAAAATCTCTATCAAAAACCTTCATTGCCCGCCTCTACATCGAGTGCGTTTTGTTTAATAATAATAACCGATACACATTTATACGCAGACATTTCATTGCATCCACTATGCTATATCAACCGATCAAAGTTGCACAGCAATTACAGTACACTCAGTTCCCTAATTTCTTCATACAGGCCTTGTTCCACACAATAGCTTGTTGGCCACTGATGGCTTCAATCCCACTGCGACCACCCCACCGTGTTACAATATAGACGTAAGGCAACCGCTTGTAGGCTAAGCATAGCATAAGGGCTCCAGTGTGACAAAACCTATCTTCTGGACCTACAGGCTGCCTAGAACATTGTGCAACAAGAATTGTTGCACGATACTATAGTAACAAGAGCAGCTCTGTTAATACTCCCCCCCCCTGACTCTGGACCAACATCACTGATGAGCTTGTTGTTGTTGTTGTTCAATCTTACTATACTTCATCCAATCATAGTCAGTTCCACATCACTTCAGTCAGCACAGTTACACACAGTAAAACGTAATACGACACATTTGTGTACACACACACACACATATGATATATATACCAGCATATACATAACCAAGAAACTAAGTACTGCTTCAACAAAACCGGCACCATTAAACGTACGGTACTCCTAAAACACCTGCCGTCGCTACTGCTATATACAACAAACCTTTTCAGCCGTGACAGTAACACGGGTATAGCTGCAAAGCAAAAACATCATCTTGGTGTCTTTTTCAACAACCAAATTACTGGTAGTCACATGATCCTCAGTGTAGCTTCGACCATGCATCTGCATGGCAGCCGAAAAGCACCGCACACTGTTGCTGTAGCCTCCTGCCATTACAGAATACAGATTTCCTTGCAGCAGGACACATGCAAAACTTCAACTCTGGCGTTTTGAAGTTTTCGAACAGCTGAGTGACAAAAATCATGTTACAAGTTTTACAACACAGCCACACTGTTCTAAGAGTTGACCAGTAACAATAGTATGCATTATCAGACTTGTCCAATAGCGGAGTAAAAGTAACACGTCACAGGCTCACAGCACTTGAGTAACATTTAGTTACTTCGCCATTTACTTGTACTTTTGCTTCTTTACTTTTCAAAATGTGCTGATCGTTACAAGTAACTATTTCGAAGACGAAATGTCATGCTACAGTCCCACCATTTGATATCATGGTGGACAGTACGTCGACTTACACCATCCCTCCAGACGTTCGGTGTTAATTGTCTTCATCACTCACATTGTAGGCCTACCGCGTGTAGTGTCATGATTGCCCGTTGAGTCCACAAAGACTCAGTTTTGTAGTTTCCGTACGGAGAAAATAGTTTACAGCATTGTACTGTGTTACTGACAAGTACCAGTGAACTGTTTGCAGCAAATGAAAAAAAGGTTACTTTTTACTTCAATTAGTGGAGTAACTTTTTCCATCGTTACATTTTTACTCTTACTCAAGTAACTTTCTTAGAAAGTACTTTTACTTGAGTAAAAAAAATGAGACTTACTTTCACTTCTACTCAAGTACTGATCGGCAGTACTTTAAACGAGTCGTCTCATTATAATATGTAAACAACTTAAAAGATGCAATAAAAAAGTACCAGTGATGGCAGAAGTTAACAATAAGTAGTTAACTACAAGTAATTTAGCTACTTTTCAGTAGTTAAACAGACACAGTAACTACTTTTGAAAGAAGTACAGTTGTTACTTAAACTACTTCTCAAAGTAGTTACGAACGTACACCTACAAGTAGGCAACTACTTTTTGTAATGACCTTTTCGCCCAAATCGCTTAACTTTATAACTACTGAACTGTCGTCTACACACTGTTCTCTGTTATTAGTTACACAGAAGGCATGGACTTCGTAAATGTGAAATGTTTAGTTGAACAGTGGGGATTATCACACTTGTATTGTTTGTTGTTGATAAGTGTTGTTAGCGACTGGAATACTGCTATAAAAGTAACAAAAGTAGGTAGTCAAAGAGTAGTTTACTTCTAGGCAGTAGAAGTAGCTACCGGTAGTAACTACTTGTTAAAAAAGTAGTTAGAAAGAAGCTGATAACTCCTTTTCTACACAGTAGTTAAACATAGTTGATCACATCACGGCACAGCACACCAGAAACTAGTAGTATCGTAAGATTTGGTTCACTGCAACTTCCGTCCAAGTCAATTCTGCACCAGCCACCAGGAGAAAGCCGAGTTAACACAAGGCCAACAAGCAACAGCAACAAACAAACAGACACAACAGTTCACACACTGCACCAATCCATATCATTAAACAAATATTATACAACAAAAAAACTGCAATACCAAAAATACAGCTTTAGCCAGCATGACAAAGCCTCAGTTAAACAAATCTGCCTGTGACTGGCTGATGTACAGAAATCTAGTCGTCTGATGTACTAATATAGCTTTAGAACTGTCTCCGATTGTCATAGCCGAAAAACGTATGTCCAAATATTCAACATATTTCTGCAAAAATTCATGTGCCACGTGTTCGTTTTTTCAGAATAACTACCTCAACTTAACGGCTAACAATTTTCACCCTTGTGTAAACACCTGCAAAACATACTCGCTCCGTGAACACTGTACAAATTGATAACAAATTCCAAATAACACAAAAATACAGAGACTATATAACAAATTACATTTAGTCAACAAATTTAGACAATTATGACAATAACAACAATAATCTCTGTTTCTAAGATGCTACAAGAGTGCAATCAAAAGCAGAAAACAGGACCTGTGCATGCAACGTTCTTTCAAAGCCAAAGGTGTTACATTGCATTTCAACAGAGCAGCAGCATCAGAAAAATTGGCTGCATCGAAATGGCGCCATCTGGCGAATGAGTAAGAACAGTCACCTGCATGACAGATGGCCACTAGGGATGTTCAAGGTTAGTAAATTAGCCGAACTAAAAATGGCGGCCAAAATGGCATCACGATAGTAATAATAGTAAAATGCAACTTGCAAAACATCTTTCATTCCATTCATTCATTCATAATAATTTTGAAACAATGTATCGGCATTGTAAAGGCATTCGTGTAGACTGAATGACCGTGACACATATGGCCCATTTTCCGAATCGGACCATATCTAGCACTAACTGATATGATCGAGTGATGTCCCTGTATGAATAATTGGCGACTACTGGAGACGTTACCGCCATCGGTTAACCACTCACAAACCAGTTAGTAGTTTTGCTTAACTGGTCGATAAATTAACCAAACAGAGCATCCCTAATGCCGACACTATGAAACGTTGGTTGATGCACCTAAAATGGTTGACTAACAGTCTGCCCCGAGTACAAACAAGAAATGTATTACAAAAGGCTGCTACTAGTGCAACAAGAATATCCAGTAATCGCCAATGATCACTGCAAAGGGCGATGGTTAGCTTTCAGGATCAGGCTCGGATGCTACATTGTCACCACAGACCTACGGCACCACAACGGACCAGAAATAACTATCTGCATAGCAGGACTCTGTGGCTAAAAGACATATCCATGTGCAGTGATCCGACACTGACTAGAAATGACAGCAACTGACTTGACTTGTGGTCAGTGACTCTGTGCATAGCAGCTCAGTTTTACCATTCACAGCTTGACTAATCTAGACTTCAATGCATTGATGCTATGCGCATCCACCGTCTGCTGGTCCAGCAAATTCACAACTGACGAAGTAATTCAACGCCGTACGGCATGTGAAGTTGAACGGAGCAAGTATAACTCGAGAACTTCCACTCGCCAGATGGCTACAAGGTATCTAGTTCTAATTCCAGCTGCCAGGTAAATGGGATGTCAGCTTGTGCACAAGAATACGGCTGAAATCAAATGTCGACCACCAGCGACTGAGAGCAACACAGCTTGACAATAATGTAATGTCTATGAACAACTGCTGTTATACAGCATGACAACCTACTGTGGACAGACAGCAGTGGTTACTGCACACGACGAACTAGCTGACATGATGCGTCCTCCGAGACGGCCGACATATTTTCTACAATACTGTTCACATAGCTTGCCGGCTTTGAGAAAATGGTGACGGCGATGATGCATGTTTCAACAAATGGCCACAAGTGAGTGAGCAAAGGCTTAACATCCCACTCAACACATTATAGGTCATTTCGGGGACGGTTTTTACAGACCAGGTGACTCGACCAACAGTGTCAACGTGCTGAAGGAAGCCAGTCGAGGTAAAGGGAAGCAGTAGCAGTCATCACGGTCCACTGGCTTGACTCAGCTACAGCTGTATGTTGCGCCAACTTCATCGTATTCTGAACGTGCACAACAGCCATCTGGTTCATTACTCTGTTTCACAGTACAACTGCTTGCAGCAAGATCTGATGTGGAATAGCTATTCTCTCCGTCATTGCAGGGCACCATAGAGTCATCCTCTGGCACGACACAGCCATCTCGATCGACAGGACGCTCATTCAGTGACGCTGAGTAATAATCCATAGGAGTGTCACCCACTGGACCGTCGCCTTGGCTATGTTTGGTTTCGTCTGGCACACAGCAACCATCTGCAGTGGCAGGTGTCTGCGAGTCGACAGGTAGGTTGCAAGCGTCTGCTGCAAGACAAGCACCTGTATTGTCTGGCATGGAACAGCCCACCACAGTCTCAGCAGCACTACTGCTACCCTCAGCAAAAGTACCTGGATCACGGTCATCACTTGTATTATCATCAGGCACCAAGTCAGCACTTCCAGTATCAGCTATTTTTGTGCCATTGCTGCCAATACTGGAAGCGGAGAAGCCACTCGAAGCCGCATTATGTGAACTGCAGCAGTAGCAATGCTCACTACGGAGTGGTAAGTCGGAAGTATCCTGTGGTAAAAAGCATCTTTCATCCATAACATTATTTGACAGAGAACTATCACTTCCCGTGTTATTTCTCCTGTCATCTCGGCTTACTGTAATACAGCTCAATGCAGTGCTGTCGGCAACAGTAGAACTGCACGTATCACTATCGCACACTGCAAGACTTTGCGTATTGGTGACATCCTGCTGGAAGGAAACCCGTGCATCATTTTCTGGTGTCGTGTTGCAAGATTCATCTCCTGCCATGGACCAGTTGCAGACACTGTTGTAGCCATGTTTTGGATCACCATATAGATTGGCGCAAGTGCATGCAGTCATCTGTGGTTCAGAAGAGCTGGCGGTTACAGTACAGCTACGAATATTGCTGTTTTGTGTGGCACAGCTAACTGCAAATTCATGCTCGAAGTTGTCAGCTGTGCTGTCACCAGATACAACTGAGTTGTGATCGTTGGCAGCATAGCAGCTTGCAGGTGTATTGTTGCATATCCCATGATTCACAGATGCAGTGGGGTGCCGACAGCTGTCCGACATGGACTCCGGTAATGAATCAGTGTCCGCAATTTTATCTGGCAAAGCACAGTCACAATATCTATGCGAAAAACTGCCTGTTGGACAGCTGGTATACATTGTCTCTGCTATTGGACTAGAAACAGCAGGATGACATCGTGGTGTCGCTGTACATGTTACAGTGCAGCTTAGAGGTAATGACAATTCTTCTGCTGCTTCTGTTCCCATTCGAAGGTCAGCAGCGTAACTACCATAACTACCAAGGCTGCAAATACTGGGGCCCTCCGAATTCTGCATGTACATCTGTGGCCGGTTGAATCTAACCACGTAATCATCCATCGTTCTCTGCCGACTGTCATGAACTGCTTCCATAGTACTACCATCATCAGCTCCATCTGGAACTCCATCAAAACCAGTTCCATCATCAACCGAAGTTTCACTACTACTCTCATCATTTTCCTCATCACAATCTTCATCATATGCTACAACCATTGTCTCCGGACCTGACAACCGCTCCAATGAGTCAAAGTACATAGTCTCTGGCTCGAAACCATTTGCCGTCGATAATAACGGACGATCTGGACAAGACGAATTGACTAACAATGATGACGACGATGATGGGAAAGATGCCTCTGGATGTTCGTTTTCGATACGGCATCGTTTTGCTGGCAGAGGAAGCGAACTGTAATAGTCATCAGCTGCAGCTGCACTCTGTTCCAGTCCGAGCTGCAGTAAAGTCCGAATAAAATGTGCCCGTACGCGGGCTGCGTTAAACTCGACACGGCCGTGCGGGTTAGCACAACCACTGCGCACACAAGAGCACGGAAACGCCATCTGGTCAACCTGGCACCCAATGCCGGACCTGCAGCAGGCACACGAAGGCGGCTGACAGATTTCCCGACACGAACAGCCGCATCGGCCGCGAGACATTCTGAGACTGCGGCACTCCTCGCGCTCCGAAGGATCGATCCTAACGACTCCGGCCTCACGCAGCATTGCTCGTCGCTGCCTTGTATGCACCGGCTGAAGGAAATAGTAGTCGTCGAGTGACCACTCACTAGCCATCGACGGATCGCTGGCAAAGTTCTCCGGCAGGAAGATGCGACCCTGACGCTGATGATCCAGCAGAGTCTTGTAATGCAGCGACTGACGCAGCTGAGCATGCTCCACGAGACTGTATTTCTCGACGCTGGTGTGACGATCTCCCATTCCTGAACATTGCCACCACAGACTGCACTGCACAGTGTAGTCTAACAGAGCTCTAAACTTCACAGTTTATGCTGTGTTTTGCCACGAAGAACATTTACAGTACAACATGCTGCCACATATCCTACATTAACAGTCTTACACCTAGCAACCAATCAGGTTTTCTACTTTTCCTAATGATGAAAGAGTTTCTGTGATAACAGTATAAAAAGAAAAAATGTCAACAAAAACAAGTGTGTATGGCTGTGAGAATGAATACAGAGTTGCATAATGAGTGAAAAAAAGAAGTTACTTTATTTACACTCCAACAACCCTGTGAAACTCGCTGCCACTGTCAATGTGCAACTCATCAGCAACATGTCATTGCTCACAATGACTCAGTTTTGTATGCTTCTGAATACGGCTGCCACTATCGAGTAGTTCGCTACTCGATCGAGTACTCGAAGAGTACTGGAAGTAGCAGAATGTCTGAAGTTCTGAAATTGCTGTTTCTGTATAGGGTCCACACCTGTATCGTGGTAATGTTTCAATTAAACTATTTTGCAAGATAACTATAAACTATATTAGTTTTCTTCTATTGTTGTAGGCCCGTTTTTGTTTTTTTTCTGGCCCGTTTTGACGCAGTATCTGGTTTTAACTTTACTCTTTTTACACATTTAACTTCATTTTATTATAACTAATTATAGTTTTTTTCTTAGCATAGAAGCATACAAATTAGGCAAATCAAATAAGAAAATTATTAAATATTATATGTCGAGTATTCCCGGTAGCCCTACTTCTGAACACTGTACTATTCATTCTGCAGCGCTTACAAAAATGCACATGGTGCCTGTGCAAACGTAAATTTACTAAATTACTATTAACTGGCTTACTTTAAGTTCGGTAGCAATTATTATAATTTCTTTGCAAAGCAAATAATACCGAGAGTGGATCCACCCTGGCTGGGGACACAGGTGAAGCCCTGGACACGAGGAAAGTAGTAGACGGTTACATCGTCAAAGCTCACCGACTTCTTGACCCGATTTGCTGAAAGTCGGCCACAGTCATCTAAAAACATTAAATTGTGAAAGTTAAAATATACCTAGAATGAAATACGAGGACATATGCAACAAACAAATTGAACACTGCATATGTGTACACTGTGCAATATAATGGAAAGTATCGTACGCAATTGACAGTCTAACTACAGATGCTACAATCCACTCTTTACTATAACTCAGTATGCCTGCTATAAATAATAATAATAATAAGCAGATTTCTATAGCGCCATAAGGTCGTAACTTCAGAGGCGCAGAGGCTCCGTATCTAACAGTTTTGGCAACATAGTTACTCTCGGCTACAGTGTTATCAACTGTGACTATACCAAATACTAATTGACTGTGGTATAACATTTTGAATGATTTTTGGCTTTATAATATAACAGATAACTTAACGGCTCCAATGATATTTTACATACTGGTAGAGCATGGGTCAGCAGCATCAGTGCTTCCTTCAGTCTGTAGGCTTGTCTCGTCACTAACTGATGACTCCAGTAAGACACTGCACTCACTCTGCCTGTCATCATCGTCGTCGTCAGCATTCCCAGTGACGTGAAGCACATCGAGCTCCGTACCACCACTGGTGCTGATGACGACCGACGTAGGCAGTAAGACGTCTGTGTCGTCACTTCCACCGTCAAGGCAACTGTCTTCGTCCAGTGCTCGTTTCGGCATCACAAACTGCCGACGTGCTGACTTCACTGCATCTACAGGCAGATAAAGCAAAGGCTGTGTCTAGAGGGGCGGCAGTCAACTCATCCTCAAGAAGTCAACTCGTCCCCAAGTCAACTCATTATGGTTTAGGTTTGGGCTAGGGTTAGCGTTAGGATTAGCGCAAGGGTTAGAGTACAGATTAGTGTTAGAGCATAAGGTTAGGTTAGCCTTGGGACAAGTTCACCAGGGCACGAGCTGACATGGGGCTGAGCTGACCGAGAACGAGTTGATTTGAATAAAGGACGAGTTGACAGTAAACCATCTAGAGTAACAGAAGATGAAGTATGGTAACCAGTGAAACAACATTAAACCTAACCCTAACCCTAACCTAATCACAATAGATACTTCACTCTCCCTTTAGAGTTCTTCGTACATTGGTCAACTGTTCTTCATCTGCTTGCTGTACTGAAATACCAGACCTTCCTGTAGTACTCTAACTTTCCGTACTCTAGATACTTCCAAAAGCCAAAGTTATGTCATGATACAAAGCGGTGCCATTCTGCACAAGACAGATCCGAATGAAACCAAATCACTGACCTGACAGCACTTAGTTCAAAGTTAACGACAACGACAACAAGATTTAAAGAAAGACGGCTAAAATTACTTCATTAGCACACTGGGCACCTGTAGTAATGGACTACAGCAGAAAAGCAAATGACGTAAAAGATTTGATATACACTGTGAACCATAAAAAGTGCACCCTTTTGATTTTTACAATAACTTTGTCAAATGTTCACCTAATGTGATAATATGTGGCAGAAATATAGCTTCACCAGTATTGTATACAGTGGCGTAAAGATAGCCTGTCCTACCAATATTTTGTAATTACTGTATCTTTGGAAATCAAAACACTGTACGATTGCACCTTTACAACGTATGTTTAAGCCTAACAGCAATCAATGTCAGTGGTAAAACGAACATGTTGAGTAAAATCAGTCAATATCGCAATATACTTGTTAGTAATTTTACAGCTTATGTTCAAAGTCCGCATTTAGCTGAGATGCAAAAGCGAAGGCGTTTACGCCATTCATCGATGGCTTTGTCGCGCACTGCGAAGTCGCCCACTTCCTGGTCGCCGGTCAGTCGTTCCTGTGTCTTTCAATTTTCTCAGCAATTTGATCAACGCTCGTAATTTCTAGCCATTAGTAGGAAACTCCTTAATCAATCATTCTGCACCATAGCCCTTTAATTCTTACAAATTTTTAACCAATATACGGTCTTCCTCGCTAAAAACAACCATGTTTACGTACACAAGTTGTCTGCTTCCACGACAACACAAGCTGATTCCCGGCGTTAGCGCTAATAGTAATAACAAGTAAATAAGTGTTATTTTTTGTGCAGAGATTTTTTTACAATGTTTAAGCTTCGTTTCTGTCAAATGTTACCAATGTTAGTCAACATTTGACAAATTTATTGTGAAAATTAAAAGGATGCACTTTTTTATGGTTCACAGTGTAGATTAGTTGGGTACAGGTAAACTGCAGAATGCAGAACATTGTTGCTGAATGTAACACTAGTCCTAACCCTAATATTAAGACTAAACCTAACCCTATCCCTGACCTTAACCATAACCCTAATGTATACCTAACACATAAGGATGCATTCTGCATCAGTATTCCGGGGTCCTACTAACAGATGCCCAGCACGGTCCATCCGAGCTGCCCGACACTGTGCGGAGACACCCGAAACCGACAGTAGACCGTGCAGATATTGCTTCATCACATGTGTTACGTATGTTCCACCGTTCGATTTTTAGCACCTCTTTAGAAGGAAACTCACCACAGATAGCACTCCTATACTTGGTACAAAAAATAGCTGACATCAGCGGATGGCTACTATTACAGACAGCCTCCAGATAGCACTGGGTGGCTGCTGGATGGTGGCCTGATGGTGCCGAATGGCACAAATTTCGTTGCTAGATGTATGGGCACAGGCTAATGCCTCTATGTCCGCATCACAAATACAAAACTAACAAAATACTGATATCCTATATAACTGGTTCTAGTAATGTGAACTTCCGGTTCCGTAAATTTCAGCTTTATAATCGCACACAATATCTTGACATTGCCAAAATTTATCAAGATAGAATTAAAATTTATTAACAGTGTCACATAACACAACATTGTTACGTAGACTGTTCCAAATATTAACTACCCTATTAGTAAAAAAGTATTTGCGCAAATCAGTTCCAGCCTAAGATCATTTCCCCTCATAATGTAGCTCTGCTCACTCATAACTCGAGGGGTTACAGCCGTGTCATATTTTCCAGATAATATTTTATACATTTCAATCATATCTCCTCTTGTCCAATACGTCCGGACCTAGAAAGTACAATTTTCATGACTTACAAGCGTCAGGAAATAACATTAAAGACATAAAGATGAAGAAATAATCTACCGGAAAGCAGAAATGTTAAGTCTACACTGAGTTCTAATGCAGCATGTTCGAACTTGCGTTTGCATTCTGTTCCACACACGCTGAGTGTATTAAGTCTGTTGCGGACATTTTATTAAGTGCTGACGGACCTGTATTGCCATATTATCATCTGTTGTAAGCGGCGACACACTTTTTGTGTCACTTGTACTTTGAAAGACTATTTTTGAAGCACATTTTGTTAAGTCGAACATGCACCATGTATTTACAAACATACTGGGTGAGTCTATGTGTAGTCCATGTGCCAAGTGAGTTATTGTGCTGTGATTGCATTCTATGTGGCGATGGGCTCCTCACCTCCCCTTGCTTACTGCACTATTTTTGTCACAGCGTCCAGCGAGGTCGTAGATTTACATATTGGCATATGTATTTGTACCAGTCACTGTTTGTACCTGTGTATGCATGCCCTGTGTGCTGCTGCGTCCGACCCAGTTTCCGACCTAGTTTCACCTGTGCTGTGTGATTGTGGGTCACGTGACCGCCGCAGTGTTCAAACGGTGGGTGCGATTTCTGTTCACTTCTCCAGTCAGACATTGCTGAATAAAGATCGACAGTGCTGTGAATCTTGGAGAGAAGTCAAGCTCAGAGTTCATGTATGTGGGCTGTGAGTAATACGACTGACAAAGACCGTGAGTCGATCTGCTGTGCTGTTCGCCATGCTGTGACATTGCCGAGAGCTGTCTGACAAATGATACACTCACCACATTCAGTTCGAGTTCTGAGTGCTACAACGACTGACACCGGCCGTCACCAACTGTTCGCTGCCCGTCCTACGTCGTCAGCAGTCTGTTCCATCGGTGTCGTCTACCATGCCGTGTGCCAACGTGTGAACTGCTTGGTGTTAGCCGCTAGCTACACTGTTTAGTGACATTCTGGTTTATGTACTATGTTATAGTCACCCTTTTCTCTATTGCACCTGTTTACATTTTCCCCTAGACACTGTACTGAGCCATAATTACTATATCACACCTGTTATAAAACTTCTGGTTTTCAAAGCTGTCTGCTGATAAATTCCAGCTTCCACACAGGCTAACAGATGAATAGACCATAGGGGGAGAGGGTGACACGTAACATGTTTTTCAATCTGATCAATATGACAATATATGAACCAAATATACCTTTAGTGACAACAACTTTGTATTAGCAAAAAACTGATTAATTAGCAATAACAACTTGGCACGGCTCAGGTGCAGTGTTTGTAAATTACTGGCTGCTACATTAACTTTACCTACCTCAGACTACCGCTGAGCTGAATTGTGAATATTTGAAGTTCGGAACAGACCATACATCGATGTGGCCTAAGTTACGTGTTGCGCTGGTAGTTAGCTGCAAGCCTGTCATGACGGCAAAAACCTTGCATGTGTTCAGCTGGCATGTGTCGAATACCGGTAGTCAGACTTGCGAGCAAGTCGTTTTCTTTCATCGTTGTCTACAGCGGTACGTGTGCTTTGCAGCTGTTTGCTGTGTTTTAGTATAGATTGTATATAATTTCACAACTTACAAAAAATAGCAGAAGATGTTACAAAGGCAGAAAAGACTTCATTTTCTACAAGGAGTGCATTCCGCAGTCACTACTAAGTACAACAACTCTAGCTTATTCTGATATTTTTCCAAATTCTATTTGCTGTTTATACAGTTAATAGACAAATTTTTGAGCGTTTTTGGTCGCGATCTGTCCTAGTTTTATTAACAAGATCCCCATCAAAAATTGTTGTAATCGTAAATCTTTCAATACAAATAGTTCAGCTAAATTCGCTACGTGGCGCCATCGTTCTGTTTGCTGAATATTCAGTTTATGGATGAACTTCTGTGCGTTTTTTTCTTGAAATTTTCAGCCTTCAACACTGTCTCCATCAAAACTTTTCGCTAAAACTTGTTCAGATAAATTCGCTATGTGGTGCCACCATTCCATACGCTGCTTATACAGCTTTTTAGACGATTTTCTGTACGATTGTTAAAGAATGTACCCACCCAAAACCCCTTCTTTTATACTCGGTCCCGCCAGGGTTGTCGCAGTTAGTAGTGACTTTGGGTTGCATTTCTGGTAAAAAATTAAGCCTTTTCTGCCTTTATAACATCGTTTGCTATCGTTTGTAAGTCGCGAAAATGGCAGTTTCCAGCACCGGACATATTGCAAACCATTACCTATAGCCTTTACTAATATTTCTGCCCAGAGATAGTACCTTGCACTTAAAGATAGCTGTAACACACCAAACAATGCACGTCTGCTATACCAATTACAAGAATGTTACCTGAAAAACGACGAAACCTGACAAATACTAAGTATATTTATATTACAAAATAATTCACCATTTCCTAAACAAAATATTTACATAAAATTAACTACTGAATCGTATCCAGTTAAGTTTATTTGACAGGACGCTTGAACTGAGTTGGGCCGATCTTCGATATCTGTAATTGGATTTCGATTTAAAATCGATATTTCGATTCATTTCTTTGCGTGCATTTTTGGGGATGAAAAATGCTGAAATTGCTAAACTAACAATAGATGAATCAGTATCATCTCCCCCGTCCGTCATTCACCATCTGGATCTGCTGACGATAGAGCTGGATGAAAATAGTCCTTCCATCGTGAGCTAGCTTCATATGTACGTTGCTGTCTTTATCTTGTACAACCTTCTTTAACTTTCCTTCAGTAGATGAATACAAATGATAAAATGCACAATTATTACTGTTATACGTTAAATTACACTAGATTTATAGGATAAACGGTAGTGCTGCGGTTATTGTTGCCCTGCTTGTATCATTGTTCACTTGTTTCACGTTAAGCATTCCAACATTATCTTGTCTATTCCTCAGTGCAGAGCACTGAAGTTTACGGATTGCGAAATAAGCTAGGTGGGTGACCGGTTTTTCTCTAAGCGATATATTAGGACTGAGAAAGCCTAAGAACGTCAAATTTGGCATAAATATTGCAGTGGCAAAAATTGCAAAATATGCAAAAACGCCCGAAAAAGCGAAAAAAAGAGCACATTCTTTTACCGCAGAAACCACAAATAGTAGAAATGCGGAAATTGGCAAAAACGTAGCCGATGGACTGGAGATGATGCCCGAACTTAGTGAACTTAGTGCCCGAACATAGTGCATAGTTTTCCGATAAACTACGCACTGCTTTAAAAAATATGCACTATGCATTATGTTTGCTATAATAATACGCGACGCGAACAGTACGGCGTAGAGCCGAGTCGGTAACCGAAAACCGAAACCGATATCGCGATATTTTAAAAACCGAAACCGACACCGACGTCGGTATTGAAAAAAACGAAAAAAAACGAAAACCGACGGAAATAAATACCAAAAAAACGAAAATTCGGTTTTTGCTGATGACGATTTACTAATCTCAAGTATATTCATTTTTTGCCGTTAACGTTAAGAAATGAAGATGTGAAACTCCACTATACCCCTGGTACTGTCACTGCTGCTGTGTACTGTACTCGAAAATTGTCGTAACAGTTCCAGCACTAGTAGAAATAATAATTAAGTAGGATAGTTGTGATAGTTGAAAAGCTTATTGCAACGAGAAACATT
>Ga0126335_1000694_pt1 | contig 16950 bp, 12 predicted proteins | sample OlaspJWI45metaG_FD_108409 | JGI IMG/M metagenome (GOLD analysis project Ga0126335, IMG submission 108409) | Marine gutless worms symbiont microbial communities from Oahu, Hawaii - Olavius sp. 1 OAHU.JWI-45 metaG | ecosystem: Host-associated > Annelida > Digestive system > Unclassified | place... | reverse complement strand
GCTGTACAGTTAACAGTGGGTGAGCATACACAAGATGCTCAGCTTCAATGCCATCAGCACCTGGGGCTTTACCTATTTTCATCTGACTAAGACACTGGGAGACTGCAGTTTCTACGTCAAACAGCTTCAGATATGACATATCCGAATTATTTACATATGACTGGAGTTGAGCAGAAATTGTATGGTCTTTGCTAGATGGTTTGCTTACCTGACAGTTTTGCTGGAACAGATTTGCAAATTTTGTTGCTATAACCTGACTATCAGTTGTGCCATCAACAAGTTTAGAGTTCACATTGCGTGGAAATTTTGCATTCCAGGTCTTCCAAAAGTTAGTCATGTCTTTCTGCATTAATAGATCGTGTAGCTCATTTAACTTATTTACTTACAATTGCTGCTTACAAGAATTCCCATTACAATGTCGGTTAAGTAAACTGAATTTTGTCAGCTCTAAAGTAGGTCTATCGAAAGTTAGGCCTATAGTAGGCCTAATGGGTAGGCGACTTATAGCCTATATAAAGTATAAAATATATATAGCCTAGCAACCGGTAGTACAATAAAAGCCAATGTAACCTATAGAGAATAGCAATGCATTGTGACTTTTCAATAGATGGCTTGCATACGGCACAAAGTAAAGAGGCACAGTGTCGAAAGGTGCCATTCTATAGTCGAACGCTGTTTTGTTATGTGTTTGAAAAATTAGAGTCCATTAGACGTAATATGCGAATAGTTAAAGTCTAATGAGTAGATAGAAAACTAAGAAGATGTCTTCGATCGTAATGACAGGATGTCACTCCTTATAGCGTGAAGAAATGCGATCTAGCTGGCGACGTTAAAAGTGACCGCCGGTATGTGGCATGGATGCCGACTGCCAAAGTGGATTTTCGAAGGAAGCGTATTAGGCCCATTCCACAGCTTGGTTAGCCCATTGCCTACATAGGCCTACACATCAAATTTCCTGAAAATATTTTAGTCGGGGGCAGAGATATGCCCAAAACGAAATTCGAAACGGGCCCTTTGGCGGCGAAATTATACTTCCGGTTTCAGTTTTAAACTTTTGACAAGTGGCAAGAAAATCGCTCAATGCACGGCTGAGTTATTGCGATTCAACTTTTTCTCTCCATAGCTTTCAATATACATTCCCCATGGCCATCTGTATCACAGTATTATGTGTCATTGTCATAGGGTGTCTGATGCAACAGGAAGTCTGCAGTTTGAACACATCAAAGGCGGCAGAGTAGAAAAAAGAGACTTTGATCCCAACGTAAGCAACCGGTACTTTAATTGAAACTAAATCTGGATAAATCCTATGTCTTCTGATGTCCTGCTACGTTTGTATATTATCAATTATGCACTGCAGGTATAAGAACTTTCAAAAAGCTGTTTTGTCACCGTGCAAAACTGTTTATGTATAAACGTGCAGGACGTGTTTATACTGGACACACAGAAAGGCTGTTACGTGTGGGTCGGTTCCGGCGCTTCTCCCGATGAGAAAAAGAACGGATTTTCATATGCTCATGTCAGTTGCTACGTTATTGTGATAACTAGTTTATGTCAGCCTTTCATGTAGTCTGCTTTCATTTATTTAATTGTCTTTTTATAGAAGTTAAAAATTCTAATGCTAAACTGTTACTTTCATTCGTCTCTCTCATGTCTCAAAAAACAAACCGCATTCTTTAAAACATGCAAAGCTTGCAGTCAGTTACATCTATGCTTAAAGGTCATGTTATTTTATGACTGATTTGTCTCTTTACACTGGCTCATTAGACATATTTTTGCAAACTTTACAACATTTTTTTGTTTACTGAAGTCGGATGTCCTACGGTTGACCTCAACAAAGCCTTTGACACTGTGGCTTATGTCACATCACAAGCTACATGTTGTGAGTGTGTCACCAAGTGTGTGTAATTCGGTAATATTTAATAGCTTTTAATTTAATCGTATGCACGTAGTGAATTATGCTAATGAAATGATTAGAACTGACTGCGTTGTGCTGGTATTTGCAGTCACATCTGATGAAGACTGCCAACCCACTGAGGCATATCGTCGTCATCAAGGAAGGCCAGGAAAACAAAGACTTTCGAATGGCATTGGCAGCTTGAACTAACTCGCATCTGTTATATAAGCGTTGTGGTTGCCATAGCGATCGTCGTTGATATCCATATTGACAAATGCTGAATAACTTGATGCTGGACTTAAAACAACATATACAAAAGAAAATCTAAGTTCTAAAGCAAACTAAAATATTCAGAAATATCATATGCAAATTGTTCTTGAAAAACATAAATGAAACACTATCGCTTTTACGATGATCCTAAAGATGTCTAATTCGTCTATAGGTTAGTTTATTCATTTAAGTTTAGTTAAGTTATTTTGTTTGTTTCTTATTTTTTTACTTTCTACTAGTATTGATGAAATAAAGACGGTTAATATTTAGTAGCATTATTTACCGAGAACGTTAACTTTTGTCATATTTGTCAAAAGTTGGCGTTATATAGTAAAACAATTTGTGCAAGCTTTTTACTCGATGCATAAGGACAGCAGTCAAATAGCTGTAATCGTAGATGCTTCTGAAACTGCCGGTGCGTTCGTAGGTCATTATTATACTAAAGATGCTTGTGTAAAGATGCGTTGCGTTTACTCAGTAAAAGTGTCAACCCAGTAGCAGATATTTTTCGGCCGTGGGATGGTTCGTGTGAAAGCCACAAGCCTACATTATTGCAATTTTCTATCGGCAAAGCATTCAGTCGTTAAAAAAGTGCGACAACCTTACGCAGTGCAGTCCACAGCCGTGCAAGCATCAAAAAGTAACATTATTATCGTTAGCAGGCCGTGAGCCGTAACCGATGCCAGTGCTTTGGCCTTTCTCATCTGCGACCTTGCCACTGACCTCATTACGGAAGCACCTGCAGTGGGTTGGGCCGTATCGGACGAGCAGATTTGCCGAGGTCACGCAAGCGGGGCAGCAACCCAGCCACACATCCGCCCGGCACCCGCCAATCCGCTGCGATAATTTCAGTAGATAACTTCACGTCTTATTCGTAAGCTATCATCGCGTTCGTACGCTATCTGTAGAGACCCACAAATGTCTAATGAATTGGCGCCCTCCATTATCAATCACCCGGCATGGCGGCGCCGTTTCGTCAAGTTTCCTATGCCAACTAGTAAATCTGCAGAAATTTGTCCTGGAACTGAGCGAAACGGAAATCGTTTTGTTAAGAGTTTACGATGTCCATGAATCAGCTGAGATTTTTGTGTTCGTTTGTTGACGGAAATCTGCGTGACATCGTCAGCTTGAGAATCTACAGGTCTCGGCAAAAGTTCAGCTTGTGGGAGGGATCGAGAATTAAGAAGTGGAAACCCGCAGTTACATGTACTAAGTTTAACACTGTAGCAAACTTTTGCTTGATTAACCGAATAGGCTAATACCTTAATTTAATGCAGGCTACAACCACAATGATAATATGATGCGGTTGCGGATGCTGGCAGCACAAACAACGCCTTTCATTCGCCATCCAACTAACTCTTCAACAATCGATATCGCTTTCACGAAAGAAAACAAGGACGTGGACTTGAACGGGACGCTGCTAAGCTAACTCTGTAGATTGTCGATTAACTCGGGTATAACTATGTGACGTGCTATTATTTCGCCCAGTGTCGTGTCGTGTGTGGTTGGCTTTCTAGTGGGCGTGGCAGTTTCAGCAGACCCCGACGCCACTAACTATTACATCATTCAGTACGCCTGACATCATCATCATCAGCAGCAGCAGCAATAGCCTGGCGCTGCTGGCTATCATTGGACACGCAGTGTGAACTGCACGGCGAGGGGGTGTCACCGCTTCGACGATTCAATGCCTTCGCCTGCTCGACAATATTAGAAACAGTTTCCTGATTACTTTGACTCTGCACCTCCACGTCCATTCCGTTGCGAGATGTCAGCAGTAGTCTCGGCTATTAGCGCCAGCGTACCGGTTTCATCGGGGCGTTGTTATTGCGTCACGTCCACATCGTTGCGCTGGCGATAAAACATACATAGACGACCTGTTGCAACTCCGCAGCTGTAACTAAAACACTGCCAAGCCACGGCTCCGTTATTGCTGCATCCATAGTTGTATTACAGATTGGCTATCTAGAACCGGAGACACGGTGCCATGACGTCGCTGTGCCGCTATGAAATGCTCAAATAGGATTTCAGATGTCAAACATATGCGAATCACACGTCTGCATTATAACGTGATAGATAGTCATCGTCGTCATTATCATTATCATAACCCATTAGGAAACCTAAACTCCGGGCGCAAGCCCGGAGAGCGGAGCTCATTAAAAGCGGCTGCTCCAACATCTTCCCACCGCCATTTTTAACTATCACTTCGCTCAAACCACACTTTTATTTCAAATTTCTGACACTAAAAAAGAAGAATTTGACTAGTATTATTATTACAAAGTTCACATTATAGAACAATACATTCAATTTGTCTACTATTTACCTGTCGATTCTGCAGTGCACTAATTAGGCCTACTGTTGTGATACGACATTAACCTACGCCCAATTATTCCTTCGTCGCGATCTATTTTTAGCTTGTTTCGTGTTTCGGATGTTGCGGCGTTTTGGATACAAACAATTTGCTGTTTTGCCGATGTACAGAAGCATCTAACTCTGTCAATCCTGGCTAATTTTTGACTTCCATCACTCTCAGAAACTACACACTAGTCAGCAGCGGCAACGGCCAATTCAATACGTACACGCGCGCGATCTTACTATGGCCGCAGCCGGCCGGGCCTTCGGTTTGACCCGGGCTGCGCCCGTTATAATGATCTTGTGTAGTCTTAATCAGTTTAGCCGCAGCGCACGAATCAGTGTAGAAATAAAATTATAAAGTTAAAAATCATAAAACAATGTAAATATTTCGAGTGTTAATATCATCTATCTTCCTAACGCTTTTAATCCCCCTTCAAAATATGCTTACATTAAGCCTAGTCTTAATTTTATACACAAGTTGATTACACATCAAATTCATTGTCGATATAGATTCAGAAAATGTCCTAGATAAACTGTTCTGGAAAATTATTAGCGATGAATTGAACCTTAGAGCTGATTTACCTTGTGCAGCCTCACTGGCAGATCATTCAACCAGTAAGGCCTAGGGCTCAGCGGACTAGTCCATGAAAAAGTCCATCCGGTTGTCCGTGATATATACTAATCTAGACTTGAATGCATTGATGCTGGGAGCATCGACCGTCCGCTGGTCCAGCAATCTGTTGATAACTTTGAGACATTTCAGACGCCAAACATCTGCGAATATTTAGTATCTACTAAGTAATGTCCTTCCTTGAAACTGTTAAATTTTTACACTTATATTTGCTGGTTTTCTGTCTGTATAAAAGTGTGCACAAAATTGCGACAAAATACATTGCAGCCGCCATATTGGATTTTTACTTCCGGTTTCGATTTTGACCATTTATTCCACATTAGGATGTCATGCTGCGTCTGTGTACCAAATTTCGTTCCAAATCAGACCACCGCGAGCCAAGTAATGACGTCATATGCATTTTCAAAATGGCGGCCGTCCGCCATCTTGGATATGGTATAAGACATGGTAGACCACCCACGAAGTGTCTTTAGTGGTCTTAACTTGACGTTCAAGTTTTGTATTCATCGGATTTATTGCTTCTGAGATATTGCTGTTGATATACCGTGGCTTTTTGGCTCGAATTCGCTTATTCACGTCCGGGCATGCGCAATGTCAAAGTGAAATCCACTTCCGGTCCAGAAACCACCCACATATTTGGATTCAAAGGTGTCGAGTTGCCTGTTCAACATTCAACTTCCAAAAGCGTAGCTTCACGAATAAGTGACTTTCTCTTTCGGAAGCCGCAATGTTTAGGCCCACGTTGAGCGAAAAATTTGCCAAGTCCTGTCAAAAATGGCCACAAAATCGACGTTTTTTGGGGGGGGATGAGGTCAAGACGTACCATTGTTTTCAGGACCCCCAAAAAGCACATTCTTGCGCGGACCGACGTCCTTTGATATACTGAGCGTCAAAATCGGCGCAGGTGTCTAGACGGTAGAGAGTTGTCAGAACCCTAAGAAGAGGCCAAAGTGATTTGGCAAAGGCTGCACCAAATGACCCCCGCACAGTGAAGCCTAGCTAGTTGAGTCGCCGTGACAGACAGATTAACGGATAGACTGAGAGACAGAATGACAGACAGACACCGCGCACATCGGTAACAATAGTCTGCAACTCTGCATCTCATGCATTCGACGCAGCCTGAAAATAACAAAGTAACCGAGTCGCTTTCATGAGCAACTTCGCATATATAAGGGGAAAACCCGTAATGGTATTGGGATAAAATTTTGCTCAGGTGTAGATGTCACCGACATAATCACTCATGACAATTTTGGTCATGATCGGTTCGGAGTTTTTTTGGCCACGGGGGGTCAAAATTTTCCCTTTTTCCCATTGATTTTCGCTGTCGCCTGTGATGTAATGATTTATTTATCGGAAGCAGTTATAGTACTGGTTGTACAGTATGTCGCCGGGCAAGCCGATACGAGGCATATTAATAATCGTGACACGCGGTCTCGTATAGAGGACACCGGTCACCGCACACGGCTGATCGTGTTGGCCCCTTGTGACACCCTTTGATCGCTGCAAGCAACGACGACTTCAATTTCTGCCGCCGTCGCGCGCAATATCGCCGAGCCAGCCGCGGGACTGAGCAGAGCTGGGATGCGAGTCGACCGACGGATGGTCGCTGTCGTCCGGGAATTGTTAATTTCGTCGGTCTGTCCGCGTCTGGACGAGATTCTAGTACGCCTCGAACAGAATTCATTTAGCATCGGTCGACACGACCCGGCCGGGCGATACGCGGACGGACTGCGGTGACGGCGTTGAACTGTAATCAAAGATCAATATGTCGACCGTGCTAATGCGAACCACCGAATTATCGCCCGAGTTGTGTCCCTGAATGCCACCCGCGACGATAAACTCCCAACTAAGCAGCCAAGAAACGGTTTCAAGATACTTTGGTACTATGTCTGATGTCTAATTTGAGACGAATTGGAACACTGGTGGATCGGGACGGCCGGAACCAGCAAGACAAGACTGTGTAAGAATGTATTAATGGCTCTAGCAGGCAACAAGCTGAATAGCAACATAGACAATGACAATTATACAATGTTAACTTACAAACGACAGTAAAAAATACACAAACTGAAATTATTACAGTGGATCGAAGTGGTTAGATGGGTTACACAGAGTGACTTATCGCAAGTTCGTAAACAAAATAACCTATTCAGTACGTAACCACGACCTAACTAACCCTGCATATTCTGTGACCTAAACGCATTACACTTTCCCAATCTCAATTCCTTGGTACCATGTATAAAAACACTGTAGAGAAAAATAATATTATGGAAAAGATTATAATAGATATTGTAGTATGCTAGTTAAGTTTAAATGTTTATATATAAATCTTTATTCACCGAACATACAGTAGCATTGTTTAGCAGCTGTCTCAACTCTTAAATAAGGTGATAGGCCGACCGAGGAATGAAAAATACATGCTCTGCAGCTCGTCTGGCTACTGCTATAACAAAGTAGCTATTGAATATTGCAGAATTGACCAACACTATTAAGACAGCTAGCGAGTGTTATAAATTAAGTGCAACATATTCAGTGAGATACTTGTTTCTTAGCATCTGTCTTTGTAACATAATATCACAGTGTATAATTGCCATGGTATTTTTGTGCTGTCATATTGTCCAATAAATGCTCATACTTTTATTACATTACCAATCAGCAGAAGCAACAGACCCGAGGATTGTGCTAGTTCGCCACACACGTCGCTATACCAACATTCACGAATTCTTCTTCCCGTCCTATTTCAGGCGACGCTCTGAGCACCATTACGTCTCACGGGCCAAGAAACGACCACCCACGCGGCTACTGTCAATTTATCGGCGGTTTCTATCAGTGTCGTAATTGTTTTATCATCGTTACGCGCTGCACGTCGTAATGGATTAATGCGCATGCGTCTCGCGCGCTATTTCTTTTTCCGGGTCGTGCTGAATGTCTTTCCGGCAAGTTGGTACGACAGTGATGCGTCGCTAAGTGAATAAGTAACGCGACTGAGCGGAATAAGTCACACGCACACACAAACGCACCTGCCTAGTACCTATTGGCCCAACGAACGATATCTTTTATAGACGACCATTTGACGCCGAATGTTCTGGCGATCGCGTAGCAGATATACAAATTGTTTTGGTTGAACGAATAACAGTAGTGTATTGTCGTTTCCCGAAATAACATTGTCATTATCGTGTGTTTATGTGCACATAGAAACATTTCCTTGAAAATTCGCAGCAAATTATCAGTGCACACAGGGACGTCATTTCACAAACCCCTCCCCTCTCCTTCCCTTCCCTTCCTCTTTTTATTTTCTCCATTTTTTATATCCCTTTCCCTGACTTCCTCTTCTTTTCCATCACCTTCCTGCCGCGAAGCTGCCCCCCCCCATAAATCCAGCTAGCGGGTCTGGGGGATCACTTTCAGCTCTCCCGGCGGGTGCGGGCGGAGCCCGTCGCCCGTCAAACAATTTCGGTGCATTTTAAGCCAAAATTAATACAGTCTGTAGATTGTATTCTGTTGCACGTTGACATGGCAAGAGAATAGAATATGTCTTATTTTTAGGCAATATCTGTTGATAACTTGATATCCATGTCCAGTGATTATCAAGAACACTGTCAACAGAATAGGCTACATAAAGCACAAGTCTGAGACACAAAATGCAAACACAGGCACAAATGTCCAGAGACAGAAATATACAAAAATGCAGCACAGATAAAAAGTACTGTTCCAGCAATTACCACCGTATAGACCTACAAGTTTGACCATGTTCCTGCTGCATCTCAAGACATCTCATCAGTCATGGAACGTCATGTCACCAACCAGCCGGGATTTACTGATAGATTTATCAGTGGGTAAACAGGCAGCAGTTCATGGCCCTTACAGCTCGAAGAGCCTCTAGGCAATTTACACCTCTGTTAACTTAATTCACCATATGAGATATCCATACCAAAAATGGAGGTTTTCATATGAGTGAAGCGAGCAAATTTTTTGCTAATATGGCTTCGACTAGCCCACCTTGGCGTTAGGGGACACTGCTTGCCCCTACGTACCGTCCATCCTTAGGAAGTAATTGCCCCCTGTCCTTCTGCAAATGACGCCCCTGAATAGACATTGCGTACAGATAATTCTGGCACTCTCGAATTAGTTATCAAAAAAAGTTATGAACATGCACAGTGTTACAAAAATAGGCCTACGTTCATCAAAGGACGACGTCTGTAAGTTTCGTCGATGCCTACATACCATGGTCAAAACATGATATTGAAAATAAAACAGATGTGTTGTGGATTATTCAGCGATATTTCAGTCTGGTGGTGTAAGAGACCGTTGTCAAACTTATAACAAGGCTAATTCACGCTTTGCCGTTACGCCGTATACAGTTCACATCGACTGTGAGTGTAATCGGCAAACGTGCTTTTCGGTCTGGAACTCTCTTTCGAGTGGCATGACTTCGTCAGAGTGTTATACCAATTTATAAACACCGGCTTATAGCAACACTGTTTAATTCCGTTTTCATTAGTGACAATGGATTAGCAGACCATTACCATGAGGACGCCCCCGAAAATGATGGGTAGAACAAAGCACCACCACGAGCACAGTGCGCTCTATCTTGCTTATGCTTCTTATGAGTGCTGCTGCGGATTGGTCGGCATTGAGGGCGCTACGTTTGAAGCGCAGATAGAGAGAGAGAGAACTTAGAAGTCTAGCTATAGACTAGTGACCCTAAGAGCCTCCGAATTTGCTGTAGAACGATGATGTTATATTAAATTCCATTACTATTGCGAAACTGACTTGGCCAGCATCTGTTCGTTCGAATAAATCTTCTGCAAAATGGCAGCATCACAGACATTGAATACGATAGCGATTCTACGAGGCAACTATAGCGTGCAGCGCGAGATAAACTAGTAAGTAACACGTGGTTGACATGATCTGTGACCTCATTCAACATCGCGATAAACGGCAGAGTTTCGGCAATTAATCTCAGCAGGCCGTCACGTGGTGCTCCGTTATCGATAAAAGCACTATTTGCTGCAGCAGCGTTAATTCTCCGAAGCGCTGATTTTTCACGCTGGTGGGTAGTTGGAGGAGGCGTGCGGCTTGTCGATTGTGGACTCGCATCCATAGGAATTGCTGCTTGCGCGCAGAATCTCGCCGTTGATTTTGTAATAATACAGTACAGTTAATGTCATTAGCAACATGGTACAGTGTATTGGTACAGGCCTAATGGTCAGAGCGATCGGAATTTTTCTCCTTGACGACTTGTTCACTCAATCACTCACATATGCCTCTGTGACTACTGTCAACTGTGGATACTGGCGGGAAGTAACAGCAGTGACTGTGAGTGTGAATACCTATTTCTTTTTACGTCTACTATTTTTGCCGCACAGCTACAATCAGCTTCGAATCGCATTACACGTGCCAATAGTTAACCTATCTGCAGAATTTCTGTAAATCTGTTGACGTCGACTCAAACTACGAGGACCTGAGAACGCAAACTGCCTACAGTATTGTCAATGGAACAGTGGACTAGCAGTAGATCTAACTTTTTCTCGACTTCGCTTACCACAGCGGTTGACGGCAGTGGATGACGGTCTGCGTCCGTGAAAGACAGCACCGCGAAACGATGCCACGGTCCATCTAATCGTCGGCGACGACCGCACGCTGCGCCACGTCAATCTCGGCCGCTTAATTCTTCGGCTGCAGCGAGCCAGTCGGGCGGACGAAATTGGCTGCCGTCCGGCGTCGCCGCCTGACACCGACCGACGTCTGTGTGTGTACGCTTCTGCGCGTGTGTGATATTTGGTCTTTGTCGGCGGCGCGGATCGGTCGCTGGGCGATAATTGTAGAGCCAAAGCGAGCGTCTCTCGCATTAACGATGTTGACACACGACGGCCGGACATTGCTGCCGCTGGTCCATCAACTTGTTGGAATGAATGACGGACGTAACGTAACGTAACGAAACGCGCCGTTTAGATGTTTCGTTTGCTTTTTACCAGTCGCGTCACGCACCTGCATGCGCGCTACATTGCCCGTGACGTGATCGATGGCAATGTTAACATCATGCTGCTGTTCTTTACGTTTTCTTGTCACGATAAGGCGCAAAATATAAACCTCTACTGAGGTAATTAGTTACTGGTTAATTATAAAGCATGTTGCTTGCTGCATTTGTTCGTCAGTAGACCTTTACGGTATGGACATTTAGTACATCTAAGAGTGTTCTTCGCTCGTCGAAATGCAACTATTGAATGCATGTTTCAAGTGGAGCTGTGGCAAATGGCAATATCCCTTGACACCAGTGTCCAGAACTTAGAAACAAACGTTGTGCAAAAACAAACGAATGGAGCAGAAAGTACATGCAATTGCCATTACTCGTGGGTATCAGAAAGTCGCTGACAGGTGCGATATCCGACATGGCGTTTAGAGGAGCGAGAAACACGCAGAGCTGAAGGTGTGTGAGCGAATCAGTTCGGTCGGTCAGACGGCGCTAATGCAGTCAGTCAATCGGTCGCGTCGCGTCGTTACTCCGAGCTGCATTCGCTCAACGATAAAATTGTTATTGGCCGCCGCCGCCGTCGACAACGACGACGTCGAGCGGTGACGTTGCTGACACTGCCCGTCTGACCGACCGATCTCTGTCGAATTGTCGCTTCGCAGAACGATTGCTTACTGACACCGGCGAAAGACTATGATAGACCAAACAACTTCTGCCGTCGACCTAAACCCGACGTCGACTTTTTCTCTTTCGTCTGAGATCCTCTTTTCATACTCTCAGTCTGTCTTTAGTTGGTGTTTTTTCTTTGCTTTAGTAGCTGGCTGCACTTTCTGTATTCCCCAGTCTTACAGTTACATGTTAAGTAAAGCTATACACGTTTCTCTGCCGACTCTTGCCTACGTACAACAGTTTTTTTTATCCAACTATCATCGTATAAGGAATACCTGATTCCAGTATAACATTTACTCTTCTGAAAACTGCATGACATTATGCATTGGCAATATTGCTAAAGTTGGACAATACAATAGACAATATCTGAGTTCATCGGTCGCCGAGTGCATGGATCATTTATTTAACATTTATTAGACTGCTGGCGCCTGACAGACAAAACAAACATGCAGTTCATTTTCATCATATCGTATTATGTACACAGTAATCGTCTTCGCTAAATGTACAGCGTTATTACTATGAAATTTCTAATGATAGCACTAACAGTAACGTTCACTGGGAACTTACATCAGTATAGTCGTATAGCCACTGCTTACTGCACTTTATTTGGCTTGAAGAATTCGCATACATTTGTCATTTGTTGTGCGTAAATTGGTCATGATTTGTCATAAATTGAGACTGATGTTGTTGATCTGGCTTACATTAGCAACCGATGAGATCACTTATGTGAACGTGAAGTGGTAGCGCTGGACGACGGCAAAGTGCGCACTGCTATCGGACAGACACCGAGTCGGAGAGACAGAGCAAGAGACAGACAAACAGACAAACAGAGAGGGAGTCGGGGGTGTTAAAGCAGCGTGTGACAGTGAGTCTGAGTGTGAGTATAAGTACGTTGATGATTTCGTCCCGGCGGGTGGCCAGTGGCAGGCCGGCGTTGCTGTGCATGCTTCATCAGCTGGCATCTCCTCTCCGCATCACGGTGTTTGCCGGCTAACTGATGCGATTGATCTCGATTCAGCTAACGCGTCACCCGGGAGACTCCAGCCAGCGTCCCATTAGGTCACCCAGCTAGCTTCTGCTTTCTGCCGTTCTTTCTTCAGCGGATCAGCCGTCTTAGCTTTTCGTTACCTGAAGCCAACTGTCCCGAAGTCACAACACTCTGCTGATTACTGTTATTACTTTTGTACGTTGTATATTAGTAGCCGATAGGATAATAATTAACTAAAATTTGTCACTTGATATAATTAAGCTCAAAATGATGACAGTATCTGCACAGTGATGTTTAGATAAGCTGGATTACTGAAAAGCTACGTGTTCGCTAAATTCATACTGACATTATTGCTATTTGTTTTCGAGTCATTAGTAGCCGAACTTCTAATCTCCCATATCATAAAATTGCGTCAAATCTTCCCAACGAGTCGCGGTGCTTCTAGATCATTGAAATAATCAGTTAAAATTCATCGCACGACCTTTGTAAGCTCGACTGGCAGCGGCTAATAGGATTACAGTAGCGGACGGTGGGGAGGTGTCATTAACATCTCGGATGAACTGTGTTGGCGTTAATAGCGACAAGACGACATAGCGACGAGCTGTCGTATAAATTGGAACAACTGCAGCGCAGTCAACGTCCAACCACACTAAACTACCGACTTGACGCCGGCTTTTGATTCATATATCGATCGAGCCGTCGTGATCCGACGGATCTCCATCCTCAATGTGTTTTTCTGTGGGCGTAGAGACCGATCCTGGAGGAGCACGTGCGACCGCATATATCACAGGTCCACACGCTCGTGGTGGTCGTTGTTGTAGCTGCATCGCTTCAATGCCTGTGATGTCGCAGATCCACATTACGTCTGCGTTTGGCACCTTGTCCCGCCTCTTAATTCTAGCTATGCTGCGCAGACAGCGCAAGTGAAATTGATCCAGTTTGCGAACTTGTTGACGATACAAAGTCCAGGTTTCACATCCATACAGTAGTGTTGTCGTGACAACTGCACGGTACACTGCTATCTTTGTCCTCAGAGAGATCATGCACCCTCCAAAGTCGATCCTGTACCTTGCCAAAGGCGAGAAGTGATATCATCATCAACTGACATGGTATTTGACAAAAAGCTTCAGTGACATGTTTGGTCAGTCGGTTGAGGATGACACGAGCTTGGATTGTTCCAGGCACAGATAGCAAGGATATTCCTCTGTGATTGTCGCACACCGAGCGATCTCCTTTACGTTTGAAGATGTGCATTATGGTCGCATCCTTGAAATCCTGTGGGACGGATCTGTCACTCCAGATGTTACTAAACATTGCAGTGAACTTCTCCACTAATATTCGGCTTTCAATTTTGAAGAGCTCCGTGAAAGCCCATCCACCCCTGCTGCCTTGCCAGATGACAGCTGGCTGATGGCGCGTGCAATCTAACCTCAGTGGCATCTGGGGGTATCATGAGGTTGTCGTCAACATCCCAGTCAGGGATCTCATTTACCACGGACTCCCACGGAGTCGTCGAGCTCTGATATTTGGTTTAGTACACTGTTGGAGTGTTCAGTCCAACGTGACAGGATTCCAGCGCGATCTGTAATCGTTGTAGAGCCATCCTGTGAGCGTATGGGACACAGTCTCAGATTAAATCAGTTCTCGGCGGTCTATGTACACTCGACTTAGCATCCTTCTGTGCAGTGTTTCAAACATGTGTCATCAATATAATATGGCCGTTAATCTTAATTATTTCTGTGGCTGTAATTTATTGACTTACATGTAGTCTATGGACTGAAGGTCAAGTCGACTACATTTTTAACTCCTTCTCTACGAAACAAGTTGCGTCTGGAGATTGTTAAAGAAAATCAGACTCAACTTTGTTCTCATTTCTATAAGCAGAATTTACTTCTTTCTACATGCTTTCATTTCTATGTAAGTAAAAATACACCAATTCGCATTATCACGCAGTAAATACACGGTAAACATAGTCCTGATCATTAAACTGACGATGATTATTCCAATGGGGATATTATGGATACAATTAAGAGTACTGTACTGTCAGAGCATGATATTGAAAACGATACTGCAGTCTCAGACATCATCAAAAAACTGTTTTTGGTTTCTGTACAGACGGTAAACATTTATTCATTTTCTCGCACTGAACCATCGCTACCGACATTATCGACGTCAGTCATCTCCTGTACCGGAAGTATGACGTCATTGTCATGGCGACTCTCCATATTGCCGACTACTGCCGAATCGCCCGTCATCAGCGCCACGTGATCTGCAGCCACAAGGCTTTCCCGTCGCTGTATGACGTCATCATGCCGAGATACCGGAAGTAGCGACGACTGGTGAAATGACGTCACAATAGGCGGCGGAATTACGTCGCAGCGGCAGTCGGTGACGGTTGGAGGCGGCGGAAGGCGGAACGAGGAGGGATCGTGAGCGAGCGACGAAACGACGGCCTGCGAACAGCTGACGAAGACTCGTGGAAACTGAAGAGCTGGCGACACGCTGGCCAAGGCAACCGTCAGAGGAGTGCACGGCGGGTGACTGATGATCGACGGCGGACTGTGGCGCACACCGCGCCCGGGTGACGTGTCGTCGACGACGCCCGTAGAACTTCGACGTCGATGATCGGAACTGCGCCGATGTTCTGCACAGGCGCGGTGTTCCGCGGCCTCAGCGTTGCTCAGATTCTCCTGCTTCTTCCACTTAGTTCGACGATTTTGAAACCATATCTTTACCTACATACAATACAACCACAGTAGACAATCTAATAAAATAATTAGCATAAATAATAACAATGAGAGCAAAGTAATTTGGCAAAGGCTGCATCGAATGCGCTCCCCCTTCCCCTCGCTGTGGGGATCGGTACCCCTGTCTAATACAATGTTCCGTGGGCTCCAAACGGGACTTTGATACGTTCAGCCGTTTTTGTACACTGAAGCCGAGTGAAGCCATGTGACAGACAGACAGACTGACAGACAGGATCATCGGTAGCAATAATCTGTATCTCATGCAGCCTAATAATAATGATTAAATACCTAATAAGCAATCACTGCTCATAGTTCTATCTGATCGCATATATGAAATTAGAGATCATTCACCTTGCGCTCATCATCATCATTACATGTATACACATTGTCACACAACTGCTTTATCGCAAGGAAATTACATTTCAATATTTGAATGAATGCATGAATGAATTTATTCGCTTGACAGAAAAATAAGACAATCAGTCAAGCAGGAACACCTAGGCACGATAACTGCGTGCGCTTATCTTTGTCCTGAATCACCAATTATACAACTGAACTCACTCTGTTATCTGTAGTAAATTTTATATGTTTATAAAATTAAGAAAAACACTGGCGTCAGTCAAGGCTTAATACCTGCGTTCAATATTTACAAAAGCGACAGCTGACAGAAATGCATTAACAACATGAGCAGAAGAATTTGTGCCGATATCTGTATTTGTACAAAGACGGCAATAATTGATACAGCGTCTGGTTTAGAGTGGCACCTGCTGATTGGATAATGACACGTGCTGTTAGTACAGCTTACCTGTGTCTCGGTAACGCTCAGCAGAGCCGCCATGCGCGCTCGTTCGCTCAGCGACAGATATTTCTTCTGCTCGAACTGTTTTTCTAGCTCGAAGATCTGACGGCCGGTGAACGTGGTTCTTGCCTTCTTCTTTTTGTCGTTGCACGGCAGCGGGGCGAGGTCTGTCGCGGCGTCGTAGGTGGTCTGGTGAGGTAGGGCGGCACAAGTGCCCATGGTTGGACTGGACTCCGGTGATGATCGCTGCTGATGTTGGCCGTCAGCCAACGCTTGTAGCTGCCCGTCAGTGCTGTCGCCGTTCAGTTTTGATCTTGCTGTAGTAGCGCCCGACGTCCCTTTTATACGAACAAAAGCAGGTTACGCTAAGCCGTTCGCTGTGACTATTACTGAAAGAGTTGCTACAGCGTTGATAGCACAATGTATATTTAGTACGTTCAATCCTTGTAAATCTAAACAACAGCATTGTTGATATCAGATTTTATATATTAATATTCATGATGATCATTATCACCAGTTTTGTTCAACATTTACGTTGATGAACTGTTGCATTTGTTGAGTACCAGTCACTATGGTTGTCATGTTGGATCAAGGTTTTTCGGGTGTATTATGTATGCTGATGACCTTAT
>Ga0126335_1000693_pt1 | contig 16950 bp, 15 predicted proteins | sample OlaspJWI45metaG_FD_108409 | JGI IMG/M metagenome (GOLD analysis project Ga0126335, IMG submission 108409) | Marine gutless worms symbiont microbial communities from Oahu, Hawaii - Olavius sp. 1 OAHU.JWI-45 metaG | ecosystem: Host-associated > Annelida > Digestive system > Unclassified | place... | reverse complement strand
TTTGTACTTTCTCCACAACCTCGATTAAATATTGCTTATAAGGAGACAAAACTGTATTGGCATATTCCAAATGAGACCGAACCAAAGCTTTATACAGTAAAACAAAAACAATTTTATCTACATGCTGAAAATTACGTTTAATTATGCCAAGAATACTATATGCCTTATTAACCTTTTCAGTTATATATGATCTGAAAAGGACAATTTGCTATCCACAATTACTCCCAGAACTCTTAGCTTATTACACCTCTCTAAATCAATGATCATATTATCAACAGATGCCGAATATTTATTCCGGGCACAGCCCGGGTCGGGCCGGAGGCTGCGGCCATAGTAAACTCGCCCGTGCGCGTACTGGGTTGCCGCTGACTAGTGTGCAATTTATAAGCGTGACGGAACTGTCACGGAAGTAGTCACGCAAAAGCGTAACGAATTTTTTTTGCGAAGGCCTCTGAAGCTGAAATTTGGACTCGCTTTCGTCGTCGGTATTTGACGTCTTTTGCTGGTCTCCATTTTGAAAATGAGCCAGGATTGACAGAGTTAGATGCTGCCGAATGTCGGCGAAACACACCGTTGAGTGTGTCTAAAAGGAGGCAATGGCGGAAACGCTATAGCGATGTGATTGGTCAAGCTAAAAATACAGTCTGGCCGGCTGTTGCAACATCCTCCCGCCGCCATGCTTAACTATCACTTCGCTCAAACCACGCTATTCTTTCAGATTTCTTACACTAAAAAGAAGAATTAAAAATTATAATACTAGTCAAATTCTTCTTTTTAGTGTTAGAAATCTGAAATAAAAGTGTGGTTTGAGCGAAGTGATAGTGGCGGCGGGAGGATGTTCGAACAGCCGGTTCCAATGAGCTCCGCTCTCCGGGCGTGCGCCCGGAGTTTAGGTTTCCTAATCGGTTGTAGGCCTATAGGCCTAATTATATTCAGTTTTAGCAACCAGTAATCTGACCATTCTTTAAGTGTACAAATACCTTTCTGCAAATCAGTACTATTGTCCTGATTTGATAGATATCTACTTAATTTAGCATCATCTGCAAACAGACTGCAATCTGCAAATTTTTTATATACATAAGCAAATCATTTATATATATTACAAACAAATTACGTGTAATTGGCCCTGGATCTATAAATAAATAATTTTCAGTGCTTATTATTAGAAAATATTCTCTAACAATTTTTGCACCCCTGTGTTGCTATCGAGTGACTAGCACTGACTACCGTGAAATGAAATGAATGACGGAAAGTTAAAATTTCTGGTACTGCCCATCACTGAATGACGACCTCACTAGCTGCTTGGTGATCGCAATGGCGTCCGTAGAATCTTGAAGTGAATGCTAGTGGTCGCTACATGTCACATTTTAGAAGTTGTCGCTGAGTGGATCAAATCAGAACATTGTTGCTAATGCGTGTTTTGTGAAACTAGAGCTAGTAAATTGTGAAATTTGAAGTTGTGATGATTATTTAGCTGCTGATGCTGTGGAGAAAACTTGAACTTAACTGAAGACCAACTGTTGATAAACAGCAGTTTTAATGCATTGATTGCTCAGCTTTTCAGTGGTTCAGTCTTAATATGACTTCCAAGTTTGTATTGGTACCATATATTACGACTCCAGTGAAATTGTAGTTATGAAATGTCTTAAACGGCATTTGTTCATGCTTTAAGCCGATGGCACACAACGGTAGAACTAGTGACACAACCTATGAAATAATGTGTAATATTTGATGACATAAGGTGAACTCACGGTATAAATGACGGTGCAGACAACAAACATGGACTCTTTAATGGGATGACGGCATGTACAAAGCCATTGAATGTTTAAAAACTAGCCTGGTCACTCTGCCTCATCATGGGGTGGTAGCCATCTGGTGGCCCGCGACAGAACTATAAAGCGTCATTAGAAACGCGATGTTAACGCACAGTTTATGTATAATAATAATCCGTCAAACAATTACGTGTGGAAAATTATATTTACAACTTTTAGTTATTGTTCTTCACTATTTAGATAATGCATTTCTAATGATGCTTTGTATAGTTCTGTCATAGGCCACCAGGTGGCTACCACCCAATGAGGCAGAGTGGCCAGACTTGTGTTTAGAATATTTTAATGGCATTGGGTACAGGTTGTAGCAGAACAAGTTTTATTAGTTATGGCACAAGACTGAGAACTGCTAGCTGCACATTCTGTTAATGTTCTGTCATATGCCCAAAGTGCAACGAATTTGCGGCTAGTATTTTTGTCGAACTTTGAAAATGCTCGTCGGACCGATAAACTGCAACGCACAAAAATGAAATAAAAATAATAGTTTTATTAGTTGTGGCACAAGACTGAGACAACACCCGCACAATCTGAATGCAACAAATTTCCATATTAAATTTTGAAAATGCTCGTCGTACTGAGAAACTTTGTAACGTGCAAAAATAAAATGAAAATAATAAAGTTATAATAGATATGGCGCAAGACTGAGACAACAATTGCACACTCTGTACATGTTCTGCTGCATTGAACAAAGAATTTTATCTGCATTTGGCATTGTGTATTTTGTGTTGTTAACATTCAACATTAGGTGGCAGAACCGTGACAAAGGATAGACATGATCGCGTGTCTTTCTTGTGTGCCATCGTTTACACTCTACCATTGTGCCATGGAATAGTAATGGTAGCCATTGGTTAAGTAGTGATAATGTTGTTATGCTGTCATGCCATTGGTTTTTTTTTGTATGATCCATACCATTGTTGATGTTGCCCAGTGTCCAGTATGCACAGATGGACTCAGAATTAATGCATATTTCTCATTTTGAAATTTTACCTAAATACAACACACGAATATCTGACCAGATCACGATCCTGCTTGGGATGGAGACTGTTGGGAACCTACGGCACATTGTATTAGATGGTGGTCTCGATTTCTCATGATAAACATTCGCCAGATTACTTTGACCACCTGTTGAGAATTGTTGCTGGTTTTGGCTTGGAAACCTGCTTGGTTACATTCTCACACTTTTTTGATTATTATGACATTTGAAAATCTGTATGCTATACATATTTCTGTTGCTTTAATTTGTGAATGAACTGCTAAGTATTGTTACGTGTACATGTTTTGTTTCCAGAGACAGACTGAAGGAACGATTTAGAGCTCAAAGACAACGTCCAGGGATGAACATTGAAAGGAATCCAGATAGTACAGAGGTATTTGAGTACTTAAAGGCCTACTGCAGTCAAAGTTATGAAAGTTGATGACGTGCTTTTTAAAATACTGTATACTGAAATAAGAACAAAGGGTACCAGGTATATAATGATTAGTTGATATTTCGATCGCACTTGCCAAGAACCTTATCTCCCCAATTGAAGTTGGTTTCCGGATGACCCTTTTTCCGTGTTGCGAACTTGCGATGTCGAAATGTCACTGGTTGTGTCGATAGCGTGTTGTGAATTCATTTTTTGATCACAAAAATCATGGTGCTATATTGTGCTGCTATTAAACTGTTCAAATAGGGCATTCTAGAGATGGCAGCGGACGTTTTATGCGTAAGAAATAGTGCTTGTTTACATCATCGAGCGTAATCAGCTATTTCACTTGTTGAGGCACGATCGTTAAACATAATATATCAACTGTTAGACATATTTCAGTGTCCAACGGTAAAAATGTAACGTAATATTTTTCACGTCAAGCGCTGAGACGATATGTGGGCAGATATGTTGTAAAATTGCTTACTGGTGGTTTTTCATTTTTTTGAAAGCAAATGAACAAAGTTGGCGATAAAAGTATTATTTATTTTAATGAAAATTGTGACCAGAATGTGAAAATATTACATTAGTTTATTGTTTACATACTTTTTATGCTGTGTTTATGTTTAGAACTAATGATGTAACGTCTTATGTGAAGTCGTGTTTGTAATATTTATTCATAGTTTTATGATAAAAGTTACTTTTTAATCAAATTTTGGAATAAAAGCCTTATATATTACTGAAAGTAATATCAAAGTATACTACGACCGACCGGTAATGAACTATATTGGCGTTTCTTTGTTAGATGGCTAACCACGAACAGGGTTGCCAAAATTTCCGAGGTTAAGATATCATTTTATTTTTTTAGTTATTGATATGACAAAATGGATGAAACATGATGGTGACATGAGACATACTAATATATATGTCCCTCAGTTGAAATGTCAACATTCGGACTCTGCCGTTGTGTGAAATTTCAATTTCAGGACATATATTAGCATGTCTCACTGGCCATCATACTACATTTGTATATTGTGAAATAGAGTATATGTATTGTGTACTGCCGGTAATTGTGGTGAATGGTACTTTTCATTAATTAGTACTCGCATATATTCTTTCATCAGATAATAAATGTTGTCGTCATTTCTAATATTGACTTTTGATGTTGAATGTGATGTTGCTGATGCTGATGCATTTAGCATGCACATTATGTACTGACTTCAATTGCCACCAAAACTTCACTCGGTAACCTCATTTCAGGATGCTGCTACAATGATGATTTGTGGTTTGTGGTTGGTAGGCAGCAACTGAAGAAGATGAGTGTGTTGATTCGGCTTCTGATGAAACAGCTGTGAGTAGTTCTTGTGTTAGGTATTTGTTGTCTAATATTGTTAGCTATATATCATTTTCAAATATTAGTTGTTTTGGAGACTGTCTATGAGTCGGTTTTTATCATCACACTAGCTGTGCTGCAGTGTGATTTTCGTTTCAGTTTATTTTTAGTTTTAGGTTTATTTTAGTTTTTATCTATTTTTAGTTTTCTTTTTAGTTTTAATCATATAATTTTTTGTTTTTTTTTGCAGCAGAAATATCTCTAATTAATGATGAATTGGTTCCATGTACAGATTTTGCTTTGCTTTGACTGATGTGTACAAACGTGTTTTGGCTGACAGTACAATTGTGTGTAGTGTACAACATGCATTTGCTTGGTTAGTAATACTGCAATTTCATGTTTGTTAGATGTGTTTTTACTTTTCAGTTTTTTTCATTTTTGTTTTACATATATATTTTTAGTTTTAGTTTTATTTTCATTTCACATTTTTTTGTTTTCATTTTTGGCATTTTTAGTTTTAGTTTTCGTTTCAGTGAACGAAATCATTGTTTTTTTTGTTTTTACATATTTTCTTATAGTTTTTGTCAGTGTAAATCATGCTGCCATGCTGGCAAAGTAGGTAATGTTTTTAGTGGCATCTGTCTGTAAAAGTTACTATTATTGCAAATTGATGTGAATAATAGGAATATGTCATGTTGAATGTTAGTTAGTGAGTGGCATTTTTGCAACATATGACATTGAGATATATTTTTGTGTGATCCGACACCTTCTATCTTACAGATATTGGTTATTCCGCTGCAGCAGACATGTTGCAGGTGAGTCAGAGTTTCTCAAATATGGATGTTAGGTATGGCAGTGTGCAGGTTTGTGCTCCTCTACGACATAGTTTATTTAATTTTTGCACTTCTGGCAGACATTGCATCTCACTCACATGCAGTCCTTTTATGATAGTGTGTTAATGTGGTTCAGTTTGACACATTATACTAAATTTAAATTTAAATTACTAATTAGTTTAATTAATGGTAAAAGCAGTCCAGTTTATAATGCCTGTCAGCTCATGTGCACATTATGTTTTTTTTTGCTGAGCACAAGTGTTAAATTGTTAAATTTAATGCAGGTTTTGAGACAGTTGTGTATTTTGATGCATTTTTCAGATGGAAAGTGAGAGACTTCAATCAGAAAAACTGACAAAAACTTTGACTGATAAGCGAGTTAGGCATCAGAAGAAGGTAAGAGTGCATGTGTGGTGTTTCTCATATATTATGAAATATTATAATGAAGTTAAAGTCTAATGGAATTTGTGCCATTAAAAGCCACCAGTTTCTGTTCAGTCATCCAGTATAAGTCTGTGAAAGTTTTAAACTTTGCCATGCTTGCAGCCAATTGGAATAATGATAATTTGTTTTTCCACGTAACTGAGGTTTCCGAATAAGTAAATTTTAAAGCTAAATAATGACTGACTGACTAATTGGGTGGTTTTGCAATAGCTGAAATGACCTTCAAGGATGTTGAAGATAAACTTCAACATCCTTTTTATCATTTATCATTTATACTGGGTGGTAATTTGATAAGTTACACATGACTTCCTGTTACTAGTGGTCTGTAGTGCCCACATGTCTCTGTTTCCTAAAGGAAACAGAGACTTTTGTTTATAGATTAGGGGCAGTTTGTGAATTGGTTTGCAAGTCGTTTGCAGGTCGTTTGCAGGTCATAGAGTTTTGATGCTCCAAGAATCGCAGCTGTTCATGACTTGATGTGTTGCATTATCTTTAAGACATTTCTTTGACATGTCTTTCCAGGTTACTAAGGTCGGAAGGCAGGTCATCTGGTGCGAAGCAGCGAAAGAACAAAGGGCCAAAAAATGAGTCCCATAGAGTCCCAATAACAGGACTGAGATCAGGGCTGTATTAATGTATTTGAGGGTCTTAGGCTAGATACCCACTTATAGAGCCTGTTTCCCTACCTTGTCATCACATATCCACTTACATCTGAGGGTACCATCAGCTGCAGCACTGTGGTTTTGTAAATGGCAGGTAAAAAAGTCTGTGAGCGAAGCGAGGAGAAATTTTTTTGATCTCATAGTAGTGGCCCTTGTAATTACTAAAAAGAGATTTTGTGCATTTTTGTGTGCACCCAGATACCAACAGAAGGCCCTTTTGAGTGCATAAAGCTGAGAATGTCAGCGGATTAAAACAAAAAATCAGCCAGCCAGGGTGGAAGGCAGGGCACCAGCCAGTGCAGGAGTCTTTCATCCAGGTCATTTGGCCCGGCACACCCTGGTATAGCACCGCCATTGGCGGCGTGGTGTAGTGGTTTACAGCGTTGGTCTGATCAACAAAGTTAATCAACATTAGGCCCAGTTAGCACTTGGTGGGTGACCAACTAGATTGACTCAGTCTTCTACTGTCTGTGGGATAGTAAGATGAGTATCAGCCTTGTGGCTGAGTAACAAAAGGCCAAAGGCATTTGGCGAAGGCTGCACTGAATGACCCCACGCCCACGGCATGCGGCGTACACTGCACATGCCACCACCAATTTAAGCTGCATGAGTGCATGACAGAGACTGACAGACAGACACGGCAAACATCATCGGTAACAATAGTCAGCATCTCATGCATTCGATGCAGCCTAATAATAACCAAGTGACGAAACCAGCATACAGGCAGACTTATGACCAAAGTTGATTGGCATGGTTCGAGGGTTTCACCAGCTGGCACTGACCTGCTGATGACAGCACTATAAGGATTGATATTTTGTTATTTTTTCTTCTTCTTTGCTGCAGTGCTAGACTGCTGTGATGTTGTGTGTAGCTGCTGGAAGATACGGAGCTGACTGATGAAGAGGCTATGGAGGATGTGGGTAAGTTGATGCATGAAGCCAAGCAGCGAGTGAAGGAGAAGTTGCAAGCTGGCCATGCTGATGTCTATAGTGATGCTGCTGCTGTTGATACATTAGCTGATACTGGACTGTCTGGTCTTGAGGATGAGACTCAACTTTCAGCACCTGCTACTGCCCGCAGCATAACTACACCAACCGGTTTTGTTATATCACAAATTTTTTGTGTGTTTTAAAAAATTGTTTTTTACCAGTATTTGATGGTAATATAGTTGACTTTGGTATGTTGGATCAGAAAATCAAATCTTAGTGTTCGAATTAGTTAATTACTGCTGCAGCCAGTTTGGCACCGTTTTTGGCGACATGCATAGAATAGAATGCTTCGGACTTTCTTATATGCTTCTGTTTAATTGATTGTTTCGTAACGCTTTTTACAAACACGTCAATTGCAAGAGAATTTATGGTAACAAAACTGTGCACAGTATTACCATATGCTTGTTTTTCATTTTTATTTTATTATAGATGGCCCACATGCGGCACAAAATAATGAGGCTGAATGGCACCGTGCCATACATTGCCATTCTGCAAACAAACACTGTTTTGTTATCTGTGCTTGGAAAATTAGGCAGAAAATGCGAATAATTTATGTGTAATGAATGAGTTTCAGTTGATATAAGAACTAAGAAGAAGATGTCATTGATCATAGTGACAGGATGTCACTGCTTATAGTTGTGAAGAAATGTGATCTAGTTGACAATGTTACAATTGACCTCTGGTATGTTGTATGTGTGGTACATGGCCGCCGTCCGCCAAATTTTGTTTTTGAAGGAATCATATTTGGACCATTCTACACCTTGAGGGAGCTCATTACCTACGTATCCACCAAATATCGTGAAAACAACTTGATGGAGGGCAGAGATATATACCCCCAAAACGAAATTTGAAACGATCCCTCTGGTGGCGGAATTCTACTTCCAGTTCCAATTTTGACAACTGTCATCTTTTGGGGACCTTCCTGCATATGATTCTACAAAATTTCAAGATAATTGCTCAATGTGTGGCTGAGTTATATGCGATTCAACGTTTCTATACCTATCTACATTGCCACCAGCACAACGACACAGTGCCGTTGTGCAGTCTATTTTTAGTTCATGTTTCTTGCATGTCTAGGACAGGATTACTGTTGTTAGTGATATATTGAGCAGCGTTTGTTGTAGCATCTTCACAAATGTGGTATGACAACAGGTGGAAGACTGGCTGACTCACTTAAAATGACACAGAGAGCAAGATTTCTCGAAAAGTTCAAAGCTGCAAAGGTATATGGTGATTAACTATCATTTTAACAGATCTACATATGCATTTGTACACTTTATTTTGGTGTTATTTGCAGTGGGAGAGAATTTGCATGAGTTTTCCTAGTAAATATTATTATCCGGACTCTGACAAAGTGTTGATGTATCATAATCTGTCCATCTGAAACCAAGTGATGGACATTTTTTGGTCCAAATTTTGGGAGCTCGCAGGCCAGCTATTGTTTCATCCCATTGGGAACGATACTTTGCTATAGATAAAATGCTGCTTGTCTGTGCATTTGACTTGAGCTGCTGTGTTGCTTGATGTAGGATCAAGGCAAAGATATGGAATACAAAGATATGAAAACAGAACATAAGCTTGGACGAAGGCGTGGAGAGTTTCAGAAAACTAGATTTGATGACAATGTTCCAGTATTAATTTTTTAATATCTTTATAATTTTTGTTAATTTTTTGGGACTTTTAGTAGTTGTTTTTCGCAGCAGTACATTTTATTTGGTACATGTTTAGCTATTAGCCTGACGGTTCCACAGTAGACTTGGTCTATGTTGGTTTTGCAGCAAGGGTGGTGATGTTATTTTTCCAGCCATAGACTATTACAATCTAAGGTTGCTGCTACCAAGTTTTACTTATTGATGTCGGGGTCAAGAGTTGTTGTGACTGCAAGATGGCTAGAAGTTAAGTTTACAAGATCTTAACTGGTTTGTTACAACATTATTTGTTATTTGATACATTGTTGTTAGATGCAGCCTACGGTTATTGATGTCTGTCAGTCTGTTCGTTCGTCTATCAGTCTGTCTGTCATGTAGCTCAGTTAACTCGGCTTCACTGTGCGGGGGTCATTCGGTGCAGCCTTTGCCAAATCACTTTGGCCTGTTGTTGAATGCTGTGATGCACAGCTGACAGAGGAAGATAAAGAAGCACAAGAGAGACTTGAGTCTTCTCTGAAGTTGAGAGACACTTGGAGGAGAGCTTCAAAAAGTGCTGTTGAAAGCTTGCAGGGTGTAAGTCGGCTGTGTAAATGGCAGTTACCTGGTTTTGTGGCTGTAGCTGATTGAACTTATGATATCGTGGCGTGTGTTAAATTTCAGTATTTGTATTGCGGCAGTTTTATTGTCTGTAGTCTCTAAGTGTCTGTTAGTTGCAAACATATTTATGTGAGTGGTAGACGTGGATTTTGAATTCTTTCTGCCATATTATACTGTTGTGTTTGTGGAATGAGCAGTGTTATTACATTATAGTGAATAAAGTGTTTACAGTGTTATTAGAGTATTATCAAATTTTGTTTATTGCGTAGTCTGGGTTAAGTAGTCTGTTTCTATAATTCTATTTTGGATTTTTCATACTCATAATTTTTTTATGGAATTCTTACATTATTGTTAATTTGCTTCATTTTTCCAAAGTTTTTTGTTGTTGAAAAGACATTGGATGTCCACAGTATGTGAAGTGAACGAATAACTTCTTTTTATTTAGAAGAATCTGTTATGACAGAGTAGGACATTGTTGTTTGCTGATTATTGCTAATTTTGTCATAGTAAGAGCTGGTAAACCTGTGCACCTACATGTATCTTGCTTCTATCAGCACTCTGTCTTATTATTGTATGAGTTGGCAAGATAAATTTCATTTTATTACTGGTGACAAGAATGCACGTTGTGGTACTGACAGCCTGCATTACCGACTGCAGAAGAGGCGTACAACTTCTGCATGCAAGGCTGGGAGTCTGACTCCGACACAGAACAGAAAGTCCCATTGAAGAGAGCAACAGTTGCGGAAGCTGAGACAGAGGCTGCAGAAGATACTGCTCAGCCGACAGAATGTGTTGATGAGGTCTGGTATTGCTGTTTCCTTTACGTTTCGGTGACGTTCATATTAATTGAGTTATACTTGTCTGGTTAATGTGTGGTTCTCAGTGGGCATTGTCTGTCTCCCCCGTTCATTTATTCCAGGGCATCTGTCTGCAGGTCAACCACCCCTCAGATGTCTGTCCCTGTACAAGAACTGAGTTGTCTGCTTATCAGTTTGGAATAGCAATAATAGCAATTCACATGTCTTTGGAAGTTTGATTTGACAAAAGTTGTTTTGAAGAGAGCTGGAAGTAACAGTATAAGATGACATTCGTATCATAACAGATATAATATTTTTGTCATAGAATAATCAGTTTGTGATGGATTGCGATTTGATTGTTGTTCGCAGAGAGTGACAGTAAGAAGCTTGTTAGACTAATGTCGTCTTTTTGACTTGTCTCTTGTAGGCTGAAGCTGAAAGTCCTCGGTCGCCTAGGAAACAGACTAAAGCTGGCGATGTTGATGGCGGCAAGTGTTATTGTTTTATTTTTGTGCCTCTGACTCAAGGTTGCTTGAATTTGTGCATAATATAAATTGTGTATTAACAGTAGAGCTGTTGAAGTATTTAGTTTTTAATCACGTTAATGCATGCGTTAATTTTTTAACGCACTTTTAATGCACACTGTATATGTGGAGACTTGTGTCATTCCTGTTACAGTGAATGCGTGAAATATATGACTGTTATGTAAGCAGCTATTGTATGGCAGTCATTATTGGTCTCATTAGCACATGTGGCCGGCAAAGGATGGCCTATATTGACGGACGACGGTCTCACTTAGTACAGCCCGGTCCACTAGTACAGCAGTCAACTGCCCGCCATCTGTCCTGTGTCCTGGCATCCCAGCATATTTTAGTCAGATTAGTGTAGTTCGATTTCACAGTGTTTGCAGTAATATTTTTTGTAGTTTTTTTGCCAGTGTGTTAAATGTTTTAATGGCATTAATTTTTTTAAATGTGATTAATTTTTCAAAACACATTATTGTGTTTGTTAACGTGTTAATTCGACAGCCCTAAATAATAGTCATATTATTGTAGTCTTAGCACCTTGAAAACACAAAGTATATCATGCACCATACTGCTTAAAGATTTATACAAGTATAAAGTGAGACTTTCTTTGTCATGTGGCGACAGCTGTGGCCAAATGTCTATTCTCATATCAGTGACTTGACTCATAGGTGACAGCAGGCATAGAACTTGGCTTCAGTGGGTGCAAGTCCAGTAGTCCGTGTGGCTTCAATCAGATTCATGTGTATTACGTGCATGCAGACACTTGCATATGCTCTGCAGATGGCCATATGTCTTATAATGTCTGTATGCCCACCACGTTGTGTGGTACACTGTTCTGTGCATTTTCATGTGGACATATGCATTGCAGATACATGCGGTACTGTGCACAGTGTGAATGGGGCTTATCACAGAAGATTTTGTTTGCATAATTGTTTGCATTGTTGTTGTGTATTAGATATGCAGCCTTTAGTTGCTGCTGAAGATTACTGGATGCCGTATCAGATCGCCAGAGCCGAGTACATTCCGTTTCAGCAGAGGCTTGCTCAAGAACAACAGATCTACTTCGTTCCGTCAGTTATAGAAGGTGAGAAATATTCTGGTTCATTTGATAGCAAATTAATAATAATAATAATAATAATAATAAAGCTTCTATAGCACTATAAGGTCGTGACTTCAGAGGCACAGTTAGTTAGATGTACTCTGCAAAGACAGGCATGGTGATAGTGATATGTTATGAAGCTTCAGGCATTGATAACTGTGTTTTTTGTCTGTACATTTACATTGCCTTAAATGCCGTCAAAGTATACCTTGACTACAGTACAATTCAGAGGCAAATAAAGTCAGCATTTGATGCACTTGGTCATAAAGCTAACACAACACAACAGTATATAACAGAATGTAATGAGTGTTTTTGAAATGTTGGTAAAAATAGCTAGTATTTACTGTGAGAATATATGAAAAATGTATTTTTTATTTCTTATACACATTTGTAATGTACATTGACCATGTTCTTGCTTCTGACCTATGTACGTGCATGTTTTGAATGCACTAAATTAATTGTTATTCATTGTGAATTGAGACATTTGGTGGTCAAGTTTTGCTGTTATTGATAGCTCCAGCAGCAGCAAAGGTTCCACAGAACACAGTTCCTCGACTCCTGGAAGAGGAAGGTTTCTATGTTGGTACTCGGCCATACGTGTCCCCTCAGAATCTGAACCGAATGGAGAATCGACTGCTGAAGGAGGCCACTGGTGGCAATGTAACACAGGATGAGGAAGCTGTTGTCGGAGATTCAGAGACTGCTCATGTACGTTACTATTACAATTACTTTGCAGTGTGGTTTGTAGTAAATCAATGTAAAACAACTTCTTAGTTTATAACACAGTGTAAGGGTGATTTAGGTTACACCTTTAAAACAGCAAAAAAATCATTGTATTTGACACCAGATGTGCCATTACAAGATGAGCTGCTGTGCTGAACATTTGTAGCTTATGATGCTGTTTATTTTGTACAAATTTGTCGTGTTACTCTGGATGACTCTTAACTGCACATTATTAATAATTATGCTTTTTGCACATTTATTGTCAGGCAGGGGTAATATGTAGTAAAAGCTGGAAAGGCAGCCAACCTTGTTTTTCTCTGTATCTCTATATGTAATTCTGTTTGTGTGTATGTCTCTCTGTTTGTCTGTTTGCTTATAACTCGGGTGTGGGTGGGATGATTGCCTGAAAATTTTCAGGAAAGCTCCAAGGCACCATAGGTATGGTTTTAGGATGGAAAAAATTGGGGGTCTTGGGTAAGGGGAGTTTGTGCCAGTTTGCACCGTTTTGCAATTCATCTTGGGGTTTTATTTCAGCTCATGATATAGCTCACTTCACTTAATTCGGTGCACTTTTAGGCATTATAAGGTCCCCTGAGGTGTGGAGTGATCTAAACACACTCATTTCATAAATACGAGATCGCTGATCAAATCTTGAATTATTAGCTGGCCCGCCTCAGCTATAGTAATGGTCCGTGTTGTCTGGCTGTCCATCTGTCTGTGTGTCGCATGCGAACATCTCCAAAACTAAGCGAGATAGACGTATGGTTAGTCAGAAACGCAAGAGAGTGTGAGCGAGTTCAAGAGAGTGCAAACCAACAGATGAACGAGCGAGAACGAGTGAGTGCAGAGAACTTCTGGCAAGCACGAACAAATGCTAGAGAATGTGAGTGAGTTCTGTCGAGTGCGAGATAGTGCAAGCAAATGGGTGAGTGAGTGTGAGTGCGAGTAAGTTCTAGCAAGTTTGAGCGCAGCGTGAAGCTGCACGTGGCAAGACAACTGTAATTGACACATTTTCTAGTTATTTATATGGTTTGTTGTAGTGCATGGAGTGGTTTGGCGAAGATGGCAAACTGCTTGCTCTTCCAGACCCAGTTGTAGGAGTTTCTTCCCGGCCTCCTGTCATAGATGACGAAGGACCAGCGTTAGCTACTCCATACAAATATGTGTGTATTTCGTGCAGTTTTAATTCAGTTAATTTTATTGCACAAAACAAGGCCTTATGTTTGTTTTCTTATCTTTGCTGAGCTTTGTTTGCTGGATGATGAAAATACTGTTATGTATTAAAACAGTTTTACTTCCACGTCTTGCACTTTAGAAATATCAGCATCTTGATATTTAAAGTAGCCTACAGGAATGCTGAAACATTTCACACACAAAAGGTGGCAAAAATTTGTGTGACGTTTAGGCAGTCATGCATGTGCTATGATTTCAACTGTCTTAGCTAAATCAAACGACCGTTTAAGGTCATGGTGAGTGGTATGTTAAACATTTGCTCATGTCTGCTAGTCAGGTCGAAGCTGGTTTTGTGATGGTTGATCTTGTTATTGCTAGTAGTCAATGCTGTGTCATAGGCCGAGATGGCAGACAAGCAGTCACTGTCGGTGTGTGGTCACTATCAGCTTGACATTGATGTCAACTCAGTCATGTTCTGGCATCATCATCTCTTCAGTAAGGAGCACGTCCATGCCTCTCAGATTACACGACTCTATGAGGAGTATGTGTCACGAATGAAAAAGAAAGCTGTTGAATTCCTCACTGGCAAGGTATTGGATGCACAACCAGTTGTGGGCACAGCTAACCGAAAAGTTAGCTTAGATAACTGATAATCTTCTAACTCAAAAGTTACCTTCGCTAACTTTAAACCACTAAACTGCTAACCGCTAACTTTTTATATGAGTTTACTTTCTGTTTTCATTTTTTGCTATAAAATCCTTAAAAGCGATGCAGAGAACGAATAATATGTTCTAGCTTAGAAAACAGCTTTCCAACAAAGTATAGCAAAACAAGATCATAGTTACGACGGTCATGATAATCAAAACTTTTTTACTTTTTATTAGTTTAGTTTTTTTCTATTTTAATAAAATAACTTAAACTAATCCATTAGTTTTGGCTTCTTCTCCTGTTAGTGGACTTAAAGTTAGCGGAACTAAATTTAGAGGAAGCTAATTGGTCTGCTAACGGTTTCAAAGTTAGCGGAACCGGTAATCCGCTAACAAAAACGTTAGCTTTGCTATTTAGCAGTTAGCAGATTAGTGGAACTGTGCCCACCACTGTGCACAACTAGACTGAATCCTGTCTTGCTGTATTACTGGCCATAGGCGTGTCTGCAAGAAGGGTTGGGCCCAGAGCTCGTTGTCTTCATGTGGATAGGCAATTAACGATTGATGTCAAGGACCCAAGGTTTCATAACATAGAAATGCCCATGCCACTGGCTTAGCCACAAGGTTCTAGATAGACTGATTGACTTTTGTATTTTCTTATTAGTTTCACTATGCTTTATATACTTTGAGGTATGGGAAAATACAGTGCAGTCAGTTTGTCTGTGAAGGGAAGAGACAAGATTTTTGTATGGCAGATGCTGTTAATGTAAACTTTTGCAGGTTTATGTGAGTGATGGGTTAGATGAGTTAGTCTGTGTATAGACTTTGCCTATCATCTAAAATGCTTATCTTTTGATATGTTGAATTCTGATTTTGAATATTGTTTGATTTCCATGTTGTAAATGTTGTCTGTTGTCATACTAAAATTATTGTTACAAATTACTTTGTTCTATGCTGTGTTCAGTTAAGAGCACTAAAAGCAGCCACAAAGCACATTGAAGACAATATTAGTAGAATGCAAGTAAGTTCGTTTGCCCGCATTAAATTTTTGATTTTCATTTCTTATTTTCTACTGACAGTGACACTGATGCTGCTGACAGTTTTGCTGCAGTGATCTGAGATGTCTGTCTTTAAATTACAGAGTGCAGTTCTCTTTCAGTTTGACATTTGATTGTTGTAGTTATTGTATGAATGTGGCAATACTACTAATGTTACTACTAATTGAACCGTAACAGTGCTGTTTCATGTTTCTACAGTTTTATTTTATCGTTTTATTTTAATCAGAGTTATTATTACCTGTGTGCACGCTGTGAGCAGGTATTGTTTTTAACGGCGTCTGTCTGTGAGTCTGTGCGTCTGTCTGCAGAAAATCTTGAAAACTACTGGTTAGAAATCGATGTAACTTGGTAGAAATATGTCCCATGGGGAATGCTAGAAGTGATAGGAAGTTGGTGACATTTGACCTTGACCTTTGACCTTGAGAGCTATTTTCATACTTTTTCAATTCAGGCTATGTGTTTTGAATGGCTTGACCTGGCAACTTTATTTTTAGTTGGGAAACATATCTTCAGAATATCTAGGTCACGGTTCAGTTTCAAGGTCATGGGTCTAAGGTCAAGGTCACAGCAGCAAAAAAGCAGTAGCATGCAACTCAAAAACTACTGGCCAGAAATTGCTAGTTAAATGATTGTTTGACTGACTGGCTGATAAATCAGTTATTTTGATGATTGCCAGTTGTTGATTGTCATTAGTACTGTTGCTGTTTACTTGATTCTGACTGTCATTGAGTTATTGTCATTTCCCGATGGTTTCATGCTGTTACTGTTGCGCTGTGTCAGACTGAGACAGTGAGTGAGGCTTGGCTGCGTGACCAACAGCAGAGACTGAAAGACTATAAGGAAGAGATCAGGTAATTTCTCTCAGTTGTATTCAGTGAAAGTAACTTTATTATTATGTTGTACTTACTGTATACAGATTGGGCTTGCTAGTCAGTTGATCTTGATGACTGACTCTAGTACTGTACTTCAGGTTCCATAAAAATGTGATGGTTTGCTTTTTGATAAAAACACCGTGAAATCCTGACTGATCTTCATAGTTTTGTGCTATTTGTGATGGTAAAGAAATTCTCCACATAACTACTGAAAGCTATTTTGCAACATTTTTAGCAGAAATACACATTCTAAAATACCTGTTAGATGCGAACAACAATAGAATAGTGCTCGGAAATGTTCACAGTGAATTA
>Ga0126335_1000692_pt1 | contig 16977 bp, 11 predicted proteins | sample OlaspJWI45metaG_FD_108409 | JGI IMG/M metagenome (GOLD analysis project Ga0126335, IMG submission 108409) | Marine gutless worms symbiont microbial communities from Oahu, Hawaii - Olavius sp. 1 OAHU.JWI-45 metaG | ecosystem: Host-associated > Annelida > Digestive system > Unclassified | place... | reverse complement strand
GGTGGCGGTTGGCCATACTGGGCGGGCAGAATGGCTAGTGTATTATATTTGTGATTTAACATACAGCATTCAAAGGCACAAATGCAGTGTTGCCAAATGCACCACAGAGTGATATGAGTACAGCGAGTTCCTGGACAAAAACAATGCCTTATTCGGTAAAATTTGCAAATTTCCTACAGAAAAGCAGTAGACAAAGCATCAAGGTCGTCAGCACAGCTGATGCAGTTTTGAGGATCTGCCATCACCCAACAGCCAACACCCAGTAGTACTAAGGCATATTATTTATAATTTAATTTTTATTTAAGACTTATTAGTTAATAGCTCAATTTTATCACTAAAAGCGTCAGCTCTGCAGACAAAAATGGTGCAAAGTTGGCCTTGTCTCCATATGCATGCAGACTTTTCTAAATTTGTTTTAACACAAAACACAATACGCAATGACTTGATCAGTTCACCAGTTTCGATATTTCATGCAAACGTTCACAAACAAAAGCACCATTCATTACAAACACGCATGTGAAAATGCAGGTTCAAAGAATGCAAGATTAAAATGGCAATCAACTAAGACATCAACATTAACGAATAACAAATATATACTGTACATCAATTTTTAATCATTATTGAAGCAATATAACTCTTGCAATATTTAATTGTCACATTAAACATGTTAGCATATTTTTGAACCTTTAAAAGTTCTACAAAATAAAACTTTAATATCACCTGAAAACTGTTTTATTCCAATGAGCTTTTAGCTAGCTGTGTTTTTGTTTTTGCACCGTTTTCATACTTCGATTCGATTAGATTTATATTTCGTTAAGCGATGGTCACTTTTAATGTAAGCAGACCATCATGAAGTGAACTACTGTGAATTTCTCTATACAAATGAGCCAGTTACAAATATGAAAAGTAGGGTTAGGACGATAGTCCCATCGTACTATAACATTGGGCGATAGTAGAAGGACTATTGGTCAACAATCAAACCCGATAGTTATTGCCCGATAGTTTGATGATAGTGCACAACCTTCACACTGTGACTATTGACAACATCCTGAAATTGATTTTTGGTGGCTGAATTTCTGTTATAAACTTCTGAATTGCTGGTCTAAAAGGCTAGTTATTTTTTATTTGCAGAATTTGTTCTGACTGAAACACGTTAGTTACTATTCTTTACTTCACTGCTGCTTGACAAGGATGCTGTAATACTATCACATTGCCATCACATCAAACAACTGTTGTGACCGATACTATTGACTATCGGATTGCTGCGTTATCGTTCTAACCATAGTGAAAAGCTAAATGATCAACTACTACGTAAATTCCATTTTCTTCATTCAGCAGAATTGAATTAGTCCTGTGAAAGTCACCACATTCTATCCAATTAACAGTCATACAAAACATCTAATAATTATCCATTTGCAAAATAAATCAAACAATTTATAAAGTAACAGTCGGTCAGTCACACAAACAGTATTATGCAGAAGTTAAATAAAAAATACGCCAACAACATAATATCAGAAACAGATGTTGCAAATAAAAGAGAAACAGGTTACAAAACCAAACTCACGTATTATCTGAAAATCAAAAATACAAAAAAAGCCAACGAGTAAAATACAAAACTCACCACATGCATGCTCCAAAGATATGAATATTCAATTTTTTTCATGATGACATAAAAACATATGTAAATAGTGCAAAACAGTAAATTTACTACAAACAAACACAAAATATCACATAATGGAGAAAACATGCAGCAGGGTGTTTACAGTTCTGAAAATCCTGGAAATCTTCAGAAATTTAATTCGTTCTCGTAGAAATTTCTATTTGAGTTAATAACCGAAATGCTGCAGAGTCATAATTGTGATAAATGTTAGATAAAACTAGTTAACTTCCATCGAAAAAGTTGGCCCTAAATCTACTGCAATTTTGTTAGAATTTTTTATCCGAGAATGTACAGGAACTGTGATAAATCGTTCTGTAAACACCCTGCATATGTAAAGGAATCCAGCTGGCTACTTGTCAATGTTGTTGATATCTTACTCAGTGCTGCAGTAGGTTGCAGGTACAGTCGAGTCACCGATTGGTATCACATGCTGACAAGACAAATCAGTGTCAGCAGCAGAAGACTGAGACATGTTCAGATGGGAGGCGGTCATCACTGACAGCTTGTTGCAATGACCTGCAGAGTCTGCGGCATCATTGCGTCCAGATATCATTGCTTGTTGTTCACACTCGGCGGGACAGGTAGAGGTGTGCTGCTGACCACTGCTAACAGACAGCATGGTATGTGGAGCTGGCAATATAAGGCTCTCGGCTTGTCTGGTCTCCATTTCAACTGTCACAGGCTGAATCGACTGACTCTCTGATTCTGCCAAACTAACATCACGACCAGCTGGGCTACCAACGACACCTCCACTTGTAATTGTCATAGAAGACTCCTCCAGATCGATGTCATCACACACAGCAGAATCATTCAGTGGACTGAGACCTGCATGCGAAATGCTATGGGTATTTCTATCAGCTGACACCATCCGATCAGGTGATTGAGAACTAAGCTGGATCATATTGTCAGCCTCATGACATAATACAGGTGTGATGAGACTGTCATTATCTGCGACTAAAGATGGTATCCCAGCCATCATCACATCAACTGATCCCACCTGCTCATCCTCAGGCCAGACTGCATGAGATGTGACCAAGGTGTTAAGCTGCTCACTGGGTGACAACATCTCGGCATCACTGGGACAGTACGAGAAACCACTGCTAGCAACTGTATCTGATGGGACATGTGGTCCTGCAGCTGGTGTTGATGGTGGAATGCTGCCGCAGCTGAACACCGAGTCCAGTGACGTACGACAGACAGGACAAGTTGCATGCTAACAACGACACAACTGGCCCACCAATGACATTTGCTACAGCTGCTCATTACAATCATGTATATCAAATTTACTAGAATATCTATGACAAGCCCATTATGTGTATGACTTGCAGGCCAGTCTCTGACAGACAGACATACAAAATCATAGACAGCACAACCTGATCGCTGTATGCATCTTTGCCTCTGCAGGCAGATGCATAAAAACTGTTCATGTTATGGGAGCTCAAACCTGTGTGCTGCGGGCCACTGCCACTTTTCTGATGCTGTGACCTTGATTTTCAGCCCATGACCTTGAAACCCAAATATGACTTAGATATCATGAAGATTCTCCATAGCAAAAAATAAAGCTGCTGGATCAAAGCATTCAAAATTTAGAACCCAAATTTTAAAGATATGAAAATAGCTCACAAGGTCATAAGCCAAGGTGACATAGATTACGACTAAGAGAACAAAAAGCCAAAGTGATTTGGCAAAGGCTGCACAAATGCAACACACACGGTTGAGCCGTGTGACAGACAGACTGATGGACAGACACTGCAAACATTGGTAACAATAGTCTGCATCTCATGTACTGGATGCAGCCTAAAAATGCAGCCTTTCTCAAAGTTGGAACATCATTGTTTTGCATATTACATAAATATATTTTTAAGTATTTTGCATTTTTTTATTTTCCGGTAAAAAAAGTAATACTTAATGTCTGTACGGGTATGTGTCCGACCCACTGAATATCAAGCAAGCTAAATTCAAATGTTGCATTTGTACACTAAGACTAGTGCACGATACAATGAGCTTACCAAATCGAGCCATCTGACAATGCAGTCACTGTGAAAGACATGTTTGCAAGGCAAGCAGCGAACTGGCTCAGACACCGAGAAATCGTCCATGCATATTGTGCACTGACAGTTATGCGCTAAAATGTTCATCACATTCACACATTTGTGTGCAACTGTTACAGAAACAATGTAGCATGACATATTGTCAAGAAGCATGTTCTTAAAAGCAACCAAAAATGCAGACATATTTGTACAAACCGTACCTGCAATGAATGTTAATAAAAACGTTTCAGTGAAACGTGTTTATCAGAGCAAACTGAATAAATATTGGCAGTCTGCAAAAATGAGTGAAAAAATATCCAGACTTCCAAAAACACTAACTACATAAAATATATGCTGCTCACATACCATTTGTTACAAAAGCTCAAGAAGCTACTGAGGACTGATTACAATGTTAGAATGAGGGCTGAAGCTCATTAGAAGATCAGCATCAATATGCATTAACTGTTACTGTAAACTAGTGACTGTTATTGTTCTTGTTATAATTCATGTCATCATGTACATTTGCCACACAGCAGCACTACTTGGTATCCAGTGGTATGAATCTGTGAAGAACGAGAAGTCGCCATTCTTTCACAGCTGCTACCCATCAATGAAGCCATAAGTCGGCAAAGACAATCTTTCTTTGGCTACATCCCGTATATGGACCAGGCTGCTCCTGCACATCAAGCTCTGCATCTTTCCACCATGATAGTGGCAAACTAGATGTCGGCTGCCGGAAAGGTTTGTGTCTGCGTGGCCCGAGCTAATAGTAGCTTGTGACGTCAGGGGGCGTGGCGAGTGGCTGCACTGCTGCAGCTGGCCGCCACTGCAGCTAGCCTGCGCGGCCTTAGGCTCTTTGCCCACGCATTCCACGCAAAGCGATTACAGACAGACAGACAAACATCACAATCGGGTTACATCTTGCGTCTTTTGCCTTTACAGGCGGCGGATGCAAAAAAACGTAACCGTTGCACACATTTGCACTTTATAGTCAATACAATATTGAGTTGATTGTAGACTTATACTACAGACCGAGCTGGTCTGCAGTAAGGATGACTGTAGGGATGGCTGCAATCTGAGATGCAGTAGCAGGTGGCGTGCTGTTACTCATCTGCCTCATCAGCTGCAAAATTACCATGCTATTACAACAATAAAACGACCAACCAAACTGCACAAGAACGTTTTAGTCTACTCTAAATTCTCTCAATGGGTGGTTTGTGGCCAACAGTTGACGCTTCATTCAGAAAGCTGGTATAATACAACCTTATCATCTACCACACACATACTGGATAAACAAAAATTGTCAAAACGAGACATTATAAAATAGCTAAGACCATCTGCAAACTTATAACTCAGGCAAATATACCAATTGTGATACATTTGCCCATAATATTAATATCTTCACTTTGCTCAAGCAGACTAAAGTAATACATACTCCTTCTTTATGCACTCTTGAGGCAGCACTAGTTGCTATATACCTCATCTACTTTACTTACTTACATGTATTTACTTACTTATTTACTTACTTACGAAAACTGTAACCAAACAAATACCACATTTTTTGTGGAAAACTGAACTAAATCGAACCAGAAATAAAAACAGTGAAACCATAACATCCCTACTTACAACGTGTTGCATATAAATCAGAGATAGTACGAACAACATCCTGAAATGAATGGAGGCTAACTAATTGACCTGCGTGATAATGTCATCAATGACTGCTTGTGACGTGTGACTATTAGTCAAGTATTCAGCATCACTGCAACACATTGTCATCTCCACACAGTAACAGAATGTGCAAACAAAGTAATTCACACAGACTATCGCCGACGAAATGTTTTTCGACATTTGTGTCAGTTTATTATTATGAAATTTGTATAGATCACAAACTCAAGCAAGCTTGAGTCCAAGGTGCAGTCCACAATAGTGGAAGCAGTTGTAGTAGCAGTAATACTAATAATATTGTTTAACTTCCCACTCGAAACATATAGCTCATTTTAGAGGTGACCTACTCCGCCAATCATAAAGTTGATCAAACCAATCTTAAATGCAACAAATTTAAACATAAAAATTTTATACAACCACTTTTACAAAACTATTAACCTATGGTCAACAATATCAAACACAAGTAAAACCAATGCTCATATCAAGTACAGAACTACCTTTAGTTCAGAAACAGGTATTTAGAAAGAAATTAAGCCATGATATTTACAGGTGGTGTGTGCTGCTTTCAAGTGGAGAGGGCCGACCTCCACGATTCCGCAACAGACGGTGCAGCAGTCTAGATATACAGTGCAGCCACAAACGTTGTCTTGACTCTTGACTCAGACAAGGTCACGCAAAGATAGGGATATGATTAAGCCAGTCAAAACCTGCTTCTGTCGGATGCGGATTTCATTCACCAAATCCATCAGATTCGGATGTGGAATTGTTGCATGATCAAAATTACTAGCTCAGGCAAGCTGACTTTGTAGCTTAAAATTTAAAAGTTATAAAATAACAATAAAGAATGTAAAATCATTTTGAGTATCTCCTAAGAAGGTCAATAATCGATCACCAATCGTTGTGCGTTTTCCTCCAGACAAACTGTTATTTCTGCTATGTCCACAATGCTTGAGATTTGTATTTTATTATTTTTTTAAAAATCTGCTTTCACCACGTCATAAATGCATTGTAGAATCCCCCGACCCCCTATGAATCTGTCTAATTTTGGACTTAGGAAGAAAGTGAAGGAATCCATCACATTTAGATGTGGACTCGGATTCCATCATACCACTACACAAAAATCATCCTTGCGATAGTTTACATGTGATCTGAAGACATTTATGCTGTCTTTTCAACTGGCTAAGACAGTTGCATGCCATGAATATAAAGAATAGACCAAGAATGGACCTCTGCTTTGCATAACAAGTTATGTAAAGTTCTCAAGTCTGAGAACAGAACAGAACAGAACAGAACGTTCTTTTAAACAATTTAGCAAAAAATTCTAAAATCTGATCAGTCCCATAGCTACGGTTCAAAGCTATTAACTAACATGCCACAAAATAAACACACCATGGTCGGTGCTGGGTATTAGTGCTTATTGTTGGCTCTTTTGTAACTCGGCGTTATCATTGTACTTACAAAAACTAGATAAAATTCAACAGCAAGCCGTTGACTAGCTACATATGGCTCCACCTGCGACCATTTATCTCCGGGGGTTTGTCTAGTGCAGATAACCCAGGGCATTCGTCTGACGGGTTTATCCAGGACTTACCCGTGGGGTAAGACTGGGGGCGTTTGTCCGGGTAAGAATACCCTAAGAGCTTTGTCTGAGAGTAGGGGTTATTTGTCTGTGGTTGGTCCGGCAGAGGCATAAAAAGAAGAAAAGTAACAAAAGTTATGAGTGAATAGATGAACAAAGCTGCTCACAGTTACAATACATGCAATAAGTGAATTACGGACCGTGTGAGTGATGCAAACGTTGGCAGTGGCCTTGGTACAGCATTCAGACCAACATGTCTGCGTTCAGCTTGAAATGTCCGCCAGTCAAAAGTTCCTGGTTCTGCCCGACCAGTGCTAGAGCTGGCATCAGTCACATCAGAAGATGTGGCAACCGGCGGTGCTATATTGCGCACCAGATGCCGTGATGGTGGAACAAGTGGCAAACGGCTCAACACTGATGCTATCTGTGCGGGAGTCGAGGATGGACTAGTGGCTTGCTGGGGTTGGTTAAGAAGCTCGTACAATGGTGAATGTGGTGCCAAGATAGAAGCATGGTCACGGGAGCCAGACTGAGGCTGGAGTATGTTGGAGAGAATGCCTGGAGGAAACAACATAGCTGTATGCCGCTGTCGAGACTCAGACTCGTGGTTGTCATCAGTGCCAGACACGGGCGGTGACAATGGAGACTGTTGTGACTGACGGAACCATTGGATGAGTGCCCTCTGAAGCATCATCTAACACACAGCACAGTATCTCTACAGTCCATACCGAGTCAACTACTATTCAACGAATGTGAATATGTATCGTACATTTAATACTGTATTGTATATTCCTGTAAAAACAAGTTCATACCTCATAACTCACAACTTCAGCAAGCCGTCAATGGGCAGTGATGCTCAACTAGCTTAAGTAAGTCACAGCCACTTAGTTTTTGGTTTGCAATTAGAGTTGGTCAGTACTCAGTATATCTCTACATGCACAATTACAAGTCTCTACGTCCAGCAGTTATGATGTGTCAATGATTTGAACAAACTGAAGAGCATCATCAGGCTGTCATCAGCAAGCAAGCATACACCACCTCTCACACACAGTTATACAAAATAGTGGTTATTTTCGCTACGTAACTGAAATAAACAAGAAGATGAGCTACTATCGCTGACAAACTGCACGACGTTTGTGCATGCTGATGTTAAAATCTCCTTGACACAAAATGCTACGAAGCACAGCTTTCCATGCTGTGCTGTCAGCTGTCAAGAGCTGCCTTCCGGTGAATGACTGTGATTTATTGGCCGGATTTTCCGACTTTTACCTACCCCTCTCCCATTTAACACCCTCAGTGAGGGAATCCCCTTGAGCTATCGGGTTCATATTTGGTACGGAAAAACTAGAATGGCTGGGCCACCACCCAGTGAAGGTCGCATGATGATTGACTCAGTCGTTTGGGCACAATACATCAACATGACAGACACACAGCCACGTCGTCACAGCAAATGCCACGCCAATGCACTGTGTCAGGCGGCAAAAAATCCTATATAGCCTAACTGAGTTATGCTTTATGCAACATCAAACAAAACGAAACTATCATACATTTAATGCAGATGAATCAACAACACTTTCTTCATTCAAGTCACTGCAAAACAAACAACATTTAACACAGTGTAGAACTGAAACTGAACTACAGAGCTTCAAAGACCTTCCACACATGCAGCAACATCTTGCCTAAGTTCTTCTGTTGCTACTACGATAAGATTTTTCCACTTATCTAAATCATGCCTAGTTTTTAGGCTGCATCGAATGTATGAGATGCCAACTATTCTTACCGATGTTCGCGGTGTCTGTCTGTCAGTCTGTCTGTCAGTCTGTCTGACATGAGGCTTAAATCGGCAGCGGCATATGCAGTGTATGCCGCATGCCATGTGCGCAGAGTCATTTGGTGCAGCCTTCACTAAATGCCTTGGGCCTCGTTTTTATACAGCTACAGGCAAAAACTGCATAACATAGTGATCAGCCTGTGCTGTCTGTCTCTCTGTCTGTCAGTCTTAGTCGGCCTGCACAGTAGCCACATACCAGGTTTGTCATAGATTTTCTAGCTGTGTCCAAGATATTGTACAAATTAAAAGTGAATATTTTAAGTAACCTACTATTCCTTTTCTCAATTTTCAGTCACAATGCAATACAGGCTCACTTAGCCACTAAACTTAATCTGACTGAAATACGAGACAAAAACTGCAGTTAATGCACAATGATAATAAATACTAACCCCGTTAGCTCTTCAACAAAACCTTCTCCACATAAAGGACAAGTAAAATCCTACAACGGCATATAACTGGCAATAAATAATTAGCATGATAATCCCAACAAGACTACAAGACCACTGGGAGATAGCTCACATCACTGACAAATCCATGACGCCTCCTAACAAACAATACCGTGTTGCTGCACTAAAATGTCACATCTCACAATGCTTCAAGAATCCTTCAAAAATTGCTAATCCAGAATTCCCAATTCATATCTGGATGCCTTCCAAAATTTAAAGGATGTTCCTTTTTCAAAAGATATCTGGTATCAGGAGTGCAACTCATAGGGGGACATGATCCCCCACTTTCTGGAGGTGGGGCATAATCAGGTGTCCTCTCAGGCTCTCTACTTTTGGACATTCTGCACACAGAGGTTTCATATATAAACAGCAAAATTACTGCCACTAGATGCACGTTTTTGAGCAGGAAAATGCACTTGGGGAGTTAATATAAATGGGACTGGGGACAGGGGAAGGAGAAAGTGAAGGGCTGAAGGAATCCCTTACCTTCCGGTGTGCAGCTGAAATAAGGAAGCCTACTTACAAAGGAGAAAAAGGGAAGGCTACTTGCAACGAGACGTGAAGAAAGGAGATAGAAAGGGGAAGGAGGAAGGAGGAGGAAAGGGTTAAAGGTATCCCTCACCTGAGTAAAAGTCAACTCGTCCCCCCACATGTGTGTTTATCAACGACCGGAAAAAAGCAAAAAACCATAGTTACACACCTGTCTTCCCAGATGACACTGGTCTTTCTTTACCAACCCTGGAGTGATGGAAGGCTAAGATGGCCTCAGAAATCCACACGCTAAATGAGCCCAGTGGCGAGTGCCGAAGGCGCGAGAATCGAGGCGCTGAAGGCGCCGAGTAGGGTGGGGTGGGTCCTGATTTGGGGCCGAGTTGTTCTGGGGACGACTTGACTTGGGAACGAGTTGACTGTAAACCCCTCACCTTCCAGTGTGCAGTTGCAACATGTCTGGTAATATTTTCATGAAGCTCCAATCAGTAGCTTTAGGTCTGCGTGAAGTTGCTGACAAATAAACCAATAAACAAACGCATGATGGTAAAACAGAGGCTACGCTCTTTAGCCGAGCTAATTGGTCGTCAGGCCAGTTACCTGAAACGTACCCCTAACATGCTGGTTACACGTTAGCCATTACAAAATATAAATTTAACATGCATTATACTTGAACCAATGAAATTAACGAAACCTCAAAATTTGGCTCAATGTCAACGGAACAACCGTGACAAAAATATCTTCTAGCAGACTGCCATTCTGTCGTGGTAACGGATGCTTCGGCCATTGTTTACCAGCTGGAACTCAACTCCAGCGAAACACGCCTAAAGATGCGTTAGATTTTCAACATCGAACAGTCGATACTCGATTCGATACATTTGGACCTTTGAAGGTTCGAGTAAGTGCAACTGCAAACCTTCGTGGTAATATTTTTCGTTGACGATCACCAAAAGTAGGCTTACCGTTAAAATCAGTACAGTTTAGAGAGAGCAGAGCGCATTTGATAACGGATATAGGCAAATGCCGCTTTGCACCTTCTCATGAGTAGTCATGAGGTAACCTTGACCTCATCCCAAATGGTTGCAGTGCGAACACTGGACAGCATTGTCATGCAGTTGCGAGGCCAGCGAAACGTTTGTTCCAAACCAATTTCAGCCAATCACAACCAATATCGTTGTACTTCTTATCAGTCGACGAGTCTGTCATAGTGGAAGTTTAATCCTATCTGTCCAGGAAAAAACTGAGCGTGACTGTCCATCTGTACCATTAAAATTATCTTCACAGCGATCTACGAAATCGTTGTAACCGTCAGTCCACTGTAGTCGGCAGCAGTGGCAGCCAGCTGCAGTAAACTAAAGGTCAGTATACACTACCAACGTAAGCTTAACTCACAAAGACACCAGTAGAGCAATCGATTGTTGCATGGACGCAAAGGTTCCACAAGTCGCAAAAGCAAAATATTGTAAAAATTAAAATTCTTGATTACATTCAATTATGAGCTGCCAAGTGCATCATGTACGTGAAAGTAAGACTCAAAATCACTAAATTCAGAACAGACAGCTGCACTTGGTTTGACTGATAACAGAACAGAACCAACTCTAGTAAAATGTAACTATCAACATGTTCATTTCACAGACTCTCAAATTCATTACAATTTACAAAACAACTTGCCATTTGACCCAGACACGAGTGTACGGCGTGCACATGTATATTGCAATGAGCCTACGAGTACTACTGTGGACATTTGCATTGAAATGACAATGACAATGATACAATATGCCTCCTACCACAAGACTGAGGGTACATTATGATTAACCGTACACAATTAAATCAGGGCCGGATTTGCCACTTTACCACTAGACTGACAAAGCTGCACCTAAGGCCCCCAATTTTTAGGGGGCCCCTAAGGGCCTCATTCAGCGGGCCACGTGCCGTGTAGTTCACTGTGACAGTCCTGAAATTACATGTAGTGCCATTTAATGTAGTAAGTTAATAACTGTTGGCCTAATTGTAAGTTGTAACTTAACCGATTCTGTTACTGTTTTGCTCACTTCAGCCAAAATATTCATTAAACTCGCCTTTCTACAGCATATGTAGTTTCATTCAAAATTATTCTGGGAAAGTAAGAATATACCTTGAATGAAAGGAGGGGCACGATGTGAGAACAGAAGCTAGGCAAGGCCCATAACTGTGTCTAGCCTAGGGCCCCCAACTATGTAAATCTGGCAGAAATTAAATCACAGTGCAGTTTTGTATGCACGGTTGTGACAGCACTGCAGTAAAACGTAATGATCAAATCCGATAGACACCATTTTCAAGTCACCTTTTCTTTTCACAGTAGGGCTCAATAGTGATGTGCACATAAAACTGTTAAGTTTACACAATTAACAATACTTCAACCAATAAATGTCGATAAATTAACATGTGCGTTGCGCAGTACAAACGTAAGTGGAACTAAGGCTGGCACTTTGAAAAGTAACAAAATGTTACACAGGTCACTGGAACTCACAAATGACTTGCATACAAGCTTCACAATGAATCAAACATTACAGCATTCAAAGTCTCACAACGCAACAAAGCAATCAGCTGCATCAGACATAATAAGTACATGTATATGTCTTTGCCACAGCTGATCACTATGTTACTGTGTGAAACTTTGAATGCGGTAATGTCATATACATATTACAAAAATGCATGCAAAAGTAGGCTATGTGAAAGTTTATAGTTTAAATAGCAAGAAAAGATAACAACAAAACGTCCTAATAGCATGACAATTGACAGCTGCAGCTAAAAGGACAAAATGTTCTAAAAGTCAATAACACTGACAGAAAACTTGCAAAAGCACTTTGTCTCACTATGATACTAACACAATCTACAGCTGCTTTCTTCTACAACACCATTTCACATCTGCATGATAAATATTACAAGTATCAGCCATCATGCACACCATCATCCATATTTCAGCCACATTTGAAAGCTCACTCAACCGATATTCAGCAGTCTCAGTGCCAAATTGTGCCACTTAATCACAGTCCCAAAGCCAATATTGAGTACAATTATAATACCAAAATGCAGAACAGAACAGTTCTGACTGTCATTCCTCAAAGCACAACTGCAATTCCAGCACAAGGCTACTGGCATGCTGACGACTACCAATACACACCACACTGGTTCAGCCTGCCATGTCATAAATGATGTCAAGATAAACCACATGGTCACCAAAATCACGTTTCGCAAAAGTACAGCACATTACAGTGACTACACACTACATTTCACACTGTAATGTGCTGTACTTTCACGTTCAAATTAACCAAATGTCCTATTATGCAAAATTCAGCTGCAAAAACATGAAAAGTTTCAGCACCATAAACACCATCCAAAGAAACAGCAAAACATAAACATATATCACCAGAAATAAATCATTAGCTATCAACAACCTGTGTACAGCTACCATGCAGACATAATACATTAAGCAGCAAATACAGACTAGTAATGTGAAAAAACAATTTACTGACATCAATGTTTACAATTTAATTTAAACTTTATAACTTTGAATACTATTCTACACAGTTATTTTAAGTATTCGTTGTAGTAAATGCAGAGTTCATTATGTCTGGAATGAGATAAACTTTGATCCTAGACTTCCAGTTAATCCAGAAAATTTGGTCTTAACTTTTGACGAGGATCAAATCCACGATGAATTGACAAAAAAGTCAAGTTTGGTCGTAAGTTTGAACTTAAATCAAACTATTAAAGTCACGACGTTTGTCTTTGACGTTGGACTTAAAGAAACTTGACCCCGCACATTCTGCACATTTATGTTAAACTCTCACTTCGCCAGAGAAAAAAGTGTATCCACTAAGTTTGTTAACAAGAGGAATTAGAAGACAGATGAAGAAACACAGCATCATTAGTAAGAATAAAGTGTAGAATTAACCAAAATGAATACATGATATTATTAATAAGTAAACAGTATACAACTGGAATCATGCTCAACAAATCACAGTGCAAAACAACCTAGAAATTCTACAGTATAAAAGTAATTACCAAATTTACAGTTATTATAACATAATGAATATAAAACATCACCAACGAAAACTGGAAAACAATTTAACAAGCACATATCACAACCTGAGTGCAATTATATAACAAAACAAATAACACATCACAGCGATTAAAGTGCAATAAGATGCAACGGAATACCATTCCCCAACCTCAAATGCATTCCTCTATTTTAAATTTCTTTTTAACATCTGTCTCTGGTTATATTTTAGTTACTATAGGCTAGTTGACATCTGGTTTCACTGTTTGATTCTCATCATAACATGAACCAATACATTAATCGTAATCTGTAAAGCAGTTAAAAATTTTACAATGCAAGGGAATCCACAACCTCTGACAGGGGGCCTTGACCTGAATTACAGTTTCCCCACCTTTAATTTTCCACTTTAACGACTGAGTAACAGAAAATTAATACACCTAATACAAAATTTATGTCTATATTGCAACTTAATTTTCAATTTTGTATAGTAACATACAATGTTTTTCATATGTATTATAACAATTTCAAACAAACAAATGTAGACTGGTCAAAATAGTGAAACAAAAACAAAGCTTGAAAATAACTGTGGAAACAGTCTACGTATTAAGCTGTGTCCAAGGGAACACATACCTATGCATGGCCGCTTTTTTGCTGTTGTGACTTTGAAACTTAAAGGTGACCTTGATATTAACCCCATGACCTTGAAACTCGAAGGTGACCTAGATATTCTGAAAATGTACCTTCACATCAAAAATGAAGTTTCTAGGTCAAAGCATTCAAAACTCCTAACGGTGGACGAGATATACATGGCAAATGAAAAAAATATGAAAATAGCTCTCAAAGTCAAAGGTCAAGGTCAAATGTCACCTACTTCCAAACATTTCTAGCATTCACATTCCTACCAAATTACATCAATTCTCATCAGTAGTTTTTGGGATTTTGTGCGAACAGACACATAGGACACACAAATGCCACCAAAAACAATACCTGCTCACAGCATGCACGTAGGTTAACATGCAATAGCAAATACAATGCACATTTGCAGTTATTATGGCACAATGAATATCATCAAATCTGTGCTGGAAATGACAGAAAAAAGTCCTGTGTGAAAGAAACTAGATATAAATAGCCTAAATGCAGCTAACGCCTAACTGGAACTAAGAAATAATGTTTAAAAAACAGCCAATTGTCTACGTTTCACTTAAATATAGCCACACTGGATAATAAACTAATTTTTGTTACAATAAATGCAAAGAGAAATTGATACATAAAACTTAACTAACACATCTTAGTACAAATGGAATCAAAATGTAAAACAAACCTATATTATGTTCACTACACTATACGATCCATACAACAAACTTTCAAATTGCAACAACACAAAGATACAGTGTATATGCTACACAAAACTGCCAGTCAACAAAACACTAGACAACTGTTACTGGCATACAACAATCTTTGCAGAGTTAGTAACTTAGTACAGACATATCAAGTTAGCATGTGTTTACAGTCAACTCACCTCAAGTCAAGCCACCCCCAAGTCAGCTCAGTACCAAGTCTAACCTAACACCGACACTAACGAGACTTGTCCAATAACAGAGTAAATGTACTGCATTACAATTACTTATGTAACATTTGGTTACTTCTTTAAAGTAACGAAGTACTCCAATGCAAAAGTACTTTTTACTTGTAACTTTTCCCCATTTACTACTACTTTTACTTTGTTACTTTTAAATTATGTTGATCATTACAAGTATTTTTTCCCAGAATCCATGCCATGCTACAGTCCTGAGATTTGATATCATCTCCCCCATCATTTGTCTGCCACCCTTGCGATGTAGGCCTACCGTGTGTAGCATCAAAATTGTGCATCTAGTTTAGAAAGACTCAGTTTTGTAGATTCTGTAACGAGTAGACGGCTTACAACATTGCACTGTGTTAACTGTAATTAACGGTAACAAGTTCTTCTTTGCAAAAGTTACCTTTTACTTCAGTTACTTGAGTAACTTTTTCCATCGTTACTTTTTTACTTTTACTCAAGTAACACTTTTAGAAAGTACTTCTACTTTTAATTGAGTAAAAAATCGAGACTTACTTTTACTTTCACTCAAGTACTGATCTGCAGTGCTTTGGACAAGTCTTGACACAAACCGTACGCCCTAACATTGAACCTAACCCTCATCCTAACTAACCCTTCTCTCTATCTACACTTGACCATTGACAGGTCGTAACGCTGTCCACGCTCACCGATCCATAGCAGCACTCCAAGCATCAGGACAGAGCCCTGAGCTTGTGGTGACCTGCTCCACCCAACGTTTACATGGCTGTCTTTTCCATAACCAATCACTTCTCTTAATTAACCTTTGCCCTAATCCTAATCCTATCCTGACAAGTTAACTTGAGGATGAGTTGATGGGGGCTGAGTAGACTGCCACCCATTAGCATATTTCATAGTTAAGAAATGGAACTGTAGCCTGCTCCGTGACATATAACAGGACTAACAACAATGCTGCATGTACGATAATACTCTGCTTCAAAAGACGACTGGAAAACTGCTAGTCTGTCTTGGTCTTGTCACCGTTGTCGGCATACATGTAGATAATGAGTAACTTCACCACACAAATGAGGATGCCAGGAATGTTTGGTGACTAAATATACATATAGCAAACAGCAGACAATCAACAACTAACGACCGATCTGGCTGCTGTAACTCTGGGCAATAAGCTCTGACAACTTGTTTAATAAAAAAACATTGTATTGTTATGCTGCATCGAATGCATTAGATGCAGGCTATTGTTACCGATGATTGTGGTATCTGTCCGTAGGTCTGTCAGTCTGTCCATCAGTGAGTAACGCAACTCGGCGGCGCATGCAGTGTGTGTGGAGTCATTCAGTGCAGCCTTTGCCAAATCACTTTGGCCTCTTGTATACCTTACTTCTCACATTAACTAAACTTGAATAAGTCTAAGGCAACGTTTGAAACAAGGGCAATGGCGACATCAAATCCCCTTCCCCACTCCTAGCCATGGGGGACCAAGACCCCCACCCTGATTTACGATACGATACGACACGAGATGCTATTTTAATGCTCAAAAGCCGATATCAGTCAGCTTAATCTACCGCAAGGAAACGACAACTAAAAAGTGTAAAACAGAAAAAAGTAAAGATGGATATGCTAGAAGTAAACAGTAAGCAGCCTGGGGGAATAAGTAGTGAAACCTGAAGAAAGAAAAGG
>Ga0126335_1000691_pt1 | contig 16981 bp, 7 predicted proteins | sample OlaspJWI45metaG_FD_108409 | JGI IMG/M metagenome (GOLD analysis project Ga0126335, IMG submission 108409) | Marine gutless worms symbiont microbial communities from Oahu, Hawaii - Olavius sp. 1 OAHU.JWI-45 metaG | ecosystem: Host-associated > Annelida > Digestive system > Unclassified | place... | reverse complement strand
CTGATTTACTGGCGTTAATCCGCAGATCAAGCCAATCAAGCTCAGATTCACTTATGTAGAGCAACTGTTGCAGTGCGGACACAGTAGGCGCCATCAGTACGATGTCGTCAGCATATAACAATACACTTAGACACGTCTGTCGTAACTGATAGACTGCGCGTCTGTCATTTCCCCGAAAAATTTCGTGGGGGGGGGGCTAGTCCAAAAACGAGATCGGATCCCAAAACGTCTCGGAAAAAAATGTCACCGGACGTCTTCTATCCACACGCAAAGTTTGGTGGAGATCGGTTTATGCACGGTGACAGGAGAACGAAGAGTTTTTATGTTTCCTTTTTTCCTTTCTTGTGGCCTATTTTGGTGTTGCAGACCTACCGCAGCATTTTGTGTTTCTAGTTTTAATTGCAGTTTTGCTTCCTGTGTTTTATGTTCATTTTGCACATTTGTGTTGTTGCTAGGTAAACTTGTTGGACGGTCGAGGTCTCTGGAGCGAGGATCAAGTCGTCAGACTCAGCAGCAGCCGTCAGTGTCACGTGCTGAGTCGCTGAACAGTCGCGGCTCGTGTCATGCCAGAAGGGCGACGAGCAATGCCAGTGCAACGCGGGCGGTTTACGTGCAGATTGTCGACCAGCCGTGGACCAAACCGTACTCTGCAGTGCGACTTCGACCACGTCGAGCTGCTCGTGTCGACCGCCAGCAGGCATCCTCGGGTACGCGTACTGCTCTTTAATTCCATATTTCCATCTCTAGTTTTTGCACACAGCTATTAAGCCAATGTAATGTAATGTAGGCTAATAATGTTGTGGCGGCCTAAATAACATGGCTACTGCTGGGACAGCTATTGTGTTTTATTGACATTTGCCACACCCACGTGGTCACGTGGTGTTGCCTGCCAGCTGAGCTTCACTTTATTGTTTGCTGTTACTTACTTTTATTGCATCTCAGTAGTAAAAGAAGGCCGATTTTAGAGAGGAAGTGCAATTCGGACGTCCAAATGTATCTAAAAGTGGACTTTGGGATGAGATTGAAATAACAGTTCCAGTTCTGTCTGGATCGTAAGTGGATTATTTAATCCTAGGTTTTGATCGGAAGTGGATTTCGTGACGTCATTAAAAATACTTATTTAGTGATGGGTAAAATTTTTTGCGACTTACTCGTCATTTGGATTCCGAATAGAACCATGAGTTCCATCTGGCGACGACCTTCAAAAAAACTGCGATCGTTTCCAAGAAGTTATGCTAGCACAGCTATTTATATAGACATGTACCCGGAAGTAACACGCGTCACGACATGAAATAATAGTCATCACTTAATTGTATACAGCATTCATATTCAAACTCCAAAGTCAGTAGTAAATTTTTGTCTCTGTCGGTCTGTAGAAGGTTATCGAATCCTGCATAGGTAACGACGCTCACGGTGTGTGGAAGTGGCTGTGAAATTCTCAATGCCAAACGCATGCTTCTATGTTCCACCAGATTGAAATGATCGTCTTTGGTAAGATCTGCAGTCAGATCGAATGCGTAGAGAGCATAACCGCTAGCAAAGTCTTCGCACGTAATGAAGTTGCCTTCATCACAGTATAAAGATTTTTTTGCGTGTACTGTTGCTGTCCGTCAAGTACATGGAAATCTGGGATAGGTTGTAATGCTTGAAATTGAAGGGGTTGCGTTTCCTGTTGCCATTGAAGGCTTTATTTTCGACTATGCAACGACGATGCACGTCGGTAGCTGACCAGAGAACAGTTTCTCGTGGTTGCTGTCGAGATAATTCTGCAGAAAGCAAAAGACTTACATACAACTCGTGTTATAGGATAGTTGGCAGTGCTAGTCTCCAGCGCTTTGGCGTGTGCCAAGAATACGGACGGCTAGAGCACGTAATGAAGACGCAAACAACGAAGCATCGTGCGTCACGACGAGTCTTGCGTCTGCAGCGCCCATCAGACAGAAGTTCGTTACTTCTGTCTACATGTAGTTTAATGTTCAGGCCAACTTCGTTCAACAGGTAGCGTTCTTGAAAGAATATATCGCCCTGTGTGCGGTGCGTCCCATCATGTCGAATTCTTTGCTTTCGCTGACCAGTGCTGATCAGTGCTGATCAGTGCTGACCAGTGCTGACCAGTGCTCGTCGTTTTTGCAGACCCGAGTTTGGACTGTGATTGTCGGCAGTGACTATGACAGTCTCGCCCATTCTGTCGGCTTCGTCTTTGTAGAATATTTCCGCGGACAGTTGCGACATTTCTTTGCGTTTTCTTCGTAACTAAGTAACGTTTCGATGACGGGTCGGTATGGATAAGTGTTCGTCGACGAGGAGATGAGTATGCCGTTGAGAGTGACGTCTACCTGGCTGAACATGCTGCGTAGCAGTAGACTGACGGGAGCAGCGGTGGAAGCCGCATCCATATTCTGATCGTTGTTTGTCATAATTTTTGCACGCACGTACAACATGACGTGTACAGCGTAACGTTTGATAGATGCACATAATCTTCGCCCGATCCGATCACACTAGGCCTACATTCTATAGGCGCGTTACCCAAAATGCTAATCAGTGGCTGATATTACGTCCATACCGATTGCTGGATGCTAGTTTGGGTCGGAGGGACCGCAAGAAGATCAAGTTCTGATTTGGCGCATTAGCATGAAAAGTCCGAGACAAACACCATTTTTTATCCGAATATGTCTTTACTTTTCGCGTTCGGTTTCACGATGACTTTGTTCTTTTCTTCTTCTTTTCGCAGTAGTTTGTTAGGCGCGTTTCGGCGTTGGAGCAGTAACGTCGACTCTGTCGTCGTCAGAAGGTGACTGACGCACGCTGTCGCCGATCTTCTTTTTATACCTGCCAGACCGCGTTCTTTCATGGCCTCTTTGGCATTCTTGCCTGAGACTACCTCGCCGACCACTTCCGTTCCCGTTTTTACGACACTACACAGTAGTTTCTTGCCGACTTCTTTTGTACGCGGCGCAGCGAGCGGTATGACGTAGCGCTTGAAGAGATCACTGGTCATCTGTACCACTGGTCGTCTGTTCCAGTCCGTGTCCGCGCTGGTAGCGTCGCCCTACGGAAACGGGCATAGCAGCAACCGCCACTTTTAGATACATTTCAGACGTCCGAATTCCACTTCCGCTCTCACTACTCGTCTCGTTTACTGCAAGTCGTGTGCCACAGCAATCAGTTTTTACTGCCTATTGTTAGTTCATCGAGCAAATTTGTGGTACATGAAATAGCATTTGTATTTAGTTGTTATAAGTTTACAAAAATGTCAGCAAGGCGTGCAGTTGGGAATCAGACCGTAGACGCCCCAAACAGTAGACTGTCATGCCCCAGTAACCAATTCCTGGATAAAAATAGGGGACGTAACTACCGCGCCTGCAGATCCTGCAATGCCAGGTGCCCTCAAACCCAGTTGCCCAAACGCGTTTCTTTAAAATATGTTTCAGTGCATTTCTGCAAACTGCAGCCCGATAACTTTTATTTCTTCCGACTGAGTCAGTTTGCAGCCTGCTAAACGATAGGTAACTTAGCAAAGGATTTGAAGTAATGCCACTGCGTTACGTGGATGTGATGCAGGGCACTGGAGCGGCGACAGTGGAGCAAGTGTATGTGCGCGTGACAGTTGGCACACGGCTGATTCTCACGACAAGATTGTCACTGTCACACAGACTGACGAAGACTCGGCAGTCGCTCTAACGAACAGCTCCGACAGACAGTAAGCGTCTTGACTTCAGAGTTTGTCTGTTTTATCAGTGACGTCGAGGGGTGAGAGATAGAGCAGAGAAGGGATATGAGTATCCCCTTATCACATTTTCCATGGGGTGGCGTCTGGTGGCTGGAAGCCACATTTGTTGGCGTCGTAGATCAGCCTGATTACTGTACTGATTAAACCTATTGTTTTCCACCAAGATTGGAGGCTACAGCACAGGGCATCTTTCACTGAAATGTTGCAGCGGATAGATCCCGTCATCCCCCGGCGTTGATAGATTTTCTACATCGTCAGAAAATCTGAAATGTTTGTCTACAAAAGCATGTTCTGTTAATTATACTGATATATTATGGGCAATAGAGACTCCGGTTGATGACTGTGGTATTCTGCATACTATAGATATGTTGGCTGACAAATGTTTATATCAAGCATTGATTGTGGATCTTGCGAAAAATGTATACAAAAAACTCTTCCAAATTATCTGTTATTTTATGGTAGTTTTAGATTTACCGGGTATGCAGTTTTCTGAATTTGTGATATAAAGAATGACTTTCCGGTACTAGTTTTAACTGCATGAAGAACCGAACAATTTCATGTATGAAATGGTTCACTTAAGTCATCGTAATCATAGATGGGTTACAAACTGTTCATAAGGTTTGTTTTTGGTACACTCTGTATATGTTCGTGAATGGTGTATGATCCGTCAAAACTGCTTGATAGATTCATGTACGCATATCTTGTCATTGTTATACTCATTTCATATTTGTTTCGTATCTGTTATGCCTCCGGGTCGTGCCGTCCATGCGTCTGTATGTCTTTGATGGCAGAGGCACAAAGGGCTTCTGAGCTAGCCATAGTTTTTTTGCAAGCGATGCTGAATGATGATTACGTCTGTACGTATGGATGCGTTTACAGGTTGGCTGGTGAAGCGGCATTTTCTTCTGATGTCAGCGAGAAGACAGACTCCGACTCAACAGTGGTGACGGTTGTGAATTGTAAATCTAACAGCAGCTTCATGGATGATACGCAGTCGCTGTTCTCCGTCGACCAGGATGGATTTTTCACGTCGATGCACGCCGACAGCGGTTTGATGGTCCAGACCAATTCACTACATCCAGAGTTTGGCAGTTTGACAGATTCCAACTGCGGTAAAAACACATCCGTTGTGACGACGAGTTGCGATAAACATTCGCCAGGTGGCTCTGTATCGGTCACAGCACTCTCGCTGCAGCTGAGTTCACTCAACATGACTGATAGCAGACTTGACGAAAGTGGAACAGTACAGAGAAGTAGCAGGATGCTTATGGAGAAATACAGATCGGCTGTCCAGTCTCCGTTGAGTGTGCAGTCAGTCCTCGGTGCATTTCCGTCATTTTGTACAGTGACGCCACCTAGCAGTGACGACGAAATTGAGGCCAAAGTCACTGACAAAACTGACAGTTGTAGCGAGTATAAGGCACGTAACATTCTGTCACCAAGTGCTACGGTTTCAACACCACTACCACCAGGAGACGCAACAAGCAGACATGATACACCATCTGATCTGTCACTTATCAACTATTATACACTTCCAAAGGCTCAGTCTAATGAAACAATGAGTACTGAAAGTAAATTTTTAACATGGCCATGTTCTCCGGTGTCAGGCAGCAAGTCTTCGATGCGTGGCATTTTGAAGTCTAAGTCATATGGTACAAAGAGTCGTCAGCCGCATCAGAAGTTGATAGAGTTCTTTAGTCCAGTGACAAGTCCTGCTCAAGAAGCATCCTATAACTGCAGACGGCTGACTGTCAACAGTGACTCATCCACAGACAAGAAGGCACCTTCTACTGCTTCAGCCACATTTGACCGAAACCAAGAACGGAGTGTTGACAATTCCAACAGTGAGTCTAATCTCAGTCAAAGTGCGACTCTAAACCAAACCAATTACAGTACTCTACTGACTGAGCATACACCATCTGAAGAAGCTACAATAAGTGCTGATGGAGCAGCTACATTGTCAGCAGCTGAAACTTCATCATCTGTAGATCCATCAGGTTCAGATGCTGGTAGGGCAGCTGTACTCGTCATTTCTTCACCAGTCCTACTGCAGTCGACTTATGTTGAAAACACGCATCGGCGTTTCATCTGCCGGCCACTTCGACCAGACGAGTGGCACAGGCTTGCCTGTAGAAACCAGTGGAGCAACACGCTGCCCACAAACTTGGGTCGGATTTCACGAACACTTGATAAGACTGGAACTGAGCGACGTCGCAAAAGAGTTAACACGGAAGTGTCAAATTTACAACGTAAACAGCAGAGTGGTAAAGTGCAATCTGGTAGCAGGGTTGGTACTGCAGAGCAAAACAGTTCCAGTGTGCTGCCGTCAACAATGTTGCACAGTCCAAGACGATATGGAATTGATGGATATTGCAGAGAAAACAATGTGAAGTTGATAAATAGCTTAGCCAGTGAGCAATGTGCTGAACGTGAGCTGGTCAGCTGTAGTACAGTGGACGTGAAAACTGCTGTGATGAATTCAGCTGTTACTGTGCGACCCAAGAACATGAAGAAAATGAGAAACTTGAATCATTCCAGTGATGTGTTACTACAGGCACAAGTAGCACGTGAGGGTCAGGTACAGCAGAAGTCTGTAGTAGAGCTGATGCCGCAGGATGATTGTAAGCGTGAAAATGCACAAGTTGTTGGCAATGATTTCAGTAAGTCGTCAGCCTGCCAGCAAGACAATTCCGGTAAATCAAATGCCATTCAGTTACCTGCTGCTGATTTTGAGCCTGCAAACAGTAGATATAGTTGTACATGCGTTGACTTTGACCAGACCATTAGCACTGATGCAGTAATTAACGGTGGTATGGAAGTGTTTGATATCACATACACACAAACGGATTTGCTGCCGATAAATTCTGCGACGGTATATAATGTGAGAGATGGTGGCGGTAGCATAGCTCAGTCATCTGACAGTATATCATCTACACTATCAGCTGCCGAGCGCTCACGAGCTGCTAAACTTGCATTTCTTGGCTTCAGCGTCAACGACAATGACCAGTTGGTTGTCAACTCAACACATATAGACCAGAACACGTGTGCCTTTGCAACGCGCTCAGATGACACGAATTCATCAAGCGGTCTCGGTAGTTCGGTGTCTGGAAGTCCCATAGTCTCTCCAGAGGAGGACACTTCAGACAATTTGGATGAGACTTCAGTTCAGCAGCAAACACACGCTTCATGTCGTGGTATAGTCTCTGAGTACAGTAAACATCTGCTGCTTGACTGTCCTCTGATGTACAAAAGGACTTTGTCCCGGACTGACTGCTCCAAACAGACTGCAGTCTGATGTTTTTGTGACGGTTTTGTACCGGATTTGCATGTAGCCGGAGCTGGATTTTAACTGTGTTGAAACATCACAAAGAAAGAACTGAAACCTCAGCTAGCAAGCTTACAGTCAGAAACTTTGTTCAGCTTTTACACAAAATTGCAAAAAGTAAATATTGAATCTTAGTATATATTGTATACTGAAATGCCGAGACAAATCGAAATCCAGAAATCCTGCCAAAGTTTCGGCCGTAGCGGAATTCCAGTAGAGCTGTATTGTTTCTTGTAGACCTGGTAGTGAGGTGTTTGTATCGAATGCAATAGTCATTAGTTGCTGTTTCGGCTGCTGCCGTTGTAGGCACAGCTGACGTTTTCAGCTGATGTTACCGTTGTTGTATACATGATGATAGCCTATCAGGTTTAGGTATTACTACTGTCCGTTACTGAGTGATTGTGCTTTAGTGACTGTTGCAGATATACGGGGTAAATATTAAGCGTTTTGAGGTTTTTGCATGCATGTTCATTTTGCTATTTTGGTCGCCAGTAGCAGCGCTGTCAGGTGCCAGTGCAAACTCGTCCCTGAGGTGGCGAGTAGTGTCTCAAGTGAAACTAGCGTCAACTTATGCGTATTTGTACTCACCTAAAAGTTTACGTACAGCAAGAGAAAGGTGGAAAATGTGCAGACGTTTTTTGGAAATGATGATTGGAATTAGGCCTAGATAGAGAAGACCAAAAAATGAAATTTAAGACAGAGACTTAAACTGTGTGGACTGTTAAGATGACGTCGACCTACTCGTATCTATGATCTATGACCAAGAGTGTGATGTTGCCATGATGCGACGTTTTAATTCCATTGAGATGTTGAAATAAGTTCCATCTAAGCTATATGTCGTACGTTGTTTAGCACGGAGACAGTGAGCAAGTGGTTTGATAAAAGGTATCGTTGTCTTTCTGCAAAAATGAATGCTCCTCGGTGAGCTTCATTAATTTTGTGATAATTCATAGAGGTTCCGGTTTGTCAATTAACGTTTTATGCGCACCTGTACTACACTGCGTGATAATGAAGTAGCATACAGATATTGTCATTAATGAATAAATGAAGTCACATTGTACAATAGTCACGAGATGTAGGCTTTGTTTGTACAAACTCGCTGTTACTTAGTTCGTTATGAATACGTCCGTATTAAGCAGCTGATGAAACCAAACTCACGCGCAGATGACGCAGCTCAGCTAAGGTTCACTGCCTCATTTTTTCGACAAACAGTGACGTATAGTTCTTGCGTTACAAGTTTTCTTATCAATTTAACAGTAATGATGTGTGAATAGATTTCGACGTATTTTGCCAATTTCGACACTTACCCACTTTGCACTTTGATAAAATGCATTTCCCAAATCACGACAGGCCAACTCGGGTGAACAGCGAACTGTAGTAAATTTTTAAATACTTGATTATTTAAACTTTTACTTTGCACTTGGATTAATGCACTGTTTGTTGAAAAACGATGAGTTGTAATAAGTAAGGTCGATGACGTCTACATGTATATGACGCTGCCTGTTTGACACGACGACGTGTGAAATTACATTAAGTTTAAACTGAACTTGGAGCGAGTGATACATGATGTGATTTATTCATCTGTTGCATTAGTTGATTTGTTGTTTCACAGCTGTTTGTCTTTTTTCTTCGACCATCGATTTTTAGGCTATATTTAGGTCCAGTGTCGGAGCTAGGAATTTGTTTTCACATGCACACAAATCTTTTTTGTTGCCAGCTAGTAAACACAGAAATCCGGTTGGAGCCGTTATATTCGCAAATTGGCACTTTGAAAAGCAAAGGTCTGAACGGATCGGATGCAAATGCAAGTTTGTATTCGCAAATGCACCTGGGAATTTCGGTTGATACCGCAATCAGTGCCCTTGATGATCTTGAACGGCCTTCATGACCTTGAACGTCGTTATGGCCTAAAGCGGCAAGTATCTTGACGAACACATAGCTCAAATACTCTTCAGTCGACTGCGTTAAGGAGAAGCACTGCACCGTGCAGTCAATAGCTAAAATGCGAGCAATATGGTGCAGCGTTGCGCGGCCATGTCAGCAACAGCTGAGTCATTCAGTCAATCAATCAATCTTTATTTAAAACAGGCAACATGGCCCATAAGCCAAACACGGGAAACAGGCACATATACAACTACACAAAACATTTAAAAGCCAATACGACAAAGAAAAAGAGAAGAAAAAAGCATTAAAAAGCAGATTAATATGGCATACATGCACGCAACATGGACACCATTGAGTTGCTGTAAGATCACCAAGCTATATTTCAGCGAGGGGCGCTGAAAATGCGAGTATAAGAAAATGCAAGTTACTGCACCTTTGATGTGCATTAACTGTTAACTTTACGATAGATTTCGTGTTTTTGATGAATTGAGTACGATTTTCATCCTATGATTGTTTTAAACTTTACGTTGAACTTGGAATTTGGCACTACATTTTGATGAGTTTAAAAAAATTTTGCACGTATTATTAGGTGTCGTTTCATGTGCGTCACATCTTAACTTTGTGGTAGATTTTGCGTTGAGTGTTTCTGATGAATCCTAAATAATTGCCATTTTTAAATTTGTTTTTTTTTTAAATTTGACGTTGAACTTGGAATTTTGCTTTGTATTTTGATGGGTTTTACGACATTTTACGTGTTATAGGCATAGTTATGTACACTAACTTTTGAAATCATGAAAGGTTTTGCTCTAATTTTTTTTATAAATTAAGAACGATCCATTTTAATCTTTAATACTTGACATTAAATTTGGAATTTTGCAATGTATTCTGCCGAGTTTTACGACATTTTTCGTGTTTTGTTGGCGTACTTTATATGCAAGAGTGGCAGATATTAATTTATTATGCTAAACTTTTGCATGGATAAAATCGTGATTTTTTAATGAATAAATATCCTATGTAACAATTCTTGAATTTTACTTGCATTTTCCGACCTCTGCAAATATGCAAATGAGTACTTGCATTTTCCATTACTTTCAGTTTCACGCTTCCCTTTCAGCTTTGTCAGTCAAACCTTGTGAAATGTTTTCCGCCAAAGTTACAACATTCGTGAAGATGTATGGACGCGATATGACTGCGTGCATGTACGACAGCTACAGCGTCTGACTGAGCCCACCAGAAAGGCTTCAAATCACATGTGACAGGCGCCGCCAACACAGAACGGTCCTGCAGGTGGCTGCAGCAGGTTGGAGTCGCAGCGGCATCAGCATGCAGCAGCAGCAGCTGAAGCGGGTCAGCAATAGCAGTGAAAAGCATCAGCAGAGCCATCTGTCGACGTCAGCATCAACAACGACTAACGCACGGCCCGACGCACACACGGTGCCACGCGACGCCCGCACGACATCGTGTTATATGGGACCAACCGTGTACCGCCCGGCAACCGGACATTCGCCCGCAGACGTACATATATGCCTCCATACTAGAACTGGCAGTTTTGGGTCAAGGTCAGGAGTATGGCTAATACTGTCACCATTATAGGACGCGAGTACTTCGAACTTCCTTTGCAGAAAAGTGAGGAAAGTCGTGGAAACTCTCTAAGCTGATCGCATACAGACACGGGAGAAAGAGAGAAACGAGGAAACAGCGTGCAAGCGTTGACAGTTGAAGTCTTTGTTTCATTGCTTCTACACTTAGTTGTTCCTCGTCATCTTCAGTTGTTCATCACGGATTGGACTCTACTCACATACGAGATGAGATCTGTCGTCTTCAGCAACTCAGTCGACCACTTCGAACTCCGTTCGTTTATTGGTGACACGTTAGCGTGAACGCCGTTCTACTGCAGTGTGTGGGCTTAGTTCGCCAGGGCCAGCCGTCGGCCCACTTCGTGCACCGTACCTTGAAATACAATGTGAAATGTGAAATGTGAATGTGAAATGTAAATTTTTGTAGCGCAGTCGTATGCACCTCTAACGCGCTGGACATAGGAATGCTGCCTAAAGAGGAAAAGAATGGTTTTAGTGATTAAATGACTGAAAGTTTCTTATGTGTAAGTGAACCCAGATCTCTGCTACCAGTTCGTCTGGAAGCGAATTTCAGACGGTCGTCTGGAAGCAAATTCCAGACGGTGGGTTTGGCGACTGAGAAAGTCTGTCGGATGACAGTTAATGTCACCAGATCGAGAGTTCAAGACCGGGCTAGTTGTGAGAGGGGGCATAAGTCACTCTGGGGGCGAATGTCGTAGACTCTGTAGGCCGGCATGTTGTTGCTGCAGTTAAAGCATCCGACCATACGCACATACAGCGGCACCGGCAGGCTGACAAACATCGCCATTTGCTGGTGAAATGTGGACGTCGCGGGCAGCCGGCGACATCGTCAGCAGCTGCCGGTGTGCAGACAGACTCGTTGTCTGAAGGTGTTACTGGGTAGCTCTGATTCTCAGACGGACGTGATTCAGTTGAATGATAGGATCAGAGCATTGTTCTGTAGCCTGGCCTGCTCGAAATACATCAGAAATCGATCGGTGGTCTCACCTGGCCAGCGGAAGAGTTGTCACACTTATTAGGCCGCTTCGAATGCATGAGATGCGGATGTAAGTTATAAACGTTGCAGACAAACACGCATCGACCGGTCGAGTGTCTGCATCGATAGTCTGTCACAATCGATATTGTTCCCGTAATATCGGTGTCCGTCAGTCTGTCACGCGGCTTCGCTGTGCAATCACGGCTGAACGGATCAAGATCCTAATGGGTGGAAACTTGGGGACCCAGGGAACATTGTATTAGACGGGGGTCCAGATTCCCCCACAGATTCGATGCGGCCTTCGTCAAATTACTTTGACTACTTGTTCAACTGATATCAGTAGTCGCTTATAGCAAGATGACCAAGACGACACGCATCCGACTTGTGCTGTTTATTACTTCGAGATGGACTGTATTGTACAACGTTGGGGAATTCCGACGTGATTCAGCAGCTGACTGCTGAGCAGTGCAGCACAGTGAGTCTGCTGTGTACGAGGCGTTAAGTGCTGTCAGCAACTCATTGATCGATGCTACTTACACAACAGTTAGTTGTGCGTCAGTGTGAAGCCGATGAGTGTACGGCGTCATCGTGTCGCCCAATGCGTCTTTGACACGGGATGAACTAACACGCTAACGCACAAGGTAAAGTCAGTGTTTCCGTGCTATGTTTGCTGGTGATTTATTTATGGCCACTGTAGGGGGGTTGTTAAGTGTCTGTTGGCACATGACAGTCTTCGACGTTTGAATAATACGATCGCGAGGTACTGCACTTCGCAAGTGAAGTTGACTGTTTTGCCAAGTCTGCCGCCGTAACTGATGCGGATGCTGGCCGGTGCATAACCGTCTCGTCTGCATTGTCGTCAGCTGCACATCCGTTATTCTATCTGCTCTGAAGTCAACCTGTTTTCTCGAGTCTCTCCGGTCAACAGCTGATGAAAACTCGAATTTCCGTATGAAACGTTCTTAGACGTGAAAAGTTCTGATCGCCAAGCACAAGAACAAGACTTCAATCAGTAGCACAAATCACGGTTAACATAACAAAATCAACAAAACTGAACTACGACCAACGTGATGTGACAAATGCTCTACGTTGCCGACGTCGACGTCGCACATGTTGACGTCGTTTCACATCTTTGCACGATAACTTGTTGGTAAGCCGACACATAACGAGACCAATATGAGGGCTTGAGAACGAGGACATAACAATACTGGTCTGCTGCAGACAGTGAGCGATCGGTGAACAGTGATGAACACGGTGGCAGACCGCGAGTCCGCAGTCAACGTTGCCGCGATGCCGTCATGGCCGCATCACGACGGCAAACCAGCGTCTGACGGCAGCTTTCAGTCCTGCCACTACAACAGCGCCGTTACTGGCGGGCGATCACGGCTTGGCTGCCGGCGTGGCCGGGCCTACATGATCAAACTGGCACAGAGCAAAATCTACAACTTCCTGGAAAGGCCGACTGGCTGGAAGTGCTTCGTCTACCACTTCACAGTGTAACTATACGACACGCCTCTCTCTGTAACAACTGGACCAAGTAAATCAACAAAGGCCACATCGAATTTCCCTTCATTCGCCATGGGGGATCAAGACCCCATCTAATACACTGTGGCTTGGGTCCCCAAAAATATCCATCCTAAACAGGACGTTGATCCGTTTAGCAGTTTCTGCACACCCTGCCCGCGTGACAAGCAGACTGACAGACGCCGAGATCATCGGTCGCAATAGTTTGTATCTTATGTATTCGATGCGGCCTTACAGTACAAAGTAGATATACTTCAATGAACACAAAGTCGACAATTATTCGCCCAAACTGATGTAAAATTATGAACCGACAGGCCTACGTGTACACTAGTTGTATACCGGGTGGCGCATAAAAAGTCCCGAATTTGCTGCATAGCTGTATTGCGCATCATAAGTGGAGAATAAATTCGTTTTGTCAGTAGAGTAGTATTATGTTTTCTCTTGCTTGGTTGCAAATTTTATTGACGTCGTTAGTGATCTCACGAATTTATTGTGATTAATGCAAGCTGCCCTGGATAATGCGCTTATGTAAAAAAAGGAGAAAACCTGACATTTGTTCTCCTAGCTGACTGTATCGCCAAAGAAATTGGTTTGCTACAAAACTGATGGTGAGCGCAGAAGAAGACTAAAGTGAACAATTAAGGAGAACTACATAAACATTCTACTGATTTCTCAGCTGCCAGAATGCCAGCCAATGACTTTGTGTTCGTGCAAGACAGCGCACAGCGCAATCGCATCGAGCCAAAGCAACTCAAGATTTTCTTCGAAAAGTTGTTCCTTATTTCATCAGTGCTGAACTCCTTGCGTTCAAGTCTAGTGAGTGCGGTGCCCAGGCTAAAGAATGGGCACCACAGCACCACACTCACCAGAACTGAACACCCTTTAGATTCAGTTTGGGACATCTTGCAAGAACTTGTGTATGAAGGGCGACGTGAACCACGTGCAAACTTACACAAACTTGAGACAGCAATAAGACAAAAATGGAATGAGATTGATGACCAAACTATAAAGAAGGATATTTTGCAGTGGAAAAGCGTCTAGCAGCAGTCACAAAACAGGATGGGGACCAACTCAGCATGTCTTCAGCTGAATGCTTGTCAAGGCTGCTGATAACTGACTAAATACTTGTGGTTTTTCTGCGTTTTGACAGGTAGCACTACTTTGATAGTATTTTCGTCGAAGTATGAAATGTTAAAGTGAATTTCGGTGTACATATTAATGAATGTTTGCTCTCTGGGTTTACTTTACTTCAACTTAAGCGTTTTATAGTTCAGCGCCAGACTTCGGGACGTTTTTTGTGCACCACCCTGTATGGCTAATGTCTTCACGATTTCACTGGTTATATTAAACGCTTTGACAGTGGCAGGTGCACTGATTGGTGATACGTTTTTAACTGCATATTCATATTCACTAGCAGCCTGCGAGCCAGCGCATAACCGTCAACGTCGGACGGACTGCCACACGAATTAATAGCGTCTATTGCTATCATACATTGGGATGTATATGCTTGTTCTAATCGCACCTGTTTGTTCACTGCGCTCTGTGACAGGTTCATGATGGTTCTGGTCTGTCTCATATTTAGCGTTCTTTCAACGATCGACGAATACTCGTCGTTTGCTAATGAAACTTTGTTTTGGATGGTAAGATAACTTTGCTGTATTAATTATTTAATCAAATCAATAAAATAATGAACGATATTTTAAGTGTTTATAAAGAAAAATTGCGGAACAGACTTAAAGAGCATATCTTTAAACTGATGCAGAGTTGTTGAATATTAATACTCAATGATAAAAAATAATTTTACATTTGCAATGTCTTTCTCTCCCACAAGTAAGCCTACAGTGTCCAGTGTCTGTTAGACTTAGCGAGAACAGCTTGCTCGTTCGAACACCATAATATGCAATAGTAGTAGGCGACTGTATCGCGAATATGAGGACCATTACCGTAGTCACGGTCGGTCGGTGAGTTTATGTGTATCCTAATGGCAACGAGACATTATCGTCCATCAGCGACGATTTCGAGAACTTTAGTAATTATGAATATTTACTTACTTACACATAGGCCTAGACTTATGCATTCGGAAGTAGGGGCTTTTACTCACGGATGTTAGAACAGACTTCCGTGCTTTTAACAGCATTCTGAGCCGCGTTCACACATCTAACACTAGTGTTGGTTGATATCGGCTGGCGTCTGCTAACGGCCTTTTCTCTGCTCTCTTGATCTCTCTATCTACCGGGTGAGTGAAAAGTAGCCCTCTTCCTAGACTTTTTCAAACTTTGTCAAACTTTAACCGATTTTTAAAACTCTTTCACCGCTGGAAGGAGCCTAAAATTTACAATAAAAACCATATCATATTTTCTACCACACCTTAAGTATGTTGCCGTACTACATTTTGAAGTTAAAAAGTCCACATTTGTTAAAAAAAAATTACTAAAGATACAACTTAAAAACCATATCATATGTGACAAAAATGAAACATTTCATGTCATATGGCTGAGAGGATAAAGCATATTAATACTGTCATAATATTGCTCAAGTGTCCACATTTGCCCACACATGCACTAGGATGTAGATGGTTGCATCGTCAGTGACACAGTGGTCCATGCAACACCACACGTTCAGCAAGCGCTGCTTCTGTTTGTCAACTCACAACTGATAAACTCGCTGCTGGATGACACCCCATATGTTGTAGTAAACCAAATTGAGGTCTGGGCTGTTTGGCGGACCCAGATCTGGTCGAATGAAAGAGACGGAGCCTGCTTGAGAAGTCGTACAGTGTCGCACGTCCAACGTGCAAAGACGCTGTCAACATTTAGACCGATTTACAGAACAGAGTCTGTTGTTTAAAAGAATATTAAACAGGAACCATAAACTAAAATAATAAGTAAGTAAGTAATAAGTAAGTAAGCAAGATCCATTAAAATGGATGCATGTAAAAATCAATGCATTTTGTTTGCATTGTCTTTCAGATTTGTCAACATTAAAACCTTTTTAACTTCCCAAGGTAGTACGGCAACATACGCTTAAGGTATGGTTGGAAATATTACATGGTTTTGTTGCAAATGTAACACTTTTTCTAGCAGTGACAAAATTTGGAAAATCGGTTAATATTTGACAAAGTTAAGGCCAATTATACTTTAGGGGCTTGACTCACCCGGTATGTAAAATTGAGTGCTATTTTACAGTGGCAAATTTCTGTCGTGGCAATGCACAGCATGGCGTCACTTATGTGCTTGTCGCTTACACTGTAGGCCTAGACGAAAATCACGTAGACATGTCTCCCGTTATAAACTCTCCCCTCGGCGTCGATATTGATCACAGCGCCAGCCCAGTCGCCTGCAGCTTGGAACTGTTTTATCTGGTACAAGTTTGTAATGCATTTTAGGAGATATTTCTCGTCTTCTTTTTCGGACTGGAGTATGCCGTTCGACTGTGGTCAGCCGGATGTCGGAGTAAATACATGGGGTTGAGTGGTCGCGTCAAATTTGCTCGCAAACCAATTTCCATCATTGGTAATTACCGATATTTTGTTACTCGGTTAGAGACCTGCGTTGTGCCGAAGTTTTATTAAAGCCAGAACCTTGAAAATCAGACTACTGACATCAACTGTGGAAGCTGTTCTACTATATGGCTGCGAAACATGGAGCCCAAGCAAGAAGCGGGAACAAGAAATTGATGGCTGCTACACAAGAATGCTGAGGAAAGCACTGAACATCAGTTGGAGGGAACATGTCACAAATGAACTGCTATATGGGGACCTACCAAAGATTTCAACCAAGAGACGAACAAGAAGGCTGAAGCTGGCAGGTCATTGTGCCACACACCCAGAAGAAGCTGCTTCCAACCTTGTGCTGTGTGTACCAGATAGGGGTAGCAGAGGAAGGGGACGCCCGACTGGCACCTTCATCGACACTCTAACGAGGGACACAGGACTACAGCTGGAG
>Ga0126335_1000690_pt1 | contig 16983 bp, 13 predicted proteins | sample OlaspJWI45metaG_FD_108409 | JGI IMG/M metagenome (GOLD analysis project Ga0126335, IMG submission 108409) | Marine gutless worms symbiont microbial communities from Oahu, Hawaii - Olavius sp. 1 OAHU.JWI-45 metaG | ecosystem: Host-associated > Annelida > Digestive system > Unclassified | place... | reverse complement strand
CTCCCATTCTCCAACTCCTACCCCCATCCTTCCCCACCCCCAGCGTCACGTCTGTGCTCCCTCGGACACAGTTTAGTTTTAACTGTTGCGTTCTTTCAAATCATGTAAACGAAACTAGAAAAACCTGCCTTGATATCATTTGTTTGGTCTTAGACATCACTTTGCATTGTACGTACACAGGTGTGTAGTCGGTGGCGTGACGTGTTATATCGCCCGTCTCTCTGGCGAGGTCTGACTCCTGTCGTCTACTGTCGTCAGTTGCCGGCAATCACCGCCGACGACGACGCGCGGAGACTCTACTTCCGCAGCATCGAACAACGCGGCTTTGATTCACTGCGTCTCGTCGCCGCTGTGGACGCCGACATCGACACACTCGATCTGTTGATACCGCAAGCTTCTACACATATCGTCGAACTGTCCGTACGTTGTTCCAACATCTCGGACCGCGGTCTGGAACGCCTGCTGGAACTGATGTCGGCCGTCGTGACGCTGGACTTGTCCGGTTGTAACGAGTTGACGGAGGCCGGGCTGTGGACGGCGCTGGCTCGTCCCCGTATTGTACAGCTGAGCATCAGTGACTGCATCAACGTTGCTGATGACACGGTCGCCGCGATTGCACAACTACTGCCTCAGCTGCGCGAACTGAACCTGCAGGCGTACCACGTCACCGACGCCGCTCTGGCACTGTTCGCCACTACGCTACCGGTGTGCGGTGGACCGGGCGTGGTGACCACCTCCGCCTGTCGGCCGCTGAGGACGTTGCGCTTATACTCGTGCTGGGAAATAACGAATCACGGCATTCTAAACGTGGTGCGGACTCTGCCGTCACTGACTGTTCTGAGTCTGTCCGGCTGCAGCAAGGTGACGGACGACGGAGTGGAAGTGATTGCTGAGAATCTGCGTCAGTTGAGAGTGCTGGATCTGTCGTGGTGTTCGCGTCTTAGTGACGCAGCGCTCGAGTACATAGCGTGTGATCTGGGCCAACTCGAAGAACTTTCACTCGACAGGTGCGTCCATGTTGTCTTAGAGATGAACTACTGATTTACGGAGGTGTAAAACGCGAAAGTGCGAAAGTGCGAAAAAAACAAAAACTAACCAAACCCTAACCCTAACCTTACTTAACAGCTTGTTTTGCATGTTATGCATTGCCATACTTTCGCACTTTCACACTTCATAGCTGCCCCTGATTAACGACTGATTGCATCTCGTATGTTAGTGTCTGTTCATCTAGCATTTCTTCGTTGGCCTAACAAACTGTTGTAAAACACGCGTCACCATACACCGAACGTATTTGACAGTGAATGGCGTTTGCGCTACGTTTCTTTTTACTCGCGGAATTAACGGAAGTTTTCAATTAACTTTTGTACAAAAGTGCCAACCTCAAATACAAACTCACAGCTTGCTTTAGTATGCATGTTCAGTTTATTAAACTGATTGATTGACACGTTTGTCTAGGCCTAAGTTGACAAATCGCAACAACTTTGACAGAAATTCAAGAATAAATGTCAATGTACGAATTGTAAAACATTCTAGGCTAATGACAAACGATGAGTCAGTAACATATAAAGATTTTCTGTTAACTGTCTATCACGATCTCGTGGACTTAGACTGTACATTTGGTTTTGTCAGCAAACAGCAGCGTAGGCCTAGTTGCATGTAACTAAGCAGTCTCGCGGAAAAAGTCAGAGAAATGACGCGATGAGTATAACATTGAGCGGGTGGTTTTTTGGTGTGAATTCTAACGAGAATTTTCACTGACTGTGGAACTAACAAATTTATTATTTCTTTTTGCACCGTAAGTTAAATTCTTTGAACTTCCCAAATATGAGAGACGCCAGAGAACAGACAGACGGGCGGACGGATGGACAGAGACAGTAGGTGGCACGTGGCAGTCAACTCGTCCCCAGATCAACTCATCCCCAACTCAACTCGTTAGAACTCTTTAGGGTTTAGGTTAGGGTTAGGGTTCGTGTTAGGATCAGGATTAGGGCAAGGATTAGAGTAAGGATTAGGGTTATGTAGGGTTAGGGCCAGGGTTAGCTTAGCCTTAGGGAGGAGTTGACAGTAAACCGAGACAATTACGTATGGTCGGTCTACGCGTAGGGAGACGAAGTCGGTTATGACGTTCGTTTGGGCAACTAAGACGACGACCAAACGCAATGCTGTGTCTCAGATGCCAAACGAGCAGAGCGGATGCTGTAAAAACGACAGCAGTGCCCTGCCCTACTGCGCTGTTGTGTCGACTGCTGCCACTGCTGCTGCTGCTGCTGCTGCTGCTTAATCTCCCTTCTTGTTCGTCTTTGTGATCTATCAGCTAAGTGTTCTAACGGACGGATATCACATAAGCCTTCTGTGTCTCCAGCCTCATGTGTGCAATATGCCAGACATTTGTTTGACTTCGTACAACGTGTGGAGAATTGAACTAACCATGAGATCTGCACTACAGAGAGACAACAAAGAAAACGCATTGTCGTTTGACGGCTGTGCTCTTACGAGTTATGACCTCTCAACTTTTCGTCTTCTTTCTTACAGTCTGTCGTTGTCCGTGTGCATGTGCACTCGCGTTTGCTACATTATTCCCAGGCGTTGCATCAGCCACCCGGAGCAAGGAGGACTGCTAACAAAGAAAGACGAACGTACGCAAATCTGTCACATGTGCTTGCTGTTTGTGGTCCGTGAATCGCTGAATGTCTCGAGCTTGTCCCATGTGTGACCGACCGCTGTCGGCGTTACTGATGTCAACGATAATTCATAGACATTCATTTTCTGTTGGATTTAATTCTTTTAAAACTTGTCGCTCACGAATGACTACTTTCCTATAGGCTGGCGGCATTTAGTGCCCCCTACACCCTCCACTTTTCACAGAATCTAACGACGCATCGAATGTCGCATGAGCTTGGTGTGACGTGATATACCGGTAGGCCTGTTTATGTTACACGTGTTGTGATGGTCATACAGGTGTTGTCACGTGACTGACATTGGCGTGGGCTACCTGTCTACAATGACGTCACTATGTCGCCTGTACCTGCGCTGGTGCACGCTACTACGAGACTTCGGTCTGCAGCATCTCTATACGATGAAGAACCTCACTGCACTCTCGCTTGCCGGTACGACTTAGGCTTACCGCGTCAAGACAGAATTCCAAGCGTAGGCTTGCACTGTGCACGTACACAGTCGTCGCTAAATGTAAACGACGCTTGAAATTGACAAGACGGAAAACGATGATTTTTTGAAAGCAAAGTTTCAGTATCTAGATAGAATTGAAGTAGGCTAATGATACTTTCAGCGTCCCAAAGTACCATGGTACGACCACGGTAGTCTTACACGTACACGTGCTACGCATGCCGACAGCTGTATCATGGTGCAAAAAACATGGTTCAGCCACGACGATACCATACTTATACCGTAGATGTATAAAAAAAATAACGTACTGTATTCTTCTCACGTTTTTTACGTTTTAATGCTTTTTTAACAATTTTGTTCGAAACTTTTTTTTGACATCTAGGACATACCGTGGTAAACGAACCATGGTTCAATAGCCGTGGTCGAGCCATCGTTCAACCATGGTGCAACGATGATTTTTCATCTAGGTATATGTACACTAGCACTCACGCCAACAGCTATGGTGTAAAAAAACCCACTACTATCGTCGTTACCATAGTTGTACCATGGTTAACGAACCATGGTATTTTGGGACATTGAAAGTATCACATAGCCTTGGGGTAAATGTTGAAAGATCTGGAACGAGGAGATTGGATTGCAAAAACGGATAAATTTTGTTCAGTTAAATAGTAAAAGTGCCAACAATCTTCATGCCGCTGGAAAAATTGTGGAAGAATAGGCTAGACTAAATCAATCCTCTTTAGATCAAGCTATTCAACATTAAAGCAAACAGCATGCAGTATGTGATGCGTCTGACGGAATAAAATTTAATAACTACGGCTAAGTTTGTACGAAAAGTTTCTTGATCGTCCGCTGGTGACTTGTTGCATGTGCAGGTTGTAACTTGCTGTCGGCGGCCGGCGTATCCGGTCTGAGTCAACTGACCAACCTGCAGGAGCTCGAGTTGACCAACTGTCCGTGCATCCTGACATCCGATGTGTGTCGGTTCCTGCGTGATCGTCTGCCACGCTGCTCCGTACTCGACTAGCACTGTGTCCGTGACGTTATCATGACGTCATCGAGCACCTGTCAGCAACCAATCTCGGGCAATCTCGTTTGATACGTTATGTTATAGACATTAGTCGGCAGGCGAGAGCCAATCGACACGAGACACCCGGGTTTTGTTGCGGATCTGCTTACACCCGGTGTTACACCACAGCTCTTCCGCACTCTGCTCTATTTTAATTTTGATACCGAATTGTAAGCTTATTGCGAGGGAAAGGCTAAAAGCATAAGGATGTATAAGCGTCGTTAAGGCAAAAATTAGGAGGCTGATAGTGAACGTCGAAAGCGTGAGGATCGAGGGAATTAGTATAGGGATATAGATGCTGCATACATGGTGCACTTTACTGCGGTGATTGGAATTTGATGCGGAACCTATAGTTATATCGATTCTGTTGGTTGTGGCGTGTTCCAGCATCATGAAGACATAGGCCTGAGCAAATGCGGATTCTACATGTATTTTTCAGGCTTTCGGAAATTTGTGTATCCAAAAAGATTTATGGTCAAAATTACCGTAGAACAAACCTCGTTCTTGTCAGCCATGGTTATTACCCCTTTTATCTTAGTCACTCTGCCAGTCTGTCTGTTCAGCTAGCACCAGGCTTCTCTATAAGCCTATATTCAAGCTGTATAAAACTTTTTGTCACGATGCCAGTCGGTATCTCCACGTGCGAAGGATGTTTCTCATAGCTGAGATGGAGAATCATCAGGTATAACTCTAGTTGTATATGTAATGCATAGGCCACTCTACATGACATGAGCTTCTTTTGTAAAGTTTGCTGCTGTGGCTACCGTTGCCCGGCAATTAGTTCGCACTGTCGACATTAACTGAGATATTGAATTGTGTCGACGAATATTACGCACACATTGCTAGTGAGGAGCTTCTGTGAATTCTGTCGCGCCACTGCGCCAGTCACGTTACTCCATTTCAACAGCATATTAGGCCTAAGTTACAGGGTGCGGCATAAAAACAATCCCCAGCGGAAAAAAATATCCCCGGAAAGATATTACTTTAGTTATTGAAATTTGCAGAGTTTAATTTCGAGAGACACTACTATAGATTCTGAATATTTTGTTAACATAGTCAATCGGAAATAGAAGCTACACCTGTTTGGAGTGAAAACTGCGATTTTGCAACTAAACTATCTATATATCCGTAACTGTTGTTCAAAATTGGAGATGAAACTTTCCGTTTGGGCTCCACTTCGTCGGGAAAAAAAGCAAAGTTAGACGCAGAGTATTAAATCAACAAGATACGGCCCAACCTGGTTAATAGTAGTTAGCGAATTTTACTGGGCCAGTTGAGCTTTCGATCTGGTCTGCCACAAGACCCAAATGATGAAGCAGTGCTGTCATTTCGCAAAAGGCTTCCGTCATGCATTAAGACAGTCGTCTGACATTTCGAACATGCTCTGTAAACTAATACAAGTAGCGATAAGCTGTCACTTCTGTCAACTATGCTTTACAACGGAAACAATAATTCGATCACTTACAGGCTACTTGAGTTGTTGTTCACTCAATGAAGTGCACTTTTGGATTCTCACAGCCATAGTTTTATTTTTCGACAGAATATTTTGATGAAATTCACAGGTATAGTAAGTAATTACTTCCGCATTAAATGTGAAACACACAGCACGATGTGTCTTGTGGTTTTTGAGAAATTTAATTTTTCTTAGGGGATTGTTTTTTAAATGCCGCACCCTGTATATAGCGCTGTTTTCTATATTCGTCAGGATGATTCATATCGCTGCGGCTGTGCACAGTAGCAGCAGTCGTGCACCTATCAGTCGCAAAATGAATTTTTGTGTCGCTTGCAATTGTAGATGTAAGAGGCAGCTTTGAGGCACAAGATAGGCCTAATTAATAATTTTAATCTGATAAAGTAATTTACTTTCGCTGTAGTTCTGTCGTCGCGGCAATATCAAGGCACAGCTAATGGTCGATTTCATACTTCGTGAATAGCTCTAAAAAGAAGATGATTCCTCACTGAGGTTCACGGATCGCGAAATAAGCTGGGTGGGTGGGTGGCTATGTGGGTCGCCGGTTTTTCTCCAAGCGATATATCAGGACCGAAATGGCCTAAGAACGTCAAATTTGGCACAAAGGTGGCGTCTAATACGAGGATGATGCGCACTTTGGAAAAGTTGTTAATTGCGGCAAAATTGACCAAAAACGCGAAAAATAGGCCGAAAATGTCTAAAAACGAGCACATTCTTCTCCATGCGCTACCGCAGAAACCACAAATAGTAGAAATGCGGAAATTGGCACAAACGTAGCCCTTGGCCTGAGGATGATGCTGTTTTTTCCGATAAACTATACACTGCTTTAAAAATATGCACTGTGCACTATGCTTTGCTTTAATAATACGCGACACGAACAGTGCGGCACCGCTGGCGAGGCGCCAGGTGACTGGGCTAGGCCTGCAGGCCTACCAGTGGGGCGGTGGCGCCGCAGGCCTTGGCAGACTCAGCGCCGTATGCAGACTGGGCGGGCGAGATAAAGAGCTATACTTAGTAACGTGACGTCACTGACGTAAATATGTTAATTACGGTCTTCCGTCGACGAGAAAACTCCCGTCTATACGTAGGCCTATAAGTCCACAGCTAAACTGTGTCGCTGGCGCTGTCTGGGGAATACGCGGAGCAATGAGGACTCCTGTGACGGTAGTCACTTTACTTGTTCATAATCTGTCATACTACAAAATAGCTTATTACACAAACAACAGTATCAACAGTATCAGCAGCACAATTTGAAAAAGGCAGTTGTCTTAATGGTGATAACATGCTAATATAAACATCCAAATATTTAGTGCATTGCAGTTTTAGATCCCTGTTGCAGTGTTGTCAACGTCTTTATAATTATTTAGCTACTGTCTGTGGCGTTTTGGTATGCTTATTGTTCATCGGTTATCTCGCAGCATAAACTCGCCAATTATAGGCCTATTTGTAGTTCTACGAGTAGATAAGTGTTGTACAGTTGCATGTTGTTCCGATACGTTGGTGACCACCCCTCGCGCTTGTTTCGTGCCTCGTTCATCATTCCGTTGTGCTCGTGTTGGACTTGATTTGTGATTTCCTTATTCTTACAGTACTTAGTGGATTCTAATTGTCTCTAGCCTACATAAAGCAAAGAAAGATTAATTTGTATTATTTTTGTATGAAATATTAGTGTGATATTGCTGTCCCACACTGTATAGGCCTAGGCCTATTATTATCGTCTTGGTATCGGAACGTTGTTATAGCTCGATATTTTCATAAACATTTGACCACAATAGTGGCAGTTAAATTCCAAGCGGGTATCAATGTGTGAGAAATAACTATTAGCGATAGTTGTACCGTGTTACGAACTACTTGTGCACTGCGCGTGATGTGACCAATATTTAGAATTCAGTAACCCACCTAAAGTGAAGTCAACCGCTGCTACATGTGTGTACCAATGGCGCCTCTGTAGGCCCATACGTATCCGCATTGGCTCCATGTCTCTGTAGTTCTGTTTAGTTACCGGGTGTTTTTATCGAAACACCCTGTATGTAACTTACCCAATAACAGTTGTAACGTGTAACGGTGTGATGACAGCAGCGTTGACTGACTGTCAGCGGTTTGATGATACAGCCACTTGTTTACACTCAACACAGTGACAGTGTCTCCAAAAACCAGGCCCTACGATTTTTTGAGACAGGGTGTAGGCCTTTACAATTTGTTTTATGGAGCAGTTTGTTGAATTATACGAAATGGGTTAGCTAACGCAGGCCTACTCCTATGTAAGAGTAAAACCAACGACTTCTATCGGCAAAAAGAAGCGCACAGAAAGTGTGGCAACGGCTTTAACTGAATATCTTTTGTGAGCATAATATAGGCCTGTACTGTATGCCGGAATTTGTTGTTACTGATGCTGTCGAACTGAGTTGTACACTGAGTAAATGAGCTGCAATTCATTTCATATTTCCATGGTAACAAAATGCACTAGACTTTTTCCGCAGCAAGAAATGCTGAACAATACTTTTTGTACTAGCAGCAATGCATTAAGTTAAGAGTGTCTTATTTGAATTTGAATGCACTTTAAAGTTACACATATGCGTTTCAGTAAGCGAGTTTTCATTGTATTCCGGTTTTACAATAAGTACAGTTAAACAGTGCAAAATCCATGGTCTTACAATTTATCACTGACCAGAGCATGCACATACAGTACAGGAAATATGAAATGAATTTACTCATTGTACAAATCAATTCGACCGCATCAGTAACAACAAATTTCAGCATACAGTACACAGGCCTATATTATGCTGACAAAAGATATTCAGTTAAAGCTGTTGCCACACTTACTGTGCACTTCTTTTTGCAGATAGAAGTCGTTGGTTTTACTCTTTCGATTCAACAAACTGCTTGATCTCTGGCAGCCGGCTTGATGGATTGCAATTAAACTGGAACTGATACAATTTCAGAACGTCTACAACTGACATGGAGTAACGAGTATGGTGCTCTGTTAATGTGAACAGGTCTGTGAGCAATATAATTGTGGTACGGTAATTGTCACACTAACTCACAATGTGCTGCTGCAGTTGTTGAGTGGTTCAATAACCTATTCTTTGTTAATTCACACTAGCTGAGCGATGTGTTTGATGGCCAGTATTAGAAATCAACATCGCTGCCGTACTGAATGGCTTAAGTGTAAATGCATACAGTATGGTAACATCCACCATGTGTATACTTGGTGTGTGACTTGTTCTGTTGGTTTACTCACACTACCTACACATCAAACATGCTGTTTTTGTACTTGCCACACATACTGTAAAACACACACGACAAATGACAGGAACCAAATCAGTTCAAGCGATATCTGGAAAAAAGGACATTGAAAGCACATTGCTCTGGACTGTTTGATACATAGATGTCATAGCAGATAAGAAGACTCTAATAATTTACTTATTTATCAATAATTATATTCATTCATCAGAATGTACCATTTTACCTTAAGAAGCCTGCCATTTTACAATGAAATACATGTACTACTCCATTCGTTTGGTAGTTTGAAGTTAACATGTCTGCAAGAGCCTCACTTGACCTCATGATAGGCCTACTCGTTATGGAAATGTACCTTGTCATTCACTGTAAAACGTTGTTTATGTGCCACAAATTGCTAATTCTGAAGTAAAAATACTGAGTTGACTTTTAATTGGCACTACTTCTTTTGGTCAACCTGCGTATACAGTGTATGTCAGAAATACTATAATACAATCTATATCATTCAGACAGGACTGTTAGCTGCTTCTTTGCTGAAAACTGTCCTTGCATCGTGAGAGTTAGCATAGACAAACAGAGCAGCAGCAGCCAAGCGAGATCTGACCTCCATCTTGTCCACGTCATGATGCCACTCGATGTTACCCCACCGGCTTATCTACACACAGCACATGTCGGCATTCTGCCATCACATTAACAGTAAAGTCACTCCTGAGCCACGTGGCCCACTGGGCGTCAACAATCTCCTTTACAACAGCCCTCAGCCAGACACCAGCTTACATTGTGACACCACAGACAGGGGGCTAGTGCATCGCATGGTGTGTCTGTTTACTTTCCAGCCATTATACCAGTACCAAATTATACTGCTCGGTGATAGAGGCACATAGGTGCAAATAACTTGCCCAAGGTTACTAGGCAGCGGTACTCAGCCGAGACTCAAACCTGTGACCTATCGAGTGTGCCACCACACCACCAATAATGACGTTAATGGTACCAATATTAGTAACAGAATTTTATAACTAAATAAAGCTTGGTAGCCTCTGTCTGTGCCTGCTTACCACAAGGAGTGCATTTTCAGCCACTGTCAAATGGTTGGTACAAAATTATCATCAACACTGCAGCAGTTCTCGGCTAATGCTGCCAACAGACAGAAGGACAGAATCATGTACAGACACCGGGCACACCCAAAAACATAATGCCTTTGGTGAAGGCATAAAAATCAACAGAAATTAACAGTGGCCATTAATGAAGTTGTACACCTCAAAACCACACATAACTGGAACTACAAATACACTGCACTTCTTTCAAATCTTACAGCTTGCCATAGCCACCGGCACTGCTAACTATAATTAAACTGAGAAACATTGCCAAATCAGACCTGAAATTCTTGTTCTAATCGTGCCAGATCAACAGCTTGTTCAACAGAGAGTTCTCGGTCTATAACTGTTGTTGCAATGACGAATGACTTCAGGCAGTCGACAGCCTGCAGATAGCCTGCCCACACCAGCACATACAATGTGTGAATAGTGTCTCGAACTATTTTTACTCTGAAAAATAGCACTCTGAAATACTTCATAAAATGAGTGACTAATGTAAACATCAACATAGGTAAGCAAGTAAACTTATACATATACAAATATACTTACAAGCAGCCTATCAGCTGACACAGCTCCACAGTAGGCCCACTTTGCATAATTATGATAATTTACACTAAATTCCAAAAAGGCATTATAACTTTTAGTTTTACATCTCAGTCCATAGACTGCTGATGCCAAGTTTAGTCAAGATCTAATGAAAACTGTAAGACTAGCAGAACAACAATTTTTGGAAATATCTATGCATAGCCTAAATTTGCATCACTCCTGCAAGATTCCAAATGTGGGTTCCATAATTATCGAATGTGGCTCTATTTAGCATTCGACACCTAGATTATTGATACCGAGTTTCATCAAGATTCCATTAAAAACTGTAGGACTTGCAGAGATATGAAGGAAAAGTTGACGGACTGATGGACAACAACAGAGATCCCCCAATCCATCACTTCCACCAACCTTTAGTGGCAACAGTTGCCTGTGTGACAGACAGACAGACTGAAAGACAGATGTGCACACGATGGGATCACTGATCACAGTAGTCTGTGTATCACGCATTTGATGCAGCCTAGAAATCTGTAACAAAAATACTTCTTTTTCCCTACAAGTGCCACAAGTTTATGCACATTACGGAAAGTCAACATACCAACTAGTGACCAGTCGTTGAAAGAATTCAGATGCTGACGAAACACGTCTCGCGATGCATCAGGTATGCACAGGACAGCAAAACCACTGGTAACAGGTATTGTTACATTGTAACTACAACACACAAACCACACTGCACAACATCAGACACAATACCATGTCAGTGCACAGCTCCACAGCTAAGCATAATGTTATAACTTTTTGTTTCTCAAGACTGGCGTCTTGGTCTTAAGATGTCTCGAGACCAAATTTTCAATGTCTTGTTCTTGGTCTTGAAGCTCCATATTACGTACGTACAACAATTCAAGTAACTTAGGCTACCTGAAATTTGTGACAATACTCATCCACACTAGGGCTGAAGTAGGGAGCACCAGCATGTACAACTATAGAAACATATTGTTGCATCCATTGCCAGAGACAGGGTCTTATCCTGAGGAGTGCATTTTCAGCCACTGTGGTTTGCAAATGAGGCCAAATGAATGGGCGCTAATATTTCCCAGTTGGTGTTTTGCATTGCAACAGTAAGTGATGGTGTTGTGCAGTCTGTAGTTGTGGCATTTTTCTATTGTTATGCTGCACGCTAATTTGCATACAAGAAACTGAGATAATTTCATTACCTGAGCACATGCTGCGAGCAGATATTGTTTTTGGCAGTGTTTGTCTGTCCGAAGAAAATCTAAAAAAAGTACTGGTCGGAAATTGATGTAACTTGGTAGGAATATGTCCCAAGGTGAGCGCCAGAGGTCGATGGCGACATTTGGCCTTGACCTTTGACCTAGAGAGCTATTTTCGTATTTTTTTCAGCTCAGGTTACACCTTTAGAATGGCTTGACCTAGCAACTTTGTCTTCGGTGTGGAGATACATCTTTAGAACATCTAGGTCAGGGTCGAGTTTCAAGGTCATGGGTTAAAGGTCAAGGTAACGACAGCAAAAAAAGTAGCTGCATGCAGGTTTGTGTTCCTCTCAGACACAGCTTAATTTATTGTATGAGTTTATTCCCTGTTACTTATGATTTTTTCTTTACCATAGCATCTTTGGTTTTCCTCAATTAATCAGTCAGAAAATTTTTATAGCACTACTTACAGTGAAATGGACAGCTGCACTGAACAATAAAAAATAAAATTGGTACGGACCAAAAACGGCTACTGGCTGCAGATGGAACAACTAAACAACTAACCGCTGTTGAAGCTTGTCAATGACTGGGTCCCATAGTGCATGTTGTAACTCAACTAGTTCCTCCGGCTCACTCACTCTGTAACTAGCATCATCAATCATCGGTTATTAACCATTACTGAAATGTTGTAACTTAGCAGCATCTGAATCATAAACTAGTACTTACTCTACTGATGGTACCAATTCTGCCAAAATTTATAATATCACTTATTTAAGTACAAAATCGCTACATATTTACAGACGTCATCATCAATGCGTCATAAGCATCATTATATGTGCAAGTCAGTGCAACAAAACATTGCTTGATGTGGAGCACTTTTGAAGTGGCTTGTATTGCTTGCAGTGCCATAGAAGTTGTCTACATTACGTAACATCATTAATCCCACTTGCAGAACATCACACTCAGTAACTGGAAACATACAACAAATTCAGCATGTTAGTAAAGAAGATTAAGAACTCACCAGACTGTGTCTGTATCGAGGAACTCGATGACACTGTTGACGAGCATTTGTTTCGTCCGTGCCATTGGGTTGTCAATTGCCGTGTTGCACAGAGATGTCTGCACATATACAACACAAGTATGTACTACATCATGTGTGTACAGCTAATTCTTCTTCTTGTGTGTGCATTAAGAGCCATAGCTAATCAGCCAAGCAACAGCTTCATCATCAGCAGAGTGTAGTTGCGACAAGCCACTATTTAACTTCGACACAGGACAAGAGTCGACAATGTGGGACTTCATTTGCTTTTCACCACAAGGACACAAATTAGTGCCTGCCTGGTTCCATTTCTTCTTACATGCATCGCAGTGACTCTGCGCAGCGCCGCAGTCCAGAAACGGTTAAGCAGGAACCACTGTTGTCGTGGAAGATTGAACCCTGGTTGCCGAATTGTGGGGTCATCCACTATGGAAAAGTTGACCACATGAGCAGATTTCTTTTTCTTTCCGTTGACTTCTGATGTCCACACGTATCAGATCCTGCCACAGAGGCTTCCTGGATGGAAGACAAGCATGCCGAGGATTGGTGATATCAGAATGAATTGGTCAACTGTCACGAGCTATAATCTTCTCCATGAGCTCATCTGTGACAGCCTTTCTATGGACAGCAGGAGGTTCAATGTTAGCGAGGACTGGTAACCATTGGAGAAGGGTGGAACGTAGAGTACTAGAGATGAGACACATGGTGCAGTTCAACTGTACATCAACCAACCCAGTGTGAGGAGACCGTAAGCAAACTGGGGCACAATACTCTGCCACAGAGAGCCATGGCAGACGTCTGGAGGATCTTGGCGTTGGCACCCCAGCTAGAGCCAGCTAGCTTCATCAGCAGGTTGTTTCTGTTCTTCAGCATTCCTGCAGTTTTTATCAGGTGTTCTCTGAAGGACAGTGTGTGGTCTAGCGTTACACCCAGATAAGTATGGTAACGATTGTGTCTAAGGCACTGTCCACCTAGAGACGCAGACAGATCACAGCCGGCACTGGTGTTGTGTAGGTGAAACACACTTGAAACTGTCTTGGCTTGAGATGCCACTGTCGACAGTAGTACGACCTTTGTGTCAGATCTGAAGACAACCTGCACTCCAGTTCATTTAAGAACCAGCTCTGGGTAGCGAGACAGATGTCGTCTGAATAAATAAATTTCCGATCACAAGTGACTGGGAGATCATTTGTGTCCAAGTTGAACAGGGTTGGGGCTAGTACAGAACCTTGTGGGGGCCATTTTGTTGGGATCTCCAGGAGCTGGTGTCACTGCCCATGTGCACCCTGAAGCGCCGATCTCATAGCAGTAATTCAACCCGTTGAGTGAACCAGTAAGGCAGGCATTTACTGAGTTTGCAGAGGAGACCAGTAATAAAGTACAGCTAATAAAGATAAGATGCAGTGCCTTCTGGAATAGTAGACAGACATGATACCCAGCACAAGCAAACTACAAATTCACATGTTGATGTGATGAAATAAAGAACTTTTTCTAAGGTTTTCTAAGAAACAGACATTATAATTACACAAAAATTGTATGACATGAATAAGAAACTTAGTAGTCAATAACATATACTATACTTTGAAATGTTATATGCACAAAATACAATCATAAGTTAGTTAATTTTTACAACCAGTTTTGATGCAAATTACGAAGTGTTATAAACAAACTGCTCTGCCACAGCCACACAATTACCGATACCGTAGAAGTATTAAGTGACTGAGTTTACTGACCAAATACATCGTTGGTTTTTTGATAACTTCATATTGTGAGTCCCATTCTGTTGCAACAGCAATGGCCAATGCTTCACTTTGGACACAAAACATGTGACCCATTGGAGTTTTTAACTTATATTTGTCAAGCATCACTTCATAACCACCTAACAGCCAGCAAGTACTGTCTTAAAATCATACCGCTCGAAGAAAATAGCACATCACTAGTCTGTATCATTATTACTGCTGATCATACAAGGTAAGCTTGGCAAAAATCCTGCTATAAGTACTAATATTGATGAGCAATCCTGACTCTGTATTTCTCAATTCCTGACATTACTACGTTTTGTATACAACAGTTGCAACAAATACTGATTTCCTGTACATGAAATCCACTGTATATGCATTTATTCACCTGTCAACAAAAAACGAACAACATCTGCAGTGCACTTATGTTTTTTCAATAATATAAAATTGCCAAATTAAATAACTAAAAACAGAGTTATGTTAAAATCATATATGTAACCAACAGGTAAAAAATTGTCAATCATACACTCAAAAAGTTTATACAATCAAATACAGAGTGGGTCATAAAAAACCGACCCCTCAGATTATGCTGTTTATACTGCACGTGTACATGTTTAGCTGTACAAACAATACAGCATTTCAATCGGTGTTTCTTTCTACACAAGATGAAATCAAAACCTGATAAATGTGTTAAGATTTTAAACAGAAATATTAGAATATAATCGAAGCACCCCAGAAGCGTTTTTATACAATGGGAAAATATATTAGCGATGACGTGTTTGAGTCCATGACAGCTTCTCGCAGCCCCAGAGCTGAGAAATATCACAGACAGGTTTATCATTTCTTTTGGACTTCATTATTACTGTGTTGCCTTCTTGGCTGCATATAAAAATCTGTTCTGATCTGGCAGTCTGTGGTTGTTCGGCACCAGTCTTTTGTTCAATCAAGTTCGTCTTCTGCATCTTGCACTGATCTTCAACAGAGCTGACAGCCCACTTCTTGATTGAAAACTCTTTACAAATATGTTTTGTCCCTCATCCTTTACTCTGACAAACAGATTTAATGAAACGTTTTTCTTCACACATAAACAGCATGTTTGTCAACAAATTGGTGAAAAGAAAACTCAACAACAAAAAATTAAAATCTCCAGTTTAAGTTGAAGTCAATTTTCACATGATGCCAACAGACAACGCTAATGCTGTGAAAGTTTCATGGAAGATCACAACACAACACGGTCAACTTATCTTCCATGAAATTTTCACACAAGGTAACACCGAGCCAAATTAACATCATGGTGACATAAAGCAATGCTAAAACTCCATTGTTTTCTGAAGAGTTGGGTCGTTTTCATTTATATGACACCAGTCGCATAAATCTTTTTAAAATCTGTTCAAAAATCACGTCGATTTCTCATAAATGATTTAAGCTTCAGAATGCATCTTGAATTTTACTTCTTACTTAATGCTAAAATATGACAATTGGGTTAATACACAGGGTCGGTATTTTTGGCCCTTTCGGTACATATGAGCCTTTTCTATAACTCATTAGCAATAAGGCAAAACAGTTTTAAAAACACTATGCATAATGCAAGCTGACTGCAACTTGTGTAGTGTAAATTCAACCTACCGTTAGCCTTTGCTATGGACACATTCTTATAAAAACGCTTGACCTCTACAAAGTAACAGAAACAATATTAAATGCACCTATATACGAGAGTGGATTGTCACAATTTCTAGCTGACTCACGAAGTACTAAAGCTTTAACAACTCAGGTTGCATTAACTGGTCTAGTCGTGGTCTCTCAAGTTGAAAACTTGCTCCTATCAACTTAATTAACAAGCATGCAGCCTCTGCTGAGATACCAATATACCATAAAAAAGTACAGAAACCCATACCATATTTTTGGACCTTCCAGTATGGGAAGGTCTGCTATTGCAGTATGGCAGCTTCATACGTACCTGTAACCCAAACCCTAAACTGACCCTAATGCTAAACGCAATACATATCTGGTCAAGTCAGGCACATATTCGTAATGCAAATTCGGACAAATTTGAACACTCCTCATTTGCCGTTGCTATTTTCTGATTAACCGCTATTTACGAACGTTATTCAACTGCAATGAGTTACAAATGACGCAAATTCTACGAATAAATTAAGAATAAATCGTGAATTTATGTCTACAAAATGGCTACAAGGCTTGCTAGCTTCCACTTCTGCACATGCGCAATAGCGTAAGCTGCGTAACAACTACTATCGAGCTTTCCCGTACTTTAATTTTAGACCTTCCAGCGGAAAATAGCAGTACGGCTTCCCGTACTCGGGTGGATCATTATTTGGCAAACCTTGCAATGGCGGTCCCAAATTCCAATACCAGGTTCAATGCAATAATCTCAGTAAGCACGGCAGTAAACGCTAAAAGGACGACGATCAAGTCCACCGCCCGCTTCCCAAAAGT